>OQVS01002884.1_pt1 | contig 10639 bp, 10 predicted proteins | sample 1691601 | NCBI WGS metagenome assembly OQVS01 (sample SAMN03418268, study PRJEB22391) | human gut metagenome | biome: human-gut; feature: organic feature; material: feces | host: Homo sapiens | place: Tanzania | collected 2013-01 | reverse complement strand
GTCATTGTTATATATGAAAAGGTAATAAAAGACAATATGCTTAATGATGCCATGTATAAAGACTCTGGCTTGAGCACCTCTGACATTATTGGGACAGTAGCAACGCATGAAGGAACTCACGGAACTGATAAGCAAGCCAACAGCTCGTTCGTGTCTAAAAGAAAGGCAGAGAGGAAGGCTTTAGAAATAGAGCAAAAAGCAGTAGATGAATTAAAACGTAAAAAATGATTATCGCTATGAAAATAATTATGTCCTTGATTGTTTGTGTATTATTAAGCCAAAATTTGCGTGCTGTTAATAATGAAACGCTTAAAATATATGACATTCTTTCATCAATAGAGTATAATTCATCATATCCTTTTACCTATAAGGGTATTAACAACGCGGGTGATACTATCGATATAGTGCTCTCTAATGGTCAAGAGTTTCTTAAAAAGCCAGCAAATACACGATTTTGGATACGAGATTATACAACTGGAATATATTGGAATTCGGCTGATGTTGACTTTGACTTGGAACTTGTTTTATATCTAGCAGGTAATCGTAGCTTTTCCGAGGGAAGACAGTATATTTTAATTATTTTCAAAGGCGAACTATCAATATTCAAGTGGCCAGATTTGCAAGCAGTTGTGATGATTAACGAGGTTTTGACAAAACTAAATTATTCCTCATGTGACAAAATGAAAATCATTGACAATATATTAAACGACTATCCTCAAAGAAATATGCCTACGACAATGATAACACAAAAAGTAATTAAATAGCACATTAAACAAGGATATACCAAAGGGCTTGGTTCTTTTAGCGTGTTTCCAATGCGTTGATACATTGGTGTTTGCATCGAAATATGCCGAAGGCATGTCCCTACGTTGTGTTGCGATTTGCGCCCTCGCCTATTGTGGCAGACATAAATCATCGCATATCATCAAGGCTCACACAGATTCAACGAGATTCAACAAGATGATTATTTGTGGGAATTTGTGCTAATTTGTGGCTGATTTTTTAGAACACTGATTGCACGGATTATACGGATATGTGGGGTTTGTTGAATCTTGTTGAATCTGTGTGAGGGTTTTGTTCGTTGAAGGGGAGAGTAGCGGTTTTATGAATTTGTGGAATTTGTGGGAGTGGGGGTGTAGTCGGCGTGGATGCTTTCTGCCAGGAGGCGGTAGATTTCTTTCATGCGCTCGTCGGTGAGCATACTCATTTGTTTGTTCATCACATTTACGTCGTAGCGCACCATAGGACCGGTTTGTGCGTCTTTCGGCTGCATGGTTTGCACTTTGTTTGCTGTTTCGGCAATCAGTGGCAGAAACAGTTTGAAATCAAGGTTTTCCGCTTCCAGAATCTGCTCCGCCAAGCGGTAGCAGTGGTTGGTGAAATTGTTGGCAAACACCGCTGCCAAGTGCAGGCGTTCGCGCTTGTGTGAGTCGGCTTCCTGCACCGTGTCGCACACTTGTTGCGCCATTGCCTTAATCACCGCCATCGCCTCGCTGTCTGATGCCTCAATGAAGCATGGCACACTCCTGAAATCCACTTCGCGCGTTTTAGAGAACGTCTGCATAGGGTAGAACACGCCGTAATGCTTTGCCGCACCGTCGAGCACTGCCATCGGCACACTTCCTGCCGTGTGCAGCACCACGCCATTCTGCGCCACGCTGGCTATCTGCTTAGCCACTTCGGCGATGGCGTCGTCTTTCACGGCAATGATATATGCATCGGCACCTGCTTCCATATCCGAAACCGAACTGATGGCTTCGCAATTCAAGTCGGCGGCAAGCGTCAGTGCATGTTCGATTGTTCTGTCATATACCTGTGCAATTTCCACCCCTGCATTGTGCAATGCGTGTGAAAGGTGTGTTGCCAAGTTTCCTGAACCTATGATAACTACTCTCATAACTCTTTAGTGGCATGAAATATGCCTTTAAATTGAAGATGTGGCTCAACGGCGATTTCGTGTTTGCAATGGGGCATAATCTGCTTCGACATACCGCCAGTGGCAACAATTTTCACTGGCTGATTGCCGAACGAGGGCAGAATGTCGCTGATAATGCCGTCGATCATTGCCGCTGTGCCGTGTATGATGCCGCTTTGCATACACTCGATGGTGTTGCGGCCGATAATGTGTTTTGGCTTCTCGATATTGATAGTGGGGAGTTGCGAAGCCCTGGTGGTGAGCGCGCTCAGCGAAGTTTTCACGCCGGGGATAATCATGCCGCCAATGAAGCATTTATCCTCGTTCACCACGCCCACGGTGGTGGCTGTGCCCAGGTCGAACACAATCACCGGCGCACCGTAGCAAGCCACAGCACCGATAGCATCAGCCACTCGGTCGTTGCCCAACTGTGTGGGCGATTCCACATCGATGTTGATCACTCGCTTGGCGTCGTGCACGCTGAAGAAGTGCGGAGCCTTGCCGATGACCGAAATCACCGCCTCGCTCAATTCCTCTTTCACCTCTGGCACCACCGAACTCACTACCACCGCCTCAATTTGCGAGGGTGTGATGCTTCGGGGCGTAAGTCCGCCGATGATTTCGTTGCGGAAAAAGTATTCCGTTCCGTTTTTCTGCGTTTTAAATCGCCAAGTGCTTTCAATGCTTCCGTCGGCTTTCGCAATCGCCATCACGGTGGTGGAGTTACCAATATCTACCAATAGACGCATGTGCTGATTATTTTTCTTTCTGAAGTTCTACGATGTGCGACAATATGAGGTCGGCTGTTACCTCTTTTGTGCAGAGGGGAAGCGTTATCACCTCGGTTTCGGTGATGAGTGTCACTTGGTTGGTGTCAACGGCAAACCCTGTGGCACCACCGTCGGCGATGGTGTTGGCGCAAATGATGTCGGCGTTTTTCTTGCTCAACTTCTTGCGCGAGTTCTCAATCAGGTTTTCCGTTTCCATTGAAAATCCCACAAGCATCTGACCCTCTTTTTTCTTCATTCCGAGCGTGTGGAGAATGTCGGTGGTGCGTGCCAATGGAATCGACAGTTCACCATCACTCTTTTTCACCTTCTGCGCGGAATAGTGCGTGGGGGTGTAGTCGGCCACGGCGCTGCACATCACCACTATGTCGCTTTCCTCGCTTCTTGCTGCCACGGCTTCAGCCATGTCGGCGGCGCTTTTCACGTTCACCACGTCAATGCCGATAAATGGCTCAATGTTCACCGGACCCGACACGAGCGTTACGCTCGCGCCGCGCATCACCGCCATTTTCGCCAAGGCATATCCCATTTTGCCACTTGAGTGGTTGGTGATATATCGCACTGGGTCGATAGCCTCTTGTGTGGGGCCGGCAGTGACAAGGATGTGCTTGCCCTGCAAGTCTTTTTCCTTGCCCACATGCAGCAGGATATGGCTCATCAACACCTCTTCCGATGGCATTTTGCCACTACCCACAGCGCCGCAGGCCAGTCGGCCCGATGCTGGGCTGATGATGTCGTAGCCGTAATGCTTGAGGGTGGCCAAATTGTCTTGGAGAATGGGGTTTTCCCACATGTTGGTGTTCATCGCTGGCGACACCAGTTTGGGCGCTTTAGTGGCAAACACGGTGGTGGTGAGCATGTCGTCGCAAATGCCGTGTGCCAGTTTGCCTATCATATTGGCTGTGGCTGGCGCAATCAAAAAGAGGTCGGCTTTCTGTGCGAGCGACACGTGCTCCACCTGAAACTCGAAGTTGCGGTCGAATGTGTCGATGAGGCATTTGTTGCCTGTGAGGGTTTCAAACGTGGTGGGGGTGATGAAGTTGCACGCATTGCGTGTCATAATCACGTGCACCGTAGCCCTTTGCTTCACCAGCATCGAAGCCAAGTTGGCAATCTTGTAGGCGGCAATGCTTCCCGCCACACCCAGTACGATGGTTTTACCTTGTAGCATATTTTTGCGAGTGGATTATTGGTCGCACAGCAGTCCGTGCTTCTCGTAGTTGGCTTTTCGTGCAATCTTGTTGTCGTCGTCCACAAACACCACCATTGGCTTGTGCGTTTTGGCTTCCTCTGGGGTGAGGTTGGCGTAAGCCATGATAATCACCTTGTCGCCCACGCTCACGCATTTTGCGGCGGCTCCGTTCAGGCAGATGATGCCCGAACCAGGTTCGCCTGCTATGGTGTAGGTCTCGAATCGGTTGCCGTTTTCGATGTCCACAATCTGCACTTTCTCATATTCTAAAATGCCCGACTCTTGCAGCAAGGTAGAGTCGATGGTCACACTTCCCACATAGTTCAAATCGGCTTGTGTGACCACTGCACGGTGAATTTTTGCTTTTAAAAGAGTAATTTCCATGTGCTTTACTTTATCCGATAATGAAGTTGTCGATGAGGCGTGTTTTGCCAATATACACGGCTATTGCCACGAGGGTTTCGCCGCTGATGGTGTCCACGCGCTGAATGTTTTCAAAATCCACCACTTCCACATAGTCGATGCGTGCCAGTGGCTCGGTAGCGAGGTTAGCCTTGATGATTTCAATCACCTTCTTTGCGTCTTTTTCGCCATTTTCAATCGCTTCCTTACCCAATTTCAGACTCTTGGAGAGAATGAGTGCGGCTTGGCGCTCGGCTGGGCTGAGGTAGGTGTTGCGGCTCGATTTTGCCAGTCCGTCGGCTTCGCGAACGATAGGGCATGGCACAATCTCGATGCCGAAATTAAGGTCGCGGACAAAGCGGCGAATAGTGGCCAACTGCTGGGCGTCTTTCTGACCGAAGTATGCACGGTCGGGGCGAACGATGTTGAACAGTTTGCCCACCACGGTGCAAACGCCACGGAAGTGAATGGGGCGAACAGCGCCACACAGCAGTTCGGTGGTTTCGGTGGTGTCGATGAATGAGGTGAAATGTGGTGGGTACATTTCGCTTGGCTCTGGGTTGAAGATGAGGTCGCCGCCTGTGGCTTCCACCAGTTGCATATCGCGGTTCAAATCGCGTGGATATGCCTCAAGGTCTTCGTTGGGGCCGAATTGGATTGGGTTTACAAACACCGATACCACGGTGCGGTCGTTTTGGCTAACTGATTTTGCAATCAAACTTTGGTGACCTTCATGAAGATAGCCCATGGTGGGAACCAAACCCACGCTGAGGCCTTCTTTTCTCCATGCGGCAATGATTTCTCTTGCCTCTTGAATTGTTTTTACAACTTTCATGTTGCTTCTGTAAATGTGTATATATTTATTAAAAATATGATTTTCAATATAATTTTTCAAGCACTTCTTCGCTGATTTTGAAGGTGTTGCTTGGGGTGGGGAATGTGCGGTTTTCGCACTCTGCCTTGTATTGCTTGAAGGCTTCGAGCATCACTTCGTGAAGATTGGCGTATTTTTTCACGAATTTCGGGGTGAAGCCGTCGGTGTAGCCCAGCATGTCTTGATACACGAGCACTTGACCGTCGCAACCATTGCCTGCGCCGATGCCGATGGTCAACGCTGGCACGCTTTCCGTCACTTTCTGTGCAAGTGCGGCTGGCACACACTCAAGCGTGATGGCGAAAGCACCTGCCTCTGCCACCGCTTTTGCGTCGTCGATGAGGTGTTGAGCGGCTTCCACCGTCTTACCCTGCACTTTGTAGCCGCCGAGCATGTTCACCGATTGTGGGGTGAGGCCGATATGCGCCACCACAGGTATTCCTGCCTCCACAATGGCTTTGATGCGGTCGGCATACACCGCACCGCCTTCCAGTTTCACGGCTTGGCAGTTGGTTTCCTTCATGATGCGTCCGGCGTTGCGCACAGCGTCGGTCACCGAGGTTTGATACGACATAAATGGCATATCCACCACCACGAAGGTGTTTTTTGCGCCACGGCACACGGCTTTACCGTGGTGGATCATATCCTCTACGGTCACTGCCAATGTGTTTTCGTAGCCGAGCATCACATTACCGAGCGAATCGCCCACGAGTATCATGTCGATACCGGCTTCGTCGATTGTGCATGCTGTGTGATAGTCGTAAGCGGTGAGCATACTCAATGGAGCGCCACCCTTGCGGCTCAATAAATCATATATTGATTTCTTCATTTCCTTTTTTTCGTCTTACTATTTACAAATGCCTCTTGTGTAACAAGCCTACAAAGTTAGGTATTTATCATAAACTATGCAATTCTGTTTATATTTGTTCACAGTTAGCGTTTGTGGTTGCGCACTTATTTGCCACGCATCAACTCGTCGTAATTCCGCTTCTCGGCACCCACGAGCCGTGGTCGCTTGGCGTTGTATTTGTCGTTGATGAGGCTGCGCGAAGGGTTGAAGTATGTGCACCGTATGCCTGCCAGTTCCAACAGCAGGTGCGGCATATCGTCGGTTTCGAATGGCCGGTTTGCCGCGCGCTTGATTTTCTCCACCATGTCGGGGTGCAGCGCCTTGTATTTGTCGGAATACCATATCCACATCGGCACCTCGTGTTCCGATTCGAGCATAGGGCGTGAGTAGTCGTTGTGGATGCGCCCAAGCGTCTTGCCGTCGTCGTACACGTTTTCGCCGTGGTCGCTCACAAACACCATCACCATATCCTTGTCGCTGAAGCGGTCGATGAGTGCGCCCATTATCGAGTCTTGATAGAGCGTGCTGTTGTCGTAGTCGGCAATCTCCTGCTTTTGCTCTTGGTTCAGTCCCTTGCGGTGGGCGTAGTCTTTGATGGTGAAATGGGGGCGGTCTTCGGGATAGCCGTACATAAATTCCACATGCTGACCGCGCACATGGAAAAGGATGAGGTTGCGCTCGGCTTGTTTTCGCATTTGTGCGTCAAGTTCGGGCAGCAGTCCTTCATCGAAGCGGTAATGCTGGTCGTTGTGGTAGTCCAGTATTATTCTCGTCACTTTCGGATTGGTGAGGAAGAATCCGCCTGTGCTGTTCCAAATTTCGCTGTTGAAGCGTGTGAACTGGTTGGAGAGCAGGCTCACACGATATTTCGCCAGTCGGAACAGTTGTGGCATCATCGGCACCGACGACCACGAGCCCTCTTGGTCCACGCTGTGCATCGATAGCATTTCTTTCATCACGTTTGATGTGAGAGTGTAGGGCGTAACGGCATCGCTGAATGCCACTAAGTTGCCTTTCTTCATTTCCTCCATCATTCGTGGGGTGGTGGGTTTGTCGTAGCCGTAGATTTGGGCATGGCGTTTGATGTAACTTTCGCCAATCATCAGCACGATGTTGCTCGCCTTGTAGTCGCAGCCCTCAATCCTCGTTCTTGCCGACACCTTTACCAGTTCGTCGCATTGCTTGGAGGTGAGTTCATAGAGTCTGATGCCGTGCATCACTCGGCTCAATGGCGTGCACGCTCCGCAGCCGCCGTCTTGTTCGCCTTCGGTGAATCGCTTCTCAAATTCGCTCACCGATGTGCTCGTCATCGAGTACCAGTAGCGTGGCTGCATCGAGAGCCAGCCGGTGCGCACATAGTAGAATGTGCCCACAGCCACTATTAGCACCACTTTCGCCACCATGGTGCAGCGAGGGTATTGCGCCAATTTGCGGAACAGCGGTAGCAATGTGCCTTTCGCCCGAAGCAGATACAGCACCGCCGCCACAGCCAATCCGAGAAGGAATGCAATGAGGTATCGGAGTGTGTAGGACTGAAGCACGAATCCGTGGAAAAACTCGCTCGATTCGCGCGGGTTGGTTTCCATCAGCAGTTGTATGGCTTGGTACGATAGCGGCAAGTTGAAGTGGTTCGATAGCCACACCTCCACCGTGCTCAGCAAGCCGAGCAGAATGATGAACACCCATTCCAGAACCGTGCGCCATTTGTCTTTCTCTACCAGCGACAGGAGCAGCGAGAGGGTGAACAGTTCGGGAATCACGAATTTCAATTGCAGGATTTTGCCTTCCAATCCCCATTTTAGAGCAACGTAAACAGCCATTACCGACAAGGTGAACGCCCACATTCGTGTTAGCGGACGTGCTAAAAAGTCGATAATGGCTGTCGCCGTTGTTTTAATTCCAATCATCTTTGTTGATTGAACGTTGTGTAGCATTATTTGGTGATTTCCACTTCCACAGTAGCAGGTGTAGATTCGTTGTTGCACTTATCCACTGCGGTCACGGCATACACATATTTGCCTTTAAGTGTGCCGCGGGTGTGGTAGCAGGTTTCGCCGGTGATTTCCACAATGGCTTCTGCCTTGTTGGTATCTACTGCCTCGCCCTTCTTGAAGCGATACACCACATAGCGGGCTGCCTTTTGCATTGCGTCGGTGGCTTTTGGGGCGTTCCAGCGCAGCACAGTTTCGCAGCAACTTGCCTGTGCCTTGAGTTTCTTCACTGCCTCTGGAGCCTTGTTGTCGAGCCAAGTATATACAGGTGGAAGCGCTTGTGTGGTCATGTGCTTGCGTTTGATCATGTCGCCCACGCCCTTGAAGTTGTTGGTCAAGGTGTAGCCAGGCCACCAAACCACGCCGTTCACATTGTCGAGTTTGCGGAGCAGTTCCATCTTTTCGCCGAGTTGGTTGTCGATGGTGCTGTCGCGGGTGTCTTTATGTGTCATCATATTTGCCACCGAAAAACCGTAGTACATGCCGCGGCCGTATGCTTCGCCGTTCCACCAGGGCATCAACTTTTCACCGCTTGCTCTTGGGTGTTCCTGTTCCCAGTAGAGTTGAGGCACCATGTAATCTACCCAACCTTCCTTGGTCCACTTGGGGCAGTCGGCGTAAAGTGCGTCGTAGCATTCCAAACCGTTGGTTTCGCTACCGCGAGCGTCGGTTTTCTTGTTGCGCCAGATGCCGAATGGGCTGATACCAAGTTGCACCCAAGGCTTCACCTCTTGCAGGGTGTTGTGAAGTTGCTCGATGAGCAAGTCCACGTTGTGGCGGCGCCAGTCGCCCTTGTCGGTCCAACCTTCACCCTTTCCGTATTTCTCCCACGATGCGCTGTCGGGAAATTCTGCGCCGGGCACTGGGTAAGGGTAGAAGTAGTCGTCCATGTGAATGGCGTCTACATCGTAGCGGTTGATGATGTCGCGCACCACCACGTCGATGAAGTTGCGGCTTTCGGGCAAAGCAGGGTCGAAGTAAATCTTGCCGTCGGCATATTTCACAAACCACTCAGGGTGCTGATAGTAAATGTGTCCTTGTGCAGGTTTGTCGTCCTTTCCGCTGGTCACGCGGTATGGGTTAATCCAAGCGTGCAGTTCCATGCCGCGCTTGTGGGTTTCGTCGATCATAAATTGCAATGGGTCCCACACTGGGGTTGGTGCCACGCCGGCAGTACCGCTAATCCATTTGCTCCAAGGTTCGAGTTGGCTGGGGTAGGCTGCGTCGGCTTGTGGGCGGATTTGCCAGATAATGGCGTTCACGCCGTCGGCTTTAAGTTCGTTGAGTTGCCAAATGAGGTACTTTCGGGTCTCTTCAGGAGTCATTTTGGCGTATTGGCTCTGACCGATGATGTGGAGCCATGCGCCTCTGAACTCATGTTTCTTTGCATTTTGTGCCATGCTGCCAATTGCCGCCAAGGCAATCAGCAGTGATGCTAATAGTTGTTTCATTCTTTTCATTTTATTAATTTTAATGCAAAATTACGACATCGTTAAATTTTCAGCAAATCTTTTTCTGTTATTCGGCTGAAATCTGTATTTTTGTGTGTTCATAAACAAACATCATCGAAAATGCTCACACAAAATCAAAAAATAGCTTTTACAAGCATTCTTATCGAAATGGCAAATGCCGACGGACTGATCGACGCACGCGAATGTGTGGCTGTCAAGAAAATTTTAAGCAGCCTTGACGTTGACAACGAAACTTTCTTGTTGGCGCGCGAAATTCCGTTGCCTTTGGCGATTGATGTGATGGCGAATGCTTCTACCGAAGGAAAAATCTTCCTCGCGAAAAAACTCGTCGAGGTAATTGATGCCGACGAAAAAGTGGCAGATACCGAAATTGCGTTGCTCAATGCCGTGGCGCATCGCCTCAAAATAGATTCCTATTTCAAATAATTTCCCCTACCGCCCATCCCCTTTAAAAATCGCCCTATTATATAATGTGTAAAGCAAACTAATCCCAAACCACACATTTCCCCAAATCATCTCCATATTGCCCTTGCACACCCCCACTTCCTTATCCTATCTTCGCTCCCATAAAGCCCAAAACGCAATATCCACCCTCTAAAATCTAATTTCTACCTCCAAAATCTAATTTCTAACCTCAGATTCTGTCACTCGCGCCCTATAAAATCTAATTTCTAACCTCTAATTTCTGATTTCTGAATTGGTGTTTCAGGTGTTTCAGGTGTTTCGGGTGATTCGCTGAAAAAGCCCGATTTGGCGTATGGCTTGAAAAACGTCCAAAAAAAGTGAAAATTTTTCTTTCAGATTTTCAGTGAGTTATAAAAAAGTGTGAAATTTTTCTTCCGAAATATTTTGCTGGTATTGAAAAAAGCTATAACTTTGCACTCGCTTTTCAGGGGTAACACTCCTATACGGAAAGCGAGATCATTGAAATGTTGCAGTTTTTTGACAAGTAGTACAAGAGAACAAGATGGGACATCAGTCCCGTCGGTTCCTGAACGACAGGTACAGCATAAAGGCGAAAATGAATCATCGGCCGGGCCGGGACGAGAAATCAACTTAGGCGTTTAGCGTATTCAAAACATTATTTCCGAGAAGAAATGAAAATAAGATACAATCAACAACGAAGAGTTTGATCCTGGCTCAGGATGAACGCTA
>OQVS01002882.1_pt1 | contig 10647 bp, 6 predicted proteins | sample 1691601 | NCBI WGS metagenome assembly OQVS01 (sample SAMN03418268, study PRJEB22391) | human gut metagenome | biome: human-gut; feature: organic feature; material: feces | host: Homo sapiens | place: Tanzania | collected 2013-01 | reverse complement strand
CATCCCATACACAGGCTATTCCCTGTCTGAGTGTCAGATTCAGGCTTTCGACATACACAGACCAGCCGCTTACAACTATCTGAAAGTCATCATCAATCTCAGCAATATCATCCTCAATGTCAATTAGCTCTTCCATTTCTGCTACTGCCTCTTCTATCTCACCTAACCGGTATCTTTTATTCATCCACACCTGCCTCCTTATATCTGCATCTGACCACAAAACTCTTGAGTACCGGATAGGTATAGCCGTCGGCTGCCGCAGAGAAATCTGAGTCGTAGGACAATCCCTCAGGGTCATAATTCGGCGCATACTTGTGCAACGGGGTGAATGTGAACAGGTTCTCTCCGGTAAGATAAACTTTCAGTCCTGCAAGTCGTATCTTCTTGCAGAGTTTCTCATTGAAAGTATAGTCCAGCTGCACGTTCTTTACGCGGAGATATCCGGCATTCTGAATATATCTCGTGTTAGGGATTTCCAGCACCTTGGTCCAGCTGTACGAACCGTTGGACTGATAGGTGGTCTTTCTCGGCCAATATGCTGTGTTCCAGTTGTTTGCCTCTTCGCTATACACAGTCTTGCTGTCCGTATGGATGGAAGGGATGAACGAGAAGAACGGACGGCCGTATTTTCCCCAGAAATATCCGGAATCGGAACCAGGATACCAGTCCTTGTGGATGACTCCCTGAAGGAACACTGACACGCCTATACCATTCCAGTTCGCTGCGAGATTGATACCGTAATTGTATCTCGGAGACTTGTTTCCGATAATCCTGAGGTCACCATGGTCGTGCACCTTGAAGTTGCCCGGGCTGATGACGCCATCGCCGTCGAGGTCCTTGACTTTAACCTGTCCTGGCCTGGTGACTTTGTCCGAAGCCTGCTGGAAATTATGGATCGGGGAATTGTCGATGTCATTCTGGTCACGGAACAGTCCGTCCACCGTATAACCCCAGATTTCGCCCAGTGTCATTCCTACATAATATGAGGAAGGAGAGCCGCCGTTCTGGATATAGCCTTTCAGCGTACCGAGAGAACCGGTGTCGTTGGCATATTTGGTAATCACGGACTTGCTGTCCCAGAGCATACCTTTCACGCTGTAGCTGAACGGTTTGCCGAAGAGCTTGAATTCGTCTCTCCAGGACAATGTCAGTTCGAATCCGTCAGTTTTCATCTCCGCATTGTTTCCCTTAGGAGGAGCAGTACCGAAGACAGAAGGAAGAGATTCGCTGACGGTGTACATGTTGGAAGTGTATCTTCTGTATATATCACCGCTGAATGACAGTCTGTTACGGAAGAAATCCAAATCCAGGCCGACATCATAGGTAGTTGCCTTTTCCCATGTCAATGATACAGGAACAATGCTGCCGACAGTAGTGTATGACGGCAGACTACCGCCCAGGACGATGTCACTTGCAGTGCCGATGCTCATATCGGATGTGTATGAATATGGAGCCACGTTACCGTTGCCCATAGAGCCGGCAGAGATGCGGACCTTGGCATTGTCCAATGCTTCCGCCCATTTCATCCACGGCTCATCTGATATGCGCCATGCGAGGGAACCGGACGGGAACATTCCCCATTTGGAGTTTGACGGGAATTTTGACGAGCCGTCATAACGTCCGCTCAATTCGGCAAGATAGCGTCCTTTGTAACTGTAATTCAGTCTGTAGAATGCTCCGACATAAGACCAAGCATTTCCGCCTGCAACTGGATCAGTGGTAGTGCCGTCCATCAATGAGAATGACGGTTTGGACGGTGTGATGATACCGGACCTTGAAATGTTGAGCGTTTCATATTTCTGCTCTTCAATATTCCATCCTGCAAGCAATGTAAGGCTGTTGTTCTTGCCGAGATTCGGACTGAAAGTCAGATAGGCATTGGCAGCCTGATATCTCGTAAAATAAGTCACCTGCTGACGTGAAGAGCCAGCAGAGGCCGATTCAAGCATCACCTCACCCGGCTTCTTGGAATATTTCACCGGATTCTGCACATCGACTCTCTTGCGGCTTGTGTAGTTGTAGGAATAATCGACAGAGGCCTTGAGCACATCCTTGATCATGATGACATCAGCAGAAATCTTCTCACGGAGATACATGTAATCATTTGTACGCCAGGAAGATCCTTCAGAGAAAGCGGCATAGCCGGAGATGGCTGCTGCCGTAGTCCATGAACCGTCCGGATTCTTTACTGGTGAGAGCGGCATGGCAGCGTGATTGATGGCTCTCTGCACATTGAAATTGTTTCTCGAATGTTTCGGTTCATAATGATTCACGACCGACATAGAGATATTGTTGGTGATATGCAGCCACGGGCGCACTTTCAGCGTTCCTTTTGCGCGCAGGTCATATTTCTTGTAATCCTCGTTTCCGACTTTATAGATACCGTCCATATCATAGAAACGGCCTGAGATATAATAGTCTGCCATATCGCCTCCTCCGGAAACTGACAGATTATGTTCCGTGGACCAGTTATAGTCCTTGTAAAACAGGTCATACCAGTCAGTTGACTCCATATAGGCCCAGCCGAACATGCTGTTTCCCTCGAGCGTTGTCGTCTTGGAGAGAGACGGATCGTTCTTCCTGCGGACGAGTTCGCTGTAGATGGCCTCGCTATAAGGGACAGTACTGTCAATGTGACTGAGCAATGACTTGGAGCCGTTGTAATATCCATTGTAGCAGTCTTTCCACCAGTCGAGCCAATCCTGACCGTCTGTGATGACATCAGGAACCACGGTTCTTCTGTTTACGGTAACTGAACCATTGTAGTTGATGACCGGGCGGCCTTTCTGAGGATTCTTGGTAGTCACGAGAATTACTCCGAACGCTCCTCTTGCACCATAGACTGCCGTAGAGGAAGCATCCTTGAGCACACTGACGCTTTCCACATCCTGTGGGTTAATGGAATTCAGACTTCCCTCCACGCCGTCGATAAGCACAAGTGAAGAACCTCCGGCGCCTACGGATGTCGTTCCCCTGACATTGAAAGAAGCGGAACGAGACGGCTTGCTGTCCGTAAACGATATGTTCAGACCGGCAATCTCACCCTGAAGTGATCTAGCAAGGTTTCCGTTGGACCTGTTCTCGATTACATCGCTTTTCACCTGGTCCACTGCGCCTACGAGGTCGCGCTTTTTCATTGACGCATAACCGACTACGACTGACTCATCGAGGAGTCTGTTGTCTTCCTCGACAAGAAATCTGAGGTTGTCGGTCTGAGGGCCTGCGGTAGCAGTGAATTCCTTATAGCCGAGCATGGAAACCTTGAGCACAGAGCCCTGAGGTGCATTTATGGCAAACTTTCCATCAACACCCGTAACTGTCACTTGGTCAGTCCCTTCCACCATCACAGCAGCACCGGCCACAGGACCGGCCTTGTCCACTACTGTTCCTGAATAAGTGGAAGATTTGGCCTGATTTTCCTTGTACACAAGAATCATCTTGCCATGGAAGTAAAAAGAGTTGCCTGTATTTTTCAATACTGAGGCCAAAAGGTCAGAGACATTGGTCTCCGATGGTACTGACACCACTCCGGACAAGTCCAGAGCACTTTCATTGTAGGCCACTGTCAGGCCCGTCTGCTGCTCGATGGCAGAAAACACCTCTGATATCTTCATCCGTTCCCGATTGAATCTGACATTCTGGGTCTGGGCAAACAGCCCTGACGAAACAGATGAAGACAAGAGAATGCAAGCGAGCATTGCAATCAATTGTTTCATAAAATTATTGATTATGTGATTATAATTTGTCCAGTTATCTGATATAGATATTGGAGTTCACTTTCCGATAGGACATTCCCGGAATAAGTTTGCACAAGGCGAACATCAGATCGTCCAAAGTCGCTCCTTGTATAAATTTGGCTGTTATAAGGTCGTTGTCGTATTTTCCAGTCGTGACATAAATCCTCACGGCATATCTGCGCTCGATGATTTTCACGATTTCATGTATGGATTTCGAACGGAAGCAGAGCTGGCCGCTCTCCCAGGCCACGTCTTCATCTGCATTGACATTCTCCACGAAGCTGTTGCCGCTGCTTCTTTCGACGACAAACCGCTGCCCGGGGCTAAGAATTACAGGTTCCTCCGCATTTTTTGTCAATGCGGAAATGCTTCCCCTGCACAATGTGGCGGTCACGTTTTCGTCGTCGCTGTAGGAAGACACATTGAATTTCGTTCCGAGGACTGTAATGTCCATAACGGATGTGCTGACGACAAACGGCTGTTTTTCGTTCTTCGTCACATCGAATGTGGCTTCACCATTGAGATAGACTCCCCTTTTTCCGCCAATGAATTCCGCAGGGCAAATCAGCACAGTACCGGCATTGAGGGTAACAGATGTAGAGTCAGGAAGAAGCACATGACGCATTTCCCCGGCATTGGCAGAATACTCGAGCATCTGCAGTGCCTCGTCATTGACCTGAGCCGAAAGGCCTTTCTCGTAGGAATGTCTTGAGACATTGACAATGACGACTGGCATAATCAGGCATGCGGCAGCGACGGCGGCAGACAGTATCCTGATGATCCTTTTCTGACGGCGGACACGCAACTCTTCTGACAATTTGATGGCCAATGAAGCGGACTCAGCCCTGCGTATCTTGCCTTTTACGGAAGAATACGCGCTGTCGAGCTGCTCTTCTGTCAGCCCGACCGGTTCCTGAGAGGTCCATTTGCCGTATAAATCTTTGTTTGTCATAATCGGTTTTTGACTTTGCATATATGCATATAATACAATGCAAACCGTGCGTATCCCCTAAAAGTTTTTTGATATTTTTATGAAAACACCATAGATATGAAGAACACTATGATATATTTTATCTTGCGCAGTTCACGGAGAGCAAAATTTATGTGATTCTCGACCGTTTTGGCTGAAACATTCAGTTTCTCCGCGATTTCCTTATGGCTCATTCCGTGCAATCTACTGAGTATGAACACTTCACGTCGTTTTTCCGGCATTTCGGAAACGGCTTTGAAAATGGTGTCGAGCCGTTTGCGTGAATCTAATTCCTGTCCCGGATCCAGTTCGTCAGGAAGGTCAATGTCTTCCAGGCCCACGTGCCGTTTCCGGACTTTCGAGAAGTTGATGGCGAAATTCACCGTCATCCTGAAAAGATAGATGTCCAGATATTCCCTGTCGAGCAGCACATCCCTTTTCATCCACAGTTTCACGAATACATTCTGCGCCACATCCTCCGCGTCGTCGTCCGACTGCAGAAATGAACGCAGAAACGCAAGCATCCGTGGATAATACCGGTCAAACACCTTTCTGAACTCGGCCTCATCCACATTGACTGCCACAAAACTATTTTCAGTCTCTGTCATTTATCAGAAATTGTAATACTCCAACTGCTGCAGATTGCCCGGGACGGTGTCGCCAGGCTCCGGCCGCAGAATCAGGACCGTGTCGGAACTGGTCTTTCCGTCTGCGCTCACGGATGATGAGCGGTACGCATTGAACGCATCTATCTGAGCCTGTGCAAGTGCCACGCAGTCTGAAATGTCATCGTTGCATTGGGCCAACGCCTTGGATCCTTCCTTGACCTTCTTGCCGAAATAGACCATGTCCTCGATGCTGGTAACCGAGGTCACGCCGAGACTCGCCGATGCCACGCCCATTTTTGCCAATGATATGGAGAACTGGATGTCCTTGCCCTGGGCTATCCGGTCCTGAAGGGTCTTAATCATGGAAGATATGGACAGGCGGTTGCCACCGGAGCCGATGAATGACAGACATTTATATACGGTGCCGTCCTTGCTCTGAACCCATGTCTGGGAAGCGGACGGGAAGTCATAGTTGCCTTTCATATATTGCGCGGTCTTCTCCCACATGGCATTGACATCCCTCAAGAACTCATTGACAGCAGAACTGCTGGATTGATAAGCCCTTACCTCCCAATCGATCCTCGGCTTGGCCTTCTTGTCTTTCTTGTCCTTTTTGGCGGGTTTGCGCTCCTGGACTACTGTGACTCTTTCAGGCGCCGGTTCCTGGGCTACAGCCTGTTTCGCGGGCTGCGATTCCGCCTTTTTGGCTGCCTGAGATGAAGTATATTCCGTAGGAATCGGGATATCGCATGGAGTCTTGCTGAGTTTGAGGTCATAGAAAACATATTGTCCTGAACGCTTGTCACCGCACTCCAGCCAGAACATCAGCTGGTGGCATTTGAAAATCGGAACCGTGACTGTGAGCGGCTGCATCTTGTTGTTCAGCCAGTACTCCCCTACGAGAACCTGGTCAGCAAACACATTGAGCTTCACAGGATTGAGCAAAGCCTCAGGACTTTTGTTCTGGAACACATCATCGAACGCGTCCACATATTCCACTTTGTTGGCGACCGTGAATGTGCAGCTCTCGTACTGTCCGTAAGGATTGAATGCCGCCGCGGATGCCTGCTTGCTGTTCTTGTCCTCAAGCAGGAGGAAGATGCTGGCAGTCGGTGTTCCGGATACGCCTGCGCTGACGCCGGTGGCGGCGGAGACGTCCGAGCTGCTTATCGTCGCGCCAACTCCTGTCAATGCCATGAATACCGCATCCATAACTGTCACGTTCTCCAGACCGAGCGGGATATTGGTCTCCAGCATAAATCCTTTGTTGATCTGTCTGCCGTCCTTCATCTGGAAGTACTTGGTGATGGTGCTGCCGTCGTGGAAGCAGTCAGCCATGTTAAAATTGGTCAGGTCGCTGACATATCTTCCGACATAGTGGAAATACGGTTTTCCGCAGACGTCTATCAGATCCGCATCATGAGGGCAGTCAGGCACGTCGTGCTCAAATACCGTATTCGGCACAGGCTTGCCACGATAGAGGATGATATCGCCGACTCCGATGATGGTCTGTTTGTTCTTGCCGTTGCCCAATTTCTCAAATCTGAGCGTGCGGCATTTGTTTACAGGCAGTTCGTAGTGCTGGTTCGGCCATGTACAATATATGGTATGGTCGAAAATCAGCTTGTCATCAGCATATACGCGGAGATTGTCATCATCCAGGACGTGATTCATGCTAAGGCAACCTGCATCGAAACTGATCCAGTCATATTCGCCAGCAAGGTCGAATTCCGCATAAGAAGCCACTCTGTCACCCAAGAGCTTGTTTCCGGTGGTCAGCAGCAGTCCTTCCCAATACTTCTCTCCTCCCATCGAGAAGGTGTAGTGTCTGGATTCGCCTGTGAACAATGTCTTGTCCGCGGAACTTATTCCACGCACAGAATAAGGCTTGATGGAGGACATCAGCGGACATACGTCAGGAAGTTTGGCGATTCTGTCGCGGTTAGGATTGACAATGCCTGCTGCCGGAACGCTCGCACCCTCCGGATAGGCCTTGATATCCACCACTCCGTATGTGATGCCGCCCAGGAAGTCGCTGTTCCTGTATTCGCATATAAACCCGAGCCGAGAAGCACCTTTCACATCGACAACTATCTGTTTAGCAAGGTCTTTCTGTGTCACCATTCCTTCATAAACGGTCTTCTTGTCCGCTTTCACGACAAGCCAGGCGCTCGAATTGGAACTCTGGTTGTCTCTCGGTCCGACGACGAATGAAACCTTGTCATAACGCTTGTCCAGCCAGAAATATGCAAATCCCTGTTCTGTTCCGGCAAGCGCCTGTGAGACAGAGAAGCTAAGACCGGAATTGAATTCCTTCCGGTTTATGCTGATGCCTTTTTCCTGACCGTTCCCTTGGGCCTTGTCACCGAGTACAGGCTTTACGAACCCGCCCTCCCTATATTTATATAACTGGTTGGTCTGCATAAGATCGACTGTTCCGCCCGGCACTCGGGAAAGGAGTGTGTTCGGGTTTGAAACTGCTGCTCCTGCCTTCCAGAGCTTTACGTTTCCGAATGCGATTTGCGTATCGCCCCGTGGAATCGTGAATACTATTTCATTGACACCGGCGACATCGAATGTCAGGAAGCGTGGGGCGTCGTATGCGAAAACGACCTCGTCCAGCAGCCGTTTTCCGTCTGCCGTGACAGTCACGATGGAATTGCCTTTGTCGGGATTGCCGTTCGAATACGGGCCCATCACAAATGTCATCTTGCTGTATGCGCCCTTGAGAGCGAACACCGCCTTACCCGGGACATTGTCAGAAATCAGCCCGCCGGAAGGCGCACCGATCACGAAACCGCCCGTGATATCATAGCAGCCAATTTTCATGGCACGGCCACCGGTTTTATATATGGAACATTTCTTGGACTCCGTAGGGACCAGTGCATTGACCATATATGTCTGTGCACCGAGTTGCGAAACGCAGGCAGCAAGCAGCGTAATGACAGTTAATATCTTTTTCATAAAGTTCCGGGTTCAATTTTCAAATTTCCTGGCACAATTTTCAGCAATTTAGTGATTTGTCCGAACATCTGCAAAAAGAGATGGGAAGGCAAGCCATATATTTAAGAGTTTTGCGTAACTTTGTTTGAAACAAAAGGAGAATTTGCTATGCTTGAGATTGGTAATCGAATGCCTGATTTTTCAGCGGCTGACCAGAATGGCAACATTGTCAAGTCTGCTGACCTTATTGGAAAAAAGACGGTGGTGTACTTCTACCCGAAGGCCAACACTCCGGGCTGCACTGCTGAGGCTTGCAGTCTGAGAGACAATTATGAACGGTTCTTGGCATTGGGCTACAATGTCATCGGCATAAGTAAGGACAGCGTGAAGGCCCAGAAGAATTTCAGCGACAAATATGCATTGCCATTTCCTCTGCTCGCAGATACTGACGCATTGATCATCAAGGCTTTCGGCGCATGGGGCGAGAAGAAGCTCTATGGAAAGACCTATGAGGGAATTCTGCGTAAGACATTCATTTTCAATGAGAATGGCATACTGGAAGAAATCATTGACAAGGTCAATACGAAGAACCACGCAGAACAGATTCTGGGATAGAGAGTTATGACGAATTATCAGTTTACCGGCGGCACCATTTGCGCGCCAGCCACAATTCCGGGCACAGGTGCGATATCGATAATAAGGGTCAGCGGAAAAGAGGCATTGGCGATAGCCGACAAAGTCATTGACACCAAGGGCGCTCCTATTGCCGAGACCGAAGGCTACAGGCTGCGCTACGGGACGGTTTTCGAGGCTGACGGAAGTGTTTTGGACAATGTGATAGTCAGCGTTTTCCGTGCTCCTCATTCGTACACGGGCGAAAATTCAGTGGAGATTTCCTGCCATGCTTCGCGATTCATTGTCAATAAAATTCTAGAGCTTCTGGTCAATGCCGGGGCCCGTATTGCGGCGCCAGGTGAGTTCACGCGCCGTGCTTTTGTCAATGGCAAGATGGACCTCGCCCAAGCTGAAGCGGTTGCAGATGTGATAGCTTCGCAAAGTGCTGCTTCTCATAGAGTTGCAATGAATCAGCTGAAGGGCGGTTTTTCTTCAGAGTTGAAAGTGCTGAGGGAAAAGCTTCTGACAATGACTTCCCTACTGGAGCTCGAACTGGACTTCAGCGAAGAAGATGTGGAGTTCGCAAGCCGCAAGGAACTGGGGCAATTGGTGGACGATTCATTGACACATATCGGGCGTCTGACCGCATCATTCAGCCGTGGCAACGCTATCAAGAACGGTGTCCCTGTGGCGATTGTAGGGGCAACGAATACGGGTAAAAGTACGCTTCTCAATGCCCTGCTCGGGGAGGAGCGCGCGATCGTTTCGGATATTGCCGGCACGACTCGTGACACTATAGAGGAAACGCTGAATATCGACGGCATCCTGTTCAGATTCATTGACACCGCCGGAATCAGGGAAACAGACGAAACGATAGAGAAAATCGGCATTGACCGGACTTTCAAGAAACTTGGCGAGGCGGCGGTCGTGCTGGGGATGACGGATTTGTCGCGTGGCGAGGCGGCTGTGCTTGAGGATGCGGATTTCATTCTGTCCAAGGTCAATGAAATGGGCGGTGTAAAAAATGTCGGTACAGAGAACGACGGGTCTGAAACTGGCGGGGCTTCTCCGGCTGAAACGGGTGGGGCACCTCTAGCTGGAACTGACGGAACTTCTCTGGCTGAAACTGGAGGAATACCTCTGGCTGAAACGGGCGGGGCCTCCCAACATGGTCATGGTGCCGAGCAGGAAAGGAAAGTGGTTATTCTGGTGAACAAATGCGATGTTGCAGGTGATTTCTACAGGGATGATAACGGTACTGGCTATGGTTCAGGCAATGATTTGGGTAAGAACATGGCTGAGATTGGCGGTAACAAAAATGTTAACCACGATAACAATATTGTTTCACTCATTGAAAATAAATACGATAACTGCAAAGTCATTCCAATCTCCGCGAAGACCGGAAAAGGCTTATCAACATTGACAAAAACCCTAGGCGAAATAGGTTCCGAAATCACCGGCAGCACCGACGAGACCCTCGTGACCAACGTCCGCCACTACGAAGCCCTGGTCCGCGCCGCATCAGCTCTCGAGCGTGTCCGCGCCGGCCTCCATATAGCCACCCTCCCTCCGGACCTGATAGCCCAAGACCTCCGCGAAGCCCTCTACCACCTCGGCGAAATCGTCGGCGAAATCACCACCGACGAAACCCTCGGGAATATATTTCGGAATTTTTGTGTGGGAAAGTGATTGCTTGCTGGACATTGCTTAGAATTTACAGTAATTGATTGAAGGAGAGTCGTTTAACTGCGGCTCGCACCGACTCGTATCAAGT
>OQVS01002879.1_pt1 | contig 10652 bp, 8 predicted proteins | sample 1691601 | NCBI WGS metagenome assembly OQVS01 (sample SAMN03418268, study PRJEB22391) | human gut metagenome | biome: human-gut; feature: organic feature; material: feces | host: Homo sapiens | place: Tanzania | collected 2013-01 | reverse complement strand
TAAAAGGCATGCCAAGCTGCTTTGCATATTTGAAAAGCTCCATGAAGCCTGACATGGGATAAGGCACCTCAGCACCTGCGAGGTCTACCGCACACACGCCCGCGCCCAAAAATTCCCTTGCGTTGTGCAGCATGCGTCTGTTTTGCTCCTCACTGTGATGTCTCATGGCACATACAATAAGCCCATACTCTATGCCAAAATCCTTTTTTCCTCTCTCAAGTCCCTTAATTGTCGCCTCTATCACGCGCTCGCAGCTCATCCGCTCATTCTCCGAAAGCAGCGGTGCAAAACGGATTTCCGCGTATACGACATTTTCCCGGTGCATGCTCTTAAGCACATCATAGGCAGCTCCCTCAAGCCCCTCTTCATCCTGAATGCACTGCCCCGGCAAATCAAATTTCTCCAGATACTGCGCGAGACTCGTGCAGTCATCCGACACGCTAAGCTCTGCCTCCTGCACCGTCCTGCCAAGCCTTTTCTCGACAAATTCACGGCTTAAGGAGCCATCCAGATGGCAATGAAGCTCGATTTTCGGCAACTTGATTATATTGTCTCTTATATTCTCTTCTCTCTCCATATTTTCCCATTTCCGGTTTCCCAATTTCTGTTGAGGCAGCTAATGTTCACACCACCATATAATCAACAACTATTACCGCCCATTATACAGTCCATTAAAGGTACAGCTACAGGTCGCTCTACTCAAGGTTCGCAGGTCCGAATCCCTGCGGAAGCATGTCCTCAAGCGTATAAATCCTATAATTTTCCCTGTCAATTGCCAGTATTATTTTAAAGGTCTTAGGATTACAAAACTCCATCATAACCTGACGGCATACTCCGCATGGTGCGGTATAATCTGTCGCTTTTTGGTTCTTTCCGCCCACGATACAGATTGCCTCAAAATCCCTCACGCCTTCACTCACTGCCTTGAAAAATGCTGTTCTTTCTGCACAGTTTGTCGGTGTGTAGGCTGCGTTTTCTATATTGCAGCCGGTGTAGACTACCTGGTTTTTTGCTAAAAGAGCCGCACCGACATTGAAGCCGGAGTACGGCGCATATGAAAAATCAAGCTGTGCAAGGGCTGTATCAATCAATTTTTCAATTGTTTTTTTATCCATATATGATTCCCCGGTTATTCAGTATACAAAAATTAGTCCATAGCCTTAACAAGCTTCACCACACGGCTTGTCCCAAGCCTGTCAGCGCCAAGCTCAAGAAACCTTTCTGCATCATCTAATGAAGAAATGCCTCCGGCGGCTTTCATCCTCACACCCTCGCCGATATGCTCCGAAAACAGCTTTATATCGTCAAAGGTCGCGCCTGCCGTGCCAAAGCCTGTGGATGTCTTGATGTAATCGGCCCCTGCGCTCGTCACGATATCGCACATCCTGATTTTCTCATCATCTGTGAGAAAGCAGGTCTCGATGATGACCTTTAGCACCTTGTCCTTGCATATGGACTTGAGCTTCTTTATTTCATCCTCTATCAGCTCATACCTTTTATCCTTGAGCCAGCCGATATTGATGACCATATCTATCTCCGCCGCTCCGTTTGCAAGAGCGTCCTCTGTCTCAAAGGCCTTCACCGCAGTGGTTGAATATCCGTTAGGGAAGCCTATCACTGTGCAGACCTTTACCCTTTCACCCAGATAATCTGCTGCCTGCCTTACATAGCTCGGCGGTATGCATACCGATGCTGTCTGATACTTTAATGCATCATCACATATCTGCTTGATTTCGTCCCATGTAGCCTGTGGGGATAAAAGAGTATGGTCCACGTGTTTTAAAATTTCATTTATATCCAATGTCTGTTCTCCGTTTCTGTATTTTAATATATGACCTATTTCTCTGCACAATCCTCACGAATGAGGTTTCGCACTGCCGAAACCGCCACCTGAACTGCCATGTCCGTATCGCGCACCACAGGATTCTCAAGCCCAAGCTTTTCCCTCTCCTGATTTGCAACCACAAGGAAGCATGAGCCAGCCCTGACTCCAAGCTTTGCCGCAACGACAAAAAGCGCTGCAGACTCCATCTCTGACGCAAGACAGCCAAGCATCCTCCATGCATTCCATTTGTTGATAAGTTCATAGCCTGCCGGCATTTTTTCCGGCTCGTGCTGTCCGTAAAATGCATCCTTGCACTGCACCACGCCTGTATGATGCGTAAAGTTTTTCTGCTTTGCTGCCGCAACAAGCGCGTTTGTGACATCTAAATCTGCCACAGCCGGAAACTCTATCGGCGCATACTCCTTTGATGTGCCCTCCATGCGGATGGCGCCTGTCGCAATCACGATATCACCGCTTTTCACGTCTGTCTGCATGCCTCCGCAGGTTCCGATTCTCACAAACGTATCTGCACCGCATCTGTACAGCTCCTCCATCGCGATGGATGCGGATGGTCCGCCGATGCCTGTCGATGTCACGCTGACCTTCACCCCATCCAATGTACCGGTGTATGTGATAAACTCCCTGTTGTCCGCTATAAGTACCGGATTGTCAAGGTACTGTGCTATTTTAACACACCGCTTCGGGTCTCCCGGCATGATAACATACCGGCCGACCTCTCCCTTTGCGACCTGGATATGATACTGTCTGTCAGGATCCTTTGAATAATTTTTCATGTAATGCCACCTCCCACAGCTATTCTTCTGTTAGCTTTAATTATACACAATTTCTGTGGTTTTGTGCAGAGAAATGTTTATGTAATACGAAAATTGTGGCATAATTCTACAGTATCTAACCGGCTTCGCTATGCGCTCTTATGAGAGTATACGCACACCGGTGTCCCCTGCCACAATTTTCTTATAATACTATCAAATCGTCAGCGGGCAGAACCAATATCCGAACACTCCGCTATCTACATCTGCTGCATTTGCCGGGGCGGCCGGCTCAAATTCCGTGAAGCCGAATATTCCTGCAAGCATGCGCTCCTGCGGCTCGCTCACGCCCGGCACTCCGAGATATTGCCTGCCATCTGTATCCGTTTTGATGACGAGATGCTTATAGTTTGCATAACCGTGCGCAAGGAAGCTGTTATTTACTATGTACCAGTTTTTGGCCGGAAGCGAGCGAAGCTCTGATATATCTATGCGCCTGATTTTTTCAGGACTGTCATCAACATTTTGACTATGGATTTCTTTTTGACAGCCCGGTTCAGGCTTAGGAGTCGATACGGATTTTTCCTTATTTGATAAATCTGCTTGTGCCTTGAGTGGTTTTTCTATAACTGCCGCCGTGTTATCCGTCCAACAGCTCGCCAGAAATTTTTCATCTGCATTTTCCAGCTCTATTCTCACACCGAGCACCTGCAAAAATGTCTTTCCGCTGTCCTTTACATTTTCTGTATCTACATTATATATCTCGCGTGCTTCACCATTTTTTACCGTAAGCTCTCCTGCCTCTATGGCTGCTCCCGCTTCGTATACCAGATACACTCTTCCTTTTCCGGAGTATTTTCCGAGATTTTTTATCTGTACGAGAAATGCACTTTTTTCACCATTTATTTCTACTTTTATAAAGCCTGCATTATTTCCTTTTATTCTGCCATCATATAAATACAGGTATGTAACGAATCTCTTCATGCTTATTTAGCCGCCTGCGCGTTTTGTATTATTCTATGAGTGAATCTGTGATATTATGTGTGTTATTTATACTTGATTTATAGGTATTCGAGCCATCTTGAGAACAAGAAAATCTGCTGCTTACATGGCTAGCATGGTGCATCAGCCTTTTTATTTGAAATAAAATAGGAATTATTCTTATTTTTCTCTTGACATCTGTAGTACTATCGTGTATATTGATATCAGTAACAATTCCTGATTTCATTTGAGAGGAGATTCACATGATTAAGTATAGTCGTCAAAGAGAGTCGATAGTCAACTTTCTGGCGAGCCGGACCGATCACCCGACTGCTGAAACTATCTATCAGAATATCAAAAAAGAATTTCCAAACATCAGTCTGGGAACTGTTTACAGAAACCTTTCCTTACTTGAGGAAATTGGTGAGATCATCAAGATTTCGACAGGAGTCGGTCCCGACCATTACGACTACAACACGGCGCCTCATTATCACTTTATATGCAGAGGCTGCGGACGCGTGATGGATATTGATTTAGACTTCGCCGATGATCTGATGACACAGGTGCAGGAATCCACTGATTTAGCCATTGAGAGCTGCTCTGTTTCGTTTACTGGACTTTGTCCGGATTGTGAGAATGAGCTTTCCTAGAGCCTGACAATTTTTACAACAATTAAACATTTATTTACTATTCTTTAAAAGGAGGAACATTATTATGGCAAAATGGGTTTGTACAGTTTGTGGATACGTTTATGAGGGAGAGAATCCACCGGCAGAGTGTCCGGTATGCCACGTTGGCGCAGATAAATTCAAGAAGGTTGAGGGAGATTTAACACTTGCTGCAGAGCATGAGTTTGGAGTATATGCTTCAACTGTTAAGAACAATCCTGAGATCTCTGATGAAGATAAGAAATACATCTTCGAGCAGTTAAAGGCTAACTTCGAGGGCGAGTGCTCTGAGGTAGGTATGTATCTTTGCATGGCTCGTGTAGCTCATCGCGAGGGATATCCTGAGATTGGTCTCTACTGGGAGAAGGCAGCTTACGAAGAGGCTGAGCATGCAGCTAAGTTTGCAGAGATGCTCGGTGAGGACCTTGAGCCAAACATGAAGGCTACTACAAAGGACAACCTCGCTTGGAGAGTTGACTGTGAGTTCGGTGCTACAGCAGGAAAGACTGACCTTGCTAAATGTGCTAAGAAGAATAACCTTGATGCAATCCATGATACAGTTCATGAGATGGCTCGTGACGAGGCTAGACACGGAAAGGCTCTTAAGGGTCTGTTAGACAGATACTTTGGCTAATCCGTGAACTGAATAAGAAGAAAATCAAATGGCTGGAGGACAAAGACCAAAGACGTTCCTCCAGCCATTTTTTTGGCCATTTTTTTGCCCATCTCATACTTTGGTAGGATTTACATTTTTGATACCATATATATAATAAAATTAGAAGCATATGTAAGATGTGCGTAGTAACCTAATCGTAGGAAGCATCATTCCTATTATTATAGTTGGAGAATACAATATGTTAGAAACTGTGGTTATCAAACCTTCTATAAAACAGCAATTTGACAAATTCATGCAGGATGGGCGTATTCTGTTTTTTAGTGCGCCATGTGGATTTGGAAAGACGGCGGCAGCAGACATATTGCTGTCCGGGCAGGATATACAGCGTGTGAGTGTCCGTGATGATGATTTCTCACTGTCCTCGCTCAGCGGTGAGGCGGATATACTGCTGATTGATGATCTGCAGCTCATGCAGGAAGAAGATTGGCAGGTTCTATGCGAATTGATACGATCAAAAGCCGGGCGGCGTTTTGTTCTGCTCTCGCGCGGAGCGGTGCCTGGGTGTCTGGCAGCCTATCAATATACCGGGTTGATGACTGTTCTGACTGCCGATGATCTGCTCTTTGATCATAATGATATTCAGAAATTGTTTGATGCATGTATGGTGCACGTGACAGATAGTGAGATCAACGGCATTCTAAAGGAATCGATCGGTTATCCACTGGGTGTCGCGATCACGGCACACTGCATGTCGGACGGAAAACCGTTTGGCCCGGATATTGTGACACGTGCGTTTCGGGAAGTATTTCTATATTTTGATGGAGCGGTTTACCATCAATTTGATCTTCCGGTGAGGCGTTTTCTATTGGAACTGGCTCCATTTGAGAGTTTTGACCTGGAGATGGCACGTATGGTCAGTGGTGATTTTCATGCCGGGGATATGTTGAATTGGCTGCTGCGAAAAACAACTATGCTGCATTACGATAATATAAATCAGTACCATTTCTGGCCACAGTTCCGGGCGTTTCTGCTATGGGAGATGGAGCGTGAATATACAGACAATAATCGGCGGGCGTTGTTGAATCGTGGTGGACTCTACTATGAGCTGAAAGAGGATTACGGGCACGCGCTGGATTGTTATACCAGAGGTGGTGATCATGCCAAGGTATCTGAACTATTGATACGCAATGTGCAGCTTCATCCGGGCATGGGACATTACAGTGAGATGGAAAAATATTATCGTAGTCTCCCAGAGTCTGAGATTCTGGCATCACCGTCACTCATGCAGGGTATGAGTATGCTGTGTGCGCTGGCGACAGATTATCGTGGTTCTGAACGCTGGTATCATGAATTGCAGGAGTTTGCCAATCGGTGTGGAAAACAGGATGCCGCAGGAAAACAGGCGCGCAGCCGTTTGGCGTGGCTCGATATCTCTCTGCCGCAGCGAGGTGTGGAGAGCCTGATTGATACGATCCCGGCGATTTTTCGCCTGTTGAAAAATAAAGAAGTGAAGCTGCCGGAATTTTCTGTGACCAGTACATTGCCGAGTATCATGAATGGAGGCAAGGATTTTTCTGTCTGGAGTAAAAAGGATGATCTGCTGTATCAGACGATCCGTATTCCGGTGGAAGCGATTCTGGGCAGGGATAGCGTAGGATTGGCAGATTGTGCTATTGCAGAGAGTAAGTTTGAAAAAGGGGAAAACATATCCAGTCGTATGCTGTCACTCATCCCGATTATGAGTGAGATCCACAATAGCGGAACACCGGATATAGAGTTTGCGGTCAATGGTCTGCTCGTTCGCAGCCAGCTCGCAAATGGTCAGCCGGAGGATGCACGCCGCACGATCGATGCGCTGCGTGAGCGGTATGCCGAACAAGGGCTGATACGATTTTTACCCAATATTGATGCGATGCGTTGTCGTGTGGATCTGCATACAGATCAATTTGACAGTGCAGACGAATGGTATCGGAAAAAGGCACCGCGGGATCCGATGCATCTGAATGTGATGAAACGTTACCAATATCTGACACAGGCGATGGTTGAGCTGGCAGATGGCAAACCGGATGCAGCTCTGATGACGCTCGCTCCGCTGGAGCCATATTGTAAGAGCTGTGCACGGCATATTGATGGAATTCACCTGCATGTGCTGACTGCTATTGCATGGTATCGGAAAAAGGATGGCAATTGGCGCGAATCTCTCTCCTTGGCGATGACAGAAGCGGAGGAATATCGGTTTATCCGCACGATCAGTGTCTATGGCAATGCTGTGCTGCCGCTGCTCGAAGAATTAGAATGGACTGAAAATGACAAATGGTGCAGACAGCTCATGTCGGATGTACGGTCTCAGGCGGCGTTGTATCCACATTTTCTGCAGACGCGGCTGGCGCAGAGTGATACGCTGACACCGATGGAATCACAGATTCTGCATCTGATCTGTGCGGATAAGAGCAATGCTGAGATTGCACAGATCATGGATATCAAGCTTACGACAGTGAAAACGCATGTGAGCCATATATTAATGAAGCTCGATGTTAATCGACGGAGTGAAGCAAAGACGGTCGCGAAAAAGCTGCGGCTCGTACCGTAGGGATCGCGAAAAATATATGTATGGAAGGGGTAAATACGATGGAGAATAATTGGAAGAAGAAATTGATGAGCATGTTCCTGGGTTTCGTACTCTGCTTATCGATAATACCGACATCGGCGTTGGCTGAGGAGGCAGCAGGCGGAAGTGCTGCGGCCGGGCAGGAGGAACAGACGACAGGTGACCCCGCAGGTGCAGAGGCATCATCTGAGAGTCTATCTCTCTATGCGCCGGAGAGCATCACTTATACAGAAGACTTGACGATTACGGCAGAAGTGGTTACGGCGGGCGCAGTTACCTACAAATGGTTTGAGGATGATAACGAGCTGACCGGTCGGACGGGAGATACCCTGACGCTGAAGTATATTGGTCGCACGGACTATGATAAAAATCCAGATCCTGCTGAATACGGAAGCGTGGGAAAGCATACCTTCAAATGCGAGGCAACTATTGATAATGGCGATCCCATCAGCAAAGAGGTCACCGTGACCGTGAACAAGGCAGATCTGTCGAACGCGAGACTTACGATCAGCGGCGAGGACGGTCTGGCTTATGATCCGGTATCATCGCAGAAAGATAGCGGTATAGTGCGTCGTATCGCATTTGATCTGTGGTATAACAACAAATACCTGACCGTGCTGCCTAGTGACGTGTTGTCGGAACCGATCGATGCAGATGATTATACAGTTACCGGAAATAAAGGGGTAATGGATGCCGGTACCTATACACTGACTGTCACTGGACAGGGCAACTACACCGGCACAAAATCCATTCAGTTTGTGGTAAAGCCGTGTGAATTATCAGAGAAGGCAGCAATCAGTAATTTAACAAAGGAATATGACGGTACGACAGATCTGCCGTTCGAGCAGTTGAATTTCGTTGGTTTTCTATACGAAGGAAGAAACAATACCATAGACTTTCGCAGAGACGTGGACTATACGGTAGAGGGAGCGCAGTTTAAGAATGCAGATGCCGGAGATCGTAAAACGGTCATTATAAAGTTCCGGATGCTGAATCCGAACTATAGCTTTGCGGGAGGCCAGAGGGAAATAGAAATTGTCAGAAGTCAGCAGAATGCCGGCAGTGCAACGCAGGAGATAGTCAAAGCGGCGGCAGCTGACCAGTCTGTGGATCTGGAAGTAATGAACGGTCATGCAAAGACGTATACCGTCGATCTCTCGGAGCTGATCCCCGAATTGACTGCTCCGAAGCAGTATGGTGACATCACTTACGGTCAGCCGAGTGTGCAGTTGGATACAGGCTACTATGCTGCAGGTGGTGCAAAGGTCGAGAACAGCGTGCTCAGCCTGCCGATCAAACAGGTAGATACAAAGGCTGAGGGCGAGATCGGTACAGTTAAAGTAGTGGTCAGCACGACAAACTACAAAGATATGACGCTGACGGTCAACGTCAAGGCAACGAATAAACTGATACCGACCGGAGCGCCGACACTGAGTAAAGCCTCACTCACTTATGGTGAGGCGTTAGGCAATATGAAGCTCTCCGGTTCAATGAAATATGAGAATGCGGCTGTTGAGGGAACATTTGCATGGGATACTCCGGACGCGAAACCGGCTGCGACGGCTGCATATGCTGCAAAATGGACATTTATACCGAAAGATGGCACCATGTATCAGACGGTGAACGGTACGACAGAGATCCCTGTGAACAAGGCAACACCCTCGGGTGCACCCGTTTATACACAGATTACGACAGCAGGTAAGACGGTAACGGCTGCGGCACTCGCAGTCAATCCGGGCTGGCCGGCGGGTACGGTCAAATGGGTCGATGCTGACGGCAATGCGCTGGATGACAGCACAGAGGCCAAGGCAAATACTGCGTATCAGTGGTTATTTACACCGACAGATACGAATAACTATAACGAGGCAACCGGCACGATCGTACTTTATCCTGTTTCGAGTGGAGGAGGTAGTACAGGTGGCAGCGGCACGACCAAAGATGGCTCTGCCGGAGGCGGAATGCAGACGATCACAGTCCCAGTATCTTCGGACCATGGAGATATGAAGATGGAGGCGACCGTTAAAGGTAGAGCAGCTACAGTATCTGTAGACAGCAATCAGATCGATCAAGTCATCGCAGATGGTGCAAAAATTGTCACAGTAGATCTTTCCGGGCTGGAAGGGGTAGACAGTGTGACATTGCCGGTAGAGATCGTATCGAAGACAAATGAGGCAAAACGTACCGGATTGACGGTCAATCTGCCGGATGGTGCGATTGCACTGGATCAGAAGGCATTGAAAACCATCGCATCCGGTGAGGATGTGACAATCTCTATCCAACAGGCGGAACTTACCGATGCACAGCGCAAGGCGGTTGGTTCACTGGCACAGGTGGCAGCCGTTGTGGATGTAGATCTGTATGTAGGAGCAAAACAGCAGTCCCGTTTTGGTGGCGGCGTGCTGACGATCTCGATTCCATATACGCCAAAGAAGGGTGAAGACACCTCCAATCTGGCAGTATGGTTTATCCGTGATGACGGCACGATAGAGACGAAAAACGGCAGTTATGATGCTGCGAGCGGATGTTTTGTGTTCAAGACGAAGCACCTCTCACGCTATCTGTTGGTAGATATCACGCAGACACGTACGGCAGTCAACCATTCGGCAAAAGTCGGTGTCTGGACGCAGGCAGTGATGTTTTTTCGGAAATTTTTCGGAAAATAAGAAGAGAAGGACGATTATAATAGGTAATTGCGAACTTGTTTCGCAATTACCTATATTTGTATTGACTGATTAGTAAATGCTAACTGTCATAAGTTTATGATACTATAGGATCAGTAGCTTTCAATACGCCTTGATAATTAATAATCATTATTGTACCATAACAGATGGAGCGTTTATGAAAAGGGGGAACATGTATGCAATATGTAAAATTACAGGTTGGTTGTCTGATTATTATTTTATATGTAATCGTGACCTATGTGAAAGCAGCGGATAGGAGACATATACCTTGTAATAAATTATACGATGCATTGATGGTTGTCACACCATGGGCAGTCTTTTTTGACGGGTTGACTGCGTGGACGGTCAATCATATCGATTCCGTGCCTGATATAGTTAACCGTCTGGCTCATCTGCTATTTTTTGTTTTTATGGATCTGGTGATTATTATCACTGCCTTATATATGTATGACCAGACGATTGGCCTCAGCAAACAGAACCGCAAGAAAAACTGGCTGTTGCTA
>OQVS01002878.1_pt1 | contig 10656 bp, 9 predicted proteins | sample 1691601 | NCBI WGS metagenome assembly OQVS01 (sample SAMN03418268, study PRJEB22391) | human gut metagenome | biome: human-gut; feature: organic feature; material: feces | host: Homo sapiens | place: Tanzania | collected 2013-01 | reverse complement strand
CTTTGAAGCAAGCGGCAAGCTAATCGTGCGTGATATCTTCGACGACAACGGCTACAGCCTTTAAAATTTCCTCACGAACGCCAGAATCAAATTTGCTGCCGTTGTCGCCAATAAGAATTTCAACAAATCCGTCTGTTTCCTTTACAGAAAGAAAAACTTTGCCCATGGAATTTTGCAAGCCATGCTGAATACAGTTTTCAACCAGCGGCTGCAAAGTCATTGCAGGAAGTCTTTGGGAAAATTTATGCTCGAGAATTTTTTTTACAAACTCAAGCCTTTTTCCAAAACGAACTTTCATAATGTAAACAAAACTGTCCACAAGCCCAAGCTCATCGTCAATTGAAGCGTCCTCTTTTTGCGCAATGTTATATCTAAAAAAATCCGAAGTCTGCTCAATAAAAAAACAAGTTCTATCCGCTCCTTCCATCATTGCAAGCTGCGCACCTGTATTCAATGTGTTAAACAAAAAATGCGGATTTATCTGTGCTCTGAGCATTTTATACTTCGTATCCTTAAGCAACAGCTGTTTTTCATAGTTTTCATGTATGAGTGTATCCACGGTTTCAAGCATAGTCCTAAACTCTCTGCTAAGAGTACCTATCTCATCCTGTCTGTCTGTTTCAGTAAGCATTTCTCTTGCTCCCTGAAAATCACCGTTTTCCACTATCTGCATGGAATCTGTCAGGTGCTCAAGCGGACTGACAATAACAACCGACAACTTCTTCATAAAGAAAACAAGTGCTGTAAACACGGCAAGAAATCCTAAAATAAGAAGTGTACGCACCGTCTGCACCTGTCCGTATATATCCGAATACGGAAAAAAGCTCACATATGTCCAATCTGTTTTAGCAGAATACAAGTACGAAACAAAATATTTCCTGCCTGATTGCTTGAGTATTTTGTAGCCTGAGTGCTCCACATATTTTGGAAGATCATCAAGCTTTTTTATATTCTCATCCTCATATACTGCACAATTCTTATTGTAAACATATATGGCAGCCTTGTTTGATGACAGCCTTTCCTTATTTTCAGATATTACGTTACCGACATCACACACAAAAATCAGCTTGCCCATATCTGAAAGACTCATGTCGAGTCTGTTTCTGACAACCCTTCCGCTAAGCAGATACGGACATTCCTCTGTTGGTCCATATGTGGTATATGCTCCTTTTTCCTGCTCCATATGTTTTTTAATGGCAGTAAAGCTCTCTCCCGACACATCCCACGCAGCCGTTCCCACCTCTATCGTATTTCCATACAAATCCACGAATATTATGGATTTTACACAGCTCTCCGGATCATATTCATTTAGAAGAATACTCCTTAAATCCCTTATTTTCTGATTGTACTCAAGTGATGGATATTCCAGCACTGACAAATCCGACAGTGTACGCTGCACAAGTGCATCCATGGAAATACTGTAATTATTTCTTTCTGCATCCTTTAAGCCACGGTTAACATTTTGTGAAAAATAATCAAGCTCCTGAAGTGATTTATCATAGAGCTCCTTTGAATAAATCCTAAAGCTTATCTGCGTCAGCCCAAGTGCTATGATCAAAAAAGCAGATGCAAAGGTTATATATACCATAAGCATTTTATGAGAAATACTTAAATCAGTAAATTTCTTTTTCATTCTATTTTTCAATTTATCTTTCACAATTCGTCACCTCGCTTTATAATATGATACTAAAAAAATACGATTTTCTCAACAAGTATTCATTCAGCTATGTTTGCAGTTAATAACATAATTAGCCGCTGCATTTCCGGCAATAAGTCCTGCTTCATTATATGCCTGCTGATAGTAATGAAAATCGTCCTTCATAAGTCCTTTTTCTTTCATTTTATGAAGCTCATCACATACGAGTATGACATCGTCTGTACTGTCCGCTATCTCAAGCTGCTTTTTGCGGATTGCTCTGTATGCATCCCCATATCCAAGCTCTCCGTTGTACTCTCCAATTGTTATAAGAAAGCATTTTTCTATTCCTGCAGCCTTAAGCTGATTAAACATATTTGTAAACAGCCTTTCATATTCCACAGGATCCGTATCGCGGTCTCCGTCAGTCTCGCCCTGGCACCACAGCACATATTTGTGACGTATTCTTATCTCATTATCTTTTGAAAACGTCACAGCTTTTTTCAGGCGCCCTATCGCATCTGACAGGAAATCATTATCCCCCTGCCACTCGCTGATGGCTGAACCGCCTTTACTGGCTGATACTGCAAGAACAGGCATATGTGTTATCGTATAGTATTCATTCACAAAAGCAGTAACCATTGAGCCGGTTTTCATTCCCGGTTCAAATATACCCTCCGGGTTATTTTCATTCACCCCGAATGGTTCCTCTATCGGGCTTAGTCTGTCAGGTGCAGTTATTGCACGATATTCAGCTCCTGCACCATTTATAAGCTTTGGCGCCTGCTGTGGCCATCTGTCTGATGTGATTCCACGTCCTGCCATGTTTGACTGTCCTGCAAAAAGTATCAGATCACATATCTCCATATCGTTCCTCCATAAGCTCATATAGTTCTAAGTCCTTAAGGTGATTTTCCATGTTGCACACAAGCACAACTCTTCTATCCTCTTCACTATACAAGAACTCTCTCTGCCACAGATAGAAATGAGGTCCGTCTCCCAAGTTTCTTATGTAGCTCATGAGCCCCTCAAGTACCCAGGCAGTCTGTTTTATATCTGTCAGGCACTCATTTGCATAGAAGTCATGCCATTTGCCGTGCTCTCTGTCGCGCATATCTCTGTCTGCTCTAAGATATGCTTTTCTCGCTTTTCCTGCCTTATAAAATGCCAGCTTGTACTCTCCCGCAAATGCCTCACACAATGCCTCACACATAAGCAAAGCTCCACTGTAGCAGTTATAGTATATTTCAGCCTGCAGATAAAGTGAATCCTCAAACAGAGTTCTCTCATGTCCGCTGAGCCTTGCATCAAGCTCTTCATAGCTGCAAAGCAGCTGCTCATAGCTCTCTTTTCCTTTAGCGCAGAGCTTCTTGTACCACTCAACCTGACCTTCAAGTGTTTTCTCATCGCAAGCCCACAACAGGTCCTCTGCTCTATGTGATTTATCCTTCATAAACTGACTTATAAGCATTCTCGCTACATGATTTGCAAACTGTTCTCCTGCGTGGTCATCCTCATGCTCACCGTACTTAAGTGCATGCTGCCAGTACTGTCTGAAGCATTCTGCAATTTCAGTAATATGGTCTTCTCCATAATATGAAGCGATATAGCCCTTTAAATGCTTATCTATATCGACATCCCCGTCTCTCCACATATTTGCTATAAAATCCAGATAATATACATGTGGCTTCACATTTGAACAATTGATAATCCAGTAATCCTTCACATGATGCTCAAGCACTTTTTTAAGCTCGCTGTGTACAAGCTTTGGTTTATTCGCAAGCATTGTTATATGGTTTGCTGCCTGCAAATCATAAAAGGATACATGATAATAAATCCCATGTCTTCCGGTATTATTTTCCTTTGGGAGTGCCGGTATTCTTGGATTATGATTACCCTGACGCCTTGTAACCATCTTTCCAAAGCCATTGTCTGCCCATATTTTTATCACATCGTCCGGCAGCCTGAGGTAACCGTCACGATACAGCTCCATAGTCTCTCCGTACAGATTTGTGCAGTACTGCGCATCAGGTATTTCATTTTGGACATAATCTCTTTGAAGCTCAATGAGTTTGCCCATCAATTCTCCCCTTGACTCTGATGTCTGGTATCTTGGATCATTATCCCAGAACGGACAGTCTCCCTGTCCTCTGAAGCCCAGATTCCATATTACATCAAACTTCTTCTGCTCATCTATTCCCTCCTTCCAAAGCTCATGGAACTTCTCAGGATACTCATCATACGATGGTGTCAGCTCAGGGTATCTTCTTGCAAACATAGGTGCTCCAAGCGGCTCAGCATGATGATGTGTGATACGAAGCCCCATGTCAGCTGCGAGGTCCCTGTATATATGTGAATTCTTATCAGTACCGGGTATAACCAGATTTCCACCGCATCTAAGCAATGCCTCAAAAACCATTTCCCACGGCATATCCTTTTTCCTGTCAACATACCACTTATGTATAAGCACCTCATCGTTTACAAACCAGCCCCTGTACTTAACGGCATATGGCTTTGAGGTGTATGCATAATCACCGGAAATACTGCAGCCCTTTTTCTTAATAAATACCTGGTCATTCCAGAACCAGAAAGGAAGCACCCCAATTATATCTCTGCTTATATGATATAGGCCATACACAAATCCAAGTGTGTCAGAAGCGTATATTACGAGCATATTGTTGTCACATTTTATCTCAAACTGCTCTGCTTGCATATTTTCCATAATAAGGACTATATCGCAGCCCTTTTCATCAGAATCACAGCACACCTTTCTTATATCACGCTTTACATTCTCAATTGCTCTCATTACCGGAACAGCTGAGTCCATATATATAATTTGCGTATTTACATTTATCTGCATTTCCATCTTTATTTTACCTCCTGCCTATTCAGCCTGATTTTCTTCTTTAATAATATTTCACATAAATATTACATGCTTAAGCTATTATAATAAACGTACAAAATTGAGTTTCCATTTGAAAAAAACATACTTTTTTCACCGGATTCTACAAGTCGGATTTTTTCAAGTCACAATTCGCTTATATTCATTCCATTTTATCAAAGCCGATTATATAATGACCTCACAACAACATCATACCGAAGGAGGTGCTTGCGATGAAAAATTTATCCTTTAAACAACGTATTGTATACCTATGGGATTATTATCGCTACCATGCTTTAATAGTCATTTTTTGTATAGTGTTTTTTTGTTATTTTCTTTCCCCCTTACTTGCGACGAAGAAACATGACTTACTTTCAATTGCTATCATCGACAGCACCCAGACTGCAAAAGAAGACTGTTCGGCTTTGTCCGACGATCTTACCTCCCTACTCGGCGGTAACACAAAGTATGATGCTGTTCATATAGATACCTCAGGCACAACATATGACACCTCTTCTTCCTCAACAATTAAACTATCCATATTGCTTACTTCCGTGGGCGAAAATGACATAGTCATTTGTGGAAAAGAGCTATATGAAAAATACAATTCAAAGGGTGCATTTTCAAATGCCTGTGATATCAGCAACTGTTCCAAATGGGTGTCTTACGGCTACACAGACTACTCCGGTGTCTATGCCTGTATTCCTGTGAGCTGTAAACATCCCAAACAGGCTGCCAAAGTAATTGATTATCTAAATGCCAAATAACAGGAGGATTTTTAAATGAAATTATTTTCTATGGATGGTAAATTTTTAGAAACCTTTAACAGGATTACAGATTTGGTTACACTCAATATTCTCTGGCTGCTTTGCTGCATCCCGGTTATTACAATCGGTGCCTCAACATCAGCACTTTATCAGGTAACCCTGCAGATTGCAGAAAACAGAGATTCATATATCTCAAAAGAATTTTTTAAAGCTTTTCGTGAAAACTTCAGACAGGCAACTATTGTTTGGCTGGCTGTAATTTTGGCAGGCTTTGTATTGCTGTCTGATATGTTTATCATATCTCATTTCTTTACCGGCTCTGATATGTCTGTAATTTTGGGACTGATATTCATGATTTTAATTCTCTTATTTGCAGGCTCCATGTACTTTTTTCCGGTAATTGCGTATTTCAGAAACAGTACCAAAAAGATTTTCAGCAATTCATTCAGGCTGGCATTCTCGCATCTTAGAACTACCTTCCAGCTGTTTTTAATTGGTCTGATTCCTGCACTTGTGATGATTCTTTTTCACGAAAGAATAATTATCGGAACCTTCCTGCTTATTGTAATTGTTCCTGCCTTATCAGTTTTTTGCAAGAGCGTATTACTCTCAAAGCTGTTTAAGACAATTAAAGTTGCAAATTAGTTATTTTTTGAATATATACTTTCCCTTCCTTTTTAAAAACAGCGCAGATATCATAATTGTGATATCTGCGCTGCTATTTTACATTATTTTCTCCTAAAAACACCAATATACTAAACTACTGCTGCACATTAAACGCTTTAATTCCAGGATAAACCGCGCTCTTTCCCAGCTCCTCTTCAATTCTTAAAAGCTGATTATACTTTGCAACACGCTCTGAACGCGAAGGTGCACCTGTCTTTATCTGGCATGTGTTGAGTGCCACTGCAAGGTCTGCGATAGTTGTGTCTGCAGTCTCACCTGAGCGGTGTGAGCTGATTGCTGTATAGCCTGCCTTGTGTGCCATCTTGATAGCCTCAAGGGTCTCTGACACCGAGCCAATCTGATTTAATTTAATCAGGATTGCATTTCCTGCTCCAAGGCTTATTCCCTTTGCAAGTCTCTCAGTGTTTGTTACGAACAGGTCATCTCCCACAAGCTGTACTTTATCACCCAGACGCTCTGTAATCTTCTGCCAGCCTTCCCAATCCTCCTCATCGAGTCCATCCTCGATTGAGATAATAGGATATTTGTCACAGAGCTTTGCCCAGTGCTCTATAAGCTCCTCTGAGGTGTACTCTGTACCGGCCTTTGGCAGCTTGTAATAGCCCTTGCCCTTTTCACTCTTCCACTCTGATGATGCGGCATCCATGGCAATCTTGAAATCCGAGCCAGGCTCATAGCCTGCCTTCTTTACAGCTTCAAGAATTGTCTCGATAGCCTCCTCGTCAGATTTGAGTGCAGGGGCAAAGCCACCCTCGTCACCAACCGATGTGGCAAGACCGCGCTCCTTTAATATGGCTGCAAGTGCATGAAATACCTCCGCACACCATCTGAGACACTCCTTGAAGGATGGCGCACCCACCGGCATAATCATAAACTCCTGCACATCGAGTCCTGATGAAAGTGCATGACAGCCACCGTTTACAATGTTCATCATAGGTACAGGAAGTCTGTTTCCTGAAATACCACCTAAAAATCTATAGAGCGGAATATCGAGTGAGACTGATGCCGCTCTCGCACATGCAATTGATACAGCGAGAATGGCATTGGCTCCAAGCTTAGACTTGTCCTTTGTGCCATCTGCCTCTATCATGGCCGCGTCAATTGCATAGATATCGCTTGCATCCATACCTGTCAGTGTATCGTTGATTACAGTATTTATATTTTCTACTGCACCGGTAACGCCTTTGCCCAGATATCTGCTCTTGTCGCTGTCACGAAGCTCCAGTGCCTCAAACTCACCTGTTGAAGCTCCTGATGGTGCCGTGCCTCTTGCAACAGTTCCGTCTACAAGATAAACCTCAGCCTCAACTGTAGGATTTCCTCTGGAATCAAGTATTTCTCTGCCCACTACCTTTTCAATTTCCAAATAATTCATTATGAACCTCCTTATGTTTTTTCTGATTCAATTTTATCCTACAATACAGTTTCTCTGCGTCATGATTGTAGGATCGTGTGGTCCTTACCTTATTATAAAAATGATATGTGAAAGCCTGCCACATACGCATATATTTATAAATAAAGAAAAATGCTACACAGTTAGTTTAATCTAACTAATGTAGCATTTCAATAGTTCATAATGATAATATTTCCCAATTACAGAAATATTATGTTCTCATATAACAATTTAAATCTATATATTCTCAATCATTGCTTATATAGAGCACATATTAACAGCAACTATCTCTCCGCTTCGATCTCACGCGCAACATACACACCACTTGCCGATGCATGTGAGAGTGAATGTGTCACACCGCTGCCGTCTCCGATGATGTAAAGCCCCTTATATTTGCTCTCAAGCTTATCGTTAAGCTCTACCTCCATATTGTAGAACTTGACCTCTACGCCGTAAAGCAGAGTATCGTCATTTGCTGTTCCCGGTGCTATCTTGTCGAGCGCGTAAATCATCTCAATGATTCCGTCCAGGATTCTCTTTGGAAGCACAAGGCTTAAGTCTCCCGGTGTAGCTGAAAGTGTAGGAGTAACGAGTCCCTCCTCAATACGCTTCTCATTGCTTCGACGCCCTCTAACGAGATCACCAAAGCGCTGTACAATCACACCGCCACCAAGCATATTTGAAAGGCGCGCGATGCTCTCACCATATCCGTTGCTATCCTTGAACGGCTCTGAAAAATGCTTTGCAACAAGTAGAGCAAAGTTTGTATTTTCAGTCTGCTTGTCTGCTCCCTCGTAGCTGTGTCCGTTTACTGTTACGATGCCATTTGTATTTTCATTTACCACGATGCCATGCGGATTCATGCAGAAGGTACGCACATTATCCTCAAAAATCTGTGTCCTGTATACAATCTTGCTCTCATACAGCTCATCTGTCAGATGTGAAAAAATCAGTGCAGGAAGCTCAACACGCACACCGATATCCACACGGTTTGACTTGGTCGGGATATCAAGGTCATTGCATACCTTCTCCATCCACTTGCTTCCGCTTCTTCCCACTGAGATGATACAATATCTGCTCTCATATGTGCTATCTGCTGTTTTAACTGCATATCCTGATACATTGTCTGTGTGAGCCACTTCTGCACCACAAGCATCATCTCCTGCCGTATTCTCATCATACAGCACCTCTACCGACTCAACAGGTGTATCGAAATAAAAGTCCACCTTGTCCTTCAGATGTGCATACATATTTTCCAGAACAACATAGTTTATGTCAGTTCCGAGATGTCTGACCGATGCATCCAAAAGCTTGAGCTTGTTCTGCATGCAGACCTTTTTGAGCTTTGTACCGGCTGTAGAGTAAAGCTTTGTGCCCTCACCGCCGTACTTCATATTAATCTCGTCAACATATTCCATCAGATCAATGGCCGGCTGCTTGCCGATATGCTCGTACAAGGTGCCGCCAAAATCATTTGTGATATTGTATTTTCCGTCTGAAAAAGCACCTGCCCCGCCAAAACCGCTCATAATAGAACAGCTCTTGCAGGAAATACAGCTCTTTATTTTCTTTCCGTCGATAGGACATTTTCTCTTAGCAAGCTCATGTCCTGCTTCAAAAACCGCTATTTTGCAGTCAGGATTCTTCTCAATAAGCTCATATGCTCCGAAAATACCTCCCGGTCCTGCTCCAATGATTATCACATCATAATTATTCATCTATCAATTGCCTCCCATAATACGTTGCTGTTTGTACGCTCAATGTGGCGCACGCCAATCACTTATGATACTATATTTTCTCCATTATCGCAAGAGCAATCTCTATATTCCAGCAAATCTCCCGGCTGACAGTCAAGTGCTTCGCAAAGCTTTGCAAGCGTGGATACCTTGATTGCCTTTGCCTTGCCATTTTTTAAAATTGATATATTTGCCATGGTGATTCCCACACGCTGCGACAGCTCCGTAACGCTCATCTTTCTCTTTGCAAGCATTACGTCTATGTTAAAAATAATCTCGCCTTCCATGTATCTCTCCCGCTCAAATAAAACTGTAGCGCACACGCTATATTGTCAAATCACTCTGCTCCTGCAGATCTGCGGCCTTTACCACAAGATGTGACAAAACCGCCGCCACGACCGATGCCACAACACAGGCAAACACTATGAACACAAGCGCCAGTATCACCCCCGGATGATTCACATATATCCTCCACATGCAGATATTCACAACGAAAAAGTACAACGCATCAAACAGAATTATTTTCGATGCCAGCTTTATATGCCTTGCATTCTCCAAGGAAAACGACCTGTCTTTTCCGATATTTACAGCTACCCTCCAGCCCAGATACAATATAACATAGCACGGAATTGCACTGATGATAAACAGCACAAGCCATGGTATATACATATCAGAAATCTGCGGATCAGACGCAATAAGCACATGCCCTATCCATGGTATGGCAACCGCACAGACCACTAATCCGCAAAGTGCTACTGCTATTATTACTATCTTTAACCATTTTTCGAGTTCTTTTTGTCTCATTTATTCACCTTGCTTCTCATTGAGAAGTCCATACTCTGAAAGAAGCTTTTTTTGATACTCCTTATCCTTTGAAGCTTTCTGCAATTCATCATATTTGCCTTGGGACAATAAAATCTGATTTAGCTGGTTAATCAGTTCTATTCCTTGCGTAACTCCTTGCTCTATTCCTTGCTTTAATCCTTGTTCTAATCCTTGTTCTAATCCTTGTTCTAATCCTTGTTCTAATCCTTGTTCTCTTCCTTGTTCTAAGCCTTCCTCGATAGCATCAGCTCTTTCAAGCTCAAGCTGCCTGTCAAATTCATAATTTAACTGCATACTCTTCGTCACCTCACTTCTGTAAGTCTTTAGAAACTCCTTCAGAATATCATTGTCAATACAATAGTCTATAGCCTTCTCAATATCTATAGCAAGATCATCAAATGCTCCGTCTGCGTGGTACTCTCTGACCTTATTTACAAATGTCATATAGTCATTCAGCCAGCCACAGGACTCCATAATCGCCTTGTTCTTTCCGTCGTTTATATTGTACACCTTACATTTAAGCTCAAGATTCGGCTCGTCAGTCGGCTTCTCAAATGCATCAGACAGCTTAAGCTCCTGAATCTCCGGCTGTTCCTCCTCCCCATTATAAAACACAACAAAATATGGTGTCGGTATCTTTACCAGTCTTCTGCCATAGATGTTCTTGCCCTTTTTCGTTCCCTTTTTCTTGTCGCTGAGCATATCTGATAATATCACACTGAAATAAATAA
>OQVS01002872.1_pt1 | contig 10663 bp, 9 predicted proteins | sample 1691601 | NCBI WGS metagenome assembly OQVS01 (sample SAMN03418268, study PRJEB22391) | human gut metagenome | biome: human-gut; feature: organic feature; material: feces | host: Homo sapiens | place: Tanzania | collected 2013-01 | reverse complement strand
GTGGACGAAAAGTTCTTCCTATACAGACTTGCTAAAATATACGCCTATCCCCACTAATTTTCCACTGAGCCCATTTATCAACTGAACCGAATGATTATTGGAGGTGGGGGAGGGGGAGGGGTGGAAAAAAATAAGGTGGGAAAATCTTTTGGATTTTCTCACCTTTGGAAGATTGGTGATTCGGCTGGGACTCAAACCCAGGACCCACAGCTTAGAAGGCTGTTGCTCTATTCAGCTGAGCTACCGAACCAGATTCTTCTTGGCTTGATGCACAAGAACGTTCTTTAGCGCAGTTACGGGGAGTGCCCGATACTTTTGCGACTGCAAAGTTAATAACTTTTTTGTTCCCCACCAAAATTTTCGCCAATTTAGCCTGATTTTTCGGGTGGAAATGCGCAATGAGTGCTGGGCATGTGCCGTAAATTAGCGTTGGAAGTAGGATTTTGGGAGCTGGCGCATGTTGTAGCGCGACGCCATGGTTTCGCCATAGGCTCCTGCCGAGCGAATGGCGAAGATGTCGCCTCGCTTCGATACTGGCAATTTCTCGTCGCGGGCAAACACGTCGCTTGACTCGCAAATAGGCCCAACCACATCGTAAACATCGCTGGCAGTGTCGCGTGACGAGATGTTTTGAATCACATGGTGTGCCTCGTAAAGCGCAGGGCGAATCAGGTCGGTCATGCCGGCATCGAGAATCACAAATTTCTTGTTGCGGTTTTCTTTCACAAACACCACACGGGCAATTAGCGAGCCGCATTGTGCCACGATGGAGCGTCCGAGTTCGAAGTGAAGTTCCTGACCTTTGCGGAGTTTGAGTTTGTGCTTGAATGTGTTGAAGAAATGCTCAAAATCGGGAATGGTGTTCACATCGGGTTTCACATAGTCGATGCCAAGTCCGCCGCCCACGTTAATCATTTCAAAATGAATGTCGTGACGGTCGAAATAATCGAGCAAACCATTCACGCTGTCGCAAAGCATACTGAAAGGCTTCATGTCGGTGATTTGCGAGCCCACATGGAAGTGCAAGCCACGCAAGTGGATATTGGGCAGCGAGAGCGCTTTGTTCACAGCGGTGGAGAGCATTTCAATGTTGATGCCAAACTTGTCTTCCGCTGTGCCTGTGGTGATGTAGCGGTGGGTGTGGGCATCGATGTCGGGATTCACACGGATTGAGATGTTGGCAACTTTTCCTTTTTTGCCAGCCAATTCGTTGATTACTTCCAGTTCAGGCACCGACTCTACATTGAAACTGTAGATGTCGTTGTCCAAGCCAAGGTTGATTTCTGGGTCGGTTTTTCCTACGCCAGAATATACCATGCCATTAGCGGCAAAGCCTGCAGCGAGCGCCGCACTGATTTCGCCACCACTCACGAGGTCAACGCCAAAGCCCTTTTTCGCGATTTCTTCAAGAATGGTCTTGTTGCCGTTTGCCTTCACGGCATAATGCACCTTGAAAGGGTGGCCCTTGATTTGACGGTTGATTTCGTCGAGCGTCTTGTTGAGCAACTTCAAATCGTAGTAGTAAAATGGAGTTGGCGTGTCTTGAAATGATTGCAATGGAAAACGATACATAATGTTTTTATATTTGAGTAGATAAGCATTTCCTCTCGGAAACCTGTAAATTCTAAAAGTCTAAATTTCTTGAATATATGTGCCAGAAAAAAAACACATCATAGCGTGGAAACATGCACATTTTTTCACAAACATGGGAAACATGCCGAAGTCACGCTCCCACGCTATGGTGCTGTTGGGGATATTCCCCATTGAGTTATTCCGTTTCATCTTCTGAGGTGAATGCGTTCCAGCCCTGCGCGCGAATGGCTATTTCTGCATCGTCGCGAGTGACCATAAATGCACCAAGTTCGGGCTTGGTGATGCGACCAATCAGTTTGGCTGACTTCATCTTCTGCACCTTCTCGTGGTCGGTGAGCGGAACGGTGAAAAGCAATTCATAGTCCTCGCCACCATTCATAGCCGCTGTCACGAGGTTCATGTTCAGTTCCTCAGCCATCACTGCGGTCTGATAGTCGATAGGAATGCGGTCCTCATAGATGCGGCAGCCCACATTGCTATCCTTGCAGATGTGGAGCAATTCGCTCGACAGCCCGTCGCTCACGTCCATCATGGCAGTAGGCTGGATGCCGAGTTCCTTGAGTTCGGCAATCACATCGCGTCGAGCCTCAGGTTTGAGTTGGCGTTCGAGAATGTATTCACGGCCAGAGAAGTCGGGTTGGAAGTCCTTCTCGCCTGCGCCAGCCTCACGCTCGCGCTCCAGCAGTTGGAGTCCCATATAGGCTGCGCCGAGGTCGCCACTCACGCACACGAGGTCGGTGTCTCTTGCACCGCCACGATACACAATCTTGCCCTCTTCGCCCTCACCAATACAGGTGATGGATATAATCAATCCTGTGACCGATGCCGAGGTGTCGCCACCCACAAGATCAACGCCATATTGCTCACAAGCCAAGCGAATGCCGGCATAGAGTTCGTTGATATGTTCAACGGTGAAACGCTTCGAGATGCCGAGCGACACGGTGATTTGCTTTGGCTGGCCGTTCATGGCATACACATCGCTGAAGTTGACCACAGCCGCCTTGTAGCCCAGGTGGCGAAGTGGCGTGTAAGTCAAGTCGAAGTGAATGCCTTCGAGCAGCACATCGGTGGTGACGAGTGCGCGCAAGTTGCAGTCGGTGCTATAGTCGAGCACCGCGCAGTCGTCGCCCACGCCCATTTGCGTAGTTGAATTTTTAATTTGAACATCCTTGGTGAGTTGCTCAATCAGCCCAAACTCTCCAAGGGTAGAAATTTCAGTTTCAATCATTTTCTCAAAATAAATTTTTCGAAAATAGAAATTAGAAATTAGAAGTTAGAAATTAGATTTAAGAATCCTGCTCAAATGATTTTTTCTTTTTCAAACTGAGCGTATCTTGGATTTTAATTTTGTAACTATTCATCATTTTGCGAATTTGAGATATTTCCTCAATTAATGGGGCTGCTTGATAATCGGTAATAAACCCCAGCTCCACCGCAATGATTAATTCACATTCTAATTCACTTGCAGAGCCTTCTGCAATATGGATGAAGTGTGCAAAATCTTTAAGACTATCACGCCCACAACCTTCTGCTATATTGATAGGAATGGATGTTGCCGCTCTTCTGATTTGAGATTGAAGACCAAATTTTTCTTCAGCAGGAAATTCTCTTGACAAAACATAAATCATTTTTGAGAGAGAAATTCCTCGTTTCCAAATATCTAAAGTCTTAAAATCTCTCATTGAAAATCATTTTTTTAATCCAAAACTCTAATCTCAATATCTAAAGTCTCTTAAAATCAAAAGTCTAATTTCTAACTTCTAATTTCTAATTTCTAACATCTATTATAACTCTTCGAATTGGTTGATGATTTCTTCCATTACCATCGACATGATTGGCTCAGCCTTGGCTGCTGCGATTTGCACTTCTTCGTGGCTTACCTTCACCACTTCGATGCCTTCGCCGCCGAGGTCGGTGATTACCGACATGCCAAACACCTCCATGCCCATGTGGCGTGCCACAATCACTTCTGGCACGGTGCTCATGCCCACTGCATCACCACCGATGCGAGAGAAGTAGCGGTATTCGGCTGGGGTTTCGAATGTAGGACCTTGTGTGCCCACATACACACCTTCCATCAGGCGAATATTCTTCTCTGCGGCAATCTCTTTCGCCTTCTTAATGAGGCGGTGGCTGTAAGGCTCGTCCATGCTTGGGAAACGTGGGCCAAGTTCGTTGTAGTTCTTGCCACGCAATGGGTGCTCTGGGAAGAGGTTGATGTGGTCGTTGATAATCATCAAGTCGCCGATGCGGAACTCTGGGTTCATACCGCCTGCTGCATTCGACACAAAAAGTGTCTTAACGCCCAACTTGTTCATCACACGCACTGGGAAAGTGGCTTCCTTCATGCTGTAGCCCTCGTAGAAGTGGAAACGGCCTTGCATAGCCATGATGTACTTGCTGCCGAGGTTACCAAAAATCAAGCGGCCACTGTGACCCTCAACTGTTGACACAGGGAAGTTAGGAATTTCCGAATAAGGGATTGCCACCTTAATGTCGATATGCTTCACAAGTTCTCCCAAGCCAGTGCCCAGGATAATTGCTGTTTTAGGCATTTCGCCCACTTTTTCTGTAATATAAGCTGCGGTTTCGCTAATCAGTTCTAACCAGTTTTTTTCTTGTTCCATAATATCGTTGGTTTAAGTTTCAAAATAAATAATTTGGGATATATCACGCCGGTGCCACATGTCAGTAAAGTGTGTGCTGCACCGTCATTTGTTGTAAAAAAATATTATTCTTCAGTAGGGGCATTGATTTTCGCCTCAAGCACGTGTATAAACTCGTCCTCGTTCACATTCACCGTCACCCTGATAGGAATGAAGTAGATGTATGAGCGCATTTCAATCGGGAAATATGGATTATTGAGAATGCGCACTGCGTCTTTCTCTGTGGTGACAATGAATTTCTGCGCGCCTTGAAGCTCGTTGAAAATCTTGATAATGTATTTAAAATCCTCACGAGTGTAGTCGTGGTGGTCGTCGTAATGAATCACCTTCACCTGCGCATTGAAACTACGCAGATACTTCACGAATGGGCGCTGGTTGGCAATGCCGGTAAGTCCCAAAATCAGGTCGTTCGGTCCGAGGAACGACAGGTTTTCGAGCAGCACCTGCGAAATGGGGAACACGGGCTTGGGATAAGCGTATTCGATGCGCGAGAAATAGAGCTTTTGCGATGGATAGAGGTCCAAGTTCTTACTGCTCAACTTCATATCCAGTGGCGAAATGTCGTAAGGGCACTTGGTCACAATCACAATATCCGCCTTCAAAATATAGCGGAATGGTTCACGGAGCGTGCCCAAAGGCAAGAGGCGGTCGTTGTAAGGCGGACGGTTGTAGTCCACCAGCACGATGTTCACCTTAGGCTTCACATAGCGGTGCTGGAAAGCGTCGTCGAGCAATATCAAATTGATGTCGGGGTCGAGTTTCAGCATTTCGTGAATACCCTTTCTGCGGTCTTCACACACTGCCAGCGTAATCATGCCCAAGAACTTATGGTAAATTTGATACGGCTCGTCGCCCAGGTCCTTTGGCCCGAGCGTTTCACGCGCCATGATAAAGCCGTGAGTTTCGCGCTTGTAGCCACGGCTGAGCACACCGATGTGGTATTTCTGGCACAGTTCCTCCACGATGTATTCCACATGTGGCGTTTTGCCAGTGCCGCCCACCGTGATATTGCCCACCGACACCACCGGCACATCAAACGACTCCTGCTTGAGTATGCCCATGTTGAAGGCGGCATTGCGTAGCCAAACCCCAGCCCCGTAAAGCCACGAGAATGGAGTGAGGATCAGCTCAACTGCGGTCTTGCGCTGTTCTTTGTTTAATATTTTAGTTAAAAATTCCTTCAATTTCAGATTGAGATAAAATGAGATTATTTCAGTTCGGTTTCAGGGAGCAGACACAAAATGTGGTCGCGGTGCAGAATAGCCTGAATGCTCTCGTAGTAGGCGTAGAACATGCCCATGTCGCGCTTCATCTTCTCTGTGGTGCGCATTTGCATATACTTTCCGAGCATCGCCATCATGTTTTCCTCCATTGTAGGATAACATTCCACGCTGTAGTAGCCGGTGTTGAGCCCCGCTTTCTTTGCTGTCCACTCTATGGCATCGGCAAGCGAGCCAAATTGGTCGATTAAACCTATCTTTTTAGCAGAGATGCCGTCCCATACGCGTCCGCCACCTATTGCCTTGATTGAATCCTGCTTCACTTTTCTGCCATCGGCACAGCGTTTGGTAAACAGTTCGTAACCTTCGTTCACGCTATTTTGAATCGACTGGCGTTGGGCTGGCGTGAGTCGTTTCGAGAGCACGCCCATCGCCAAGAGGTCGGCATTTTCGTTGGTTTTCACCACTTCCACATTCACGCCAATTTTGTTTTCCACCAAATCCTGTGCGCAAGGTATCACGCCAAATATGCCGATACTGCCCGTGATGGTGGTGCTGTCGGCAAATATACGGTCGGCGCCACACGAAATGTAGTAGCCACCCGATGCCGCATAGTCGCCCATCGACACGGTGAACGTCTTGCCCGCCTTTTTGAAGTTTTCGAGGGCGTGCCAAATCTGCTCGGAGCCAAACGCACTGCCGCCGGGCGAGTTCACACGCAGCACCAGTGCCTTCACATCGTCGTTGCGCTGGAGTTTGCCGATGCAGTCCACCAGTTGTTCGCTGTCGATGCCTTCGCCTGGTGTGCCGCCGTCGATTTCACCGCAAGCATACACCACTGCTATCACGCCGTCTTTATTTTCGCCAGCGTCGTAGTTAGTGGCAAGCATTTGTGGCGACACGAAGTTCAGGTCGTCGGTCTCCTTCACGTTGGTGAGTTTGCGAAGACGGTTCTCAAATTCGGGGCGATAGATTTTCGCGTCCACCAAATGGCGCTTAATCAGAGTGTCGGCTGGCTGCACCAGCAATATGCTATCCACGTATTGGTTGAATACACCACGGTTAATCTTTCTGGCGTCTGCCATCTCGTTTTCAATTACGCCCCAGATGTTGCCCAGATACAGTTGCTGCTGTTCGCGGTTTTCGGGGCTCATGGCGTCGAGCATGTAAGGCTCCACGGCGCTCTTGTAGGCACCCACACGAATCACCTGCATTTCCACGCCTATGTTGTCGAGCACTTTCTTGAAATAGGGCGTACACGAAGCCATGCCGTGCACATCCACCGCACCCACAGGGTTGATGAAAATGCTGTCGGCTGCCGTAGCCACATAGTAGTCGCCTTGGTCGAAGCCCATGTTGCCGTAGGCAAATACCCATTTTTTGCTTTTCTTGAAATTGGCGATGGCTTTTCTGATGGCACGCAGTGTGGCTGGAGCGGCTTGAACGCCATTGCAGTTGAGCACCACGCCGTCGATGTTGTCGTCGAGCATCGCCACGCTGAGCGAGCGTTCAATATCTTGCAGACTGGCACCTTTTTCCGAGCCTTGAAGTATGGCTATCAATTCGTTGATGCTACTCACTTCCTCGCTACGCTCCTCCACAGCGCCACTCAAGTCGATTTTGAGAATGGAATGGCTTTTCACCGTGGCGGTGCCGCGACCCATCGACAGCGAAATCGACACGCCGAGCATCAGCACGCAAAGCATAGCCACCATGATAGCAATAAAGGAGCCCACAAACGAGCCGCATATAATCAGGAAAAATTTCTTCAACATAGCGTTAAAATTTGAGCCAGTGGTTTTAAAAACACACCCTTTTCCGCAAGGGCAGATATTCAATCATACAAAGATAATGGTTTTTTCACAACTTTCCCCCCATAATCCATAAAAAATCACGCTTTTCACATTAATAAAGTAGAAAATAGCCAATTTACCTGCGTAGCAGAACTATAATCTCCACCTAACTCAACATGCCGAAGGTATGTCCCTGCGTCGGAGCGAAACTGCATGTTCGGAGCGTATTTTTCCTGTGTGATGATGATTTTCGTGGTGGGTTTGGGGTGACAGTGGGCGCTACCAAGAATTTTCACTAACTTTGTGGCAAAATTTTTATTGAGAAAAGATATGGAAATTAGCCTTATTGTGAATATTGCGTTTCTTGTTGCCATCGCACTGGTGCTGAGCATGATGCTCCGCTGGGATTTGCAGATGCTCCAACAGCACAGTTTCAGCACAGCCGACTACTACGACTGGCTGCGCTCCACCGACGAAACCTGCTCCACCAAGCGCATCGTGATGCTGGCGGTGCTGATTGGCAGCACCACCACTTATGCCAAGGAATCGTGGTTGGTAATGGCACTTTTGGCCACAGTCACCCTCGCGCTCGCCACCTTCTTGCTCAAGCAGCAGCGCAAGCAGCCACTCCACTTCAGCAAGCGCATGGCAATCAACAGTTTTACCACGCTTCTCATCGCCTGCATTTTCACCACTATCGTGGCAATTATGAGCGAAACGCCCGAACTGAAAATGCTCAATAGCGTTTACAGTGTTCTGTTTTTCGCCACCTTCTCCTATGTGTTTTCGCTCATTGCCAACTGGCTTGTGAGCTTGTTCACAAAAAAAGATGCGAAATAAGTTATCTCTATTCCAGTCATTATTTGTAATTTTGCAGTTGGTTTCTTTCAGAAAAGATTCTGAAACGAGCATCAAAGTGAACTATAATTGAACTAAAAAACATATTTATCAAATGAATATAGTTGTTCTTGCTGGTGGTACCAGCACCGAAAGAAAAGTGTCAATCGTTTCTGGCACAAATGTTTGTAAGGCACTCCGCGAAAAAGGTCACCGCGCTGTGTTGGTTGATGTGTTCTGTGGAGTAGAGAATGCCGACGCTGCCGACTTTTTCCCTGCCGACTACGATGTGGAAAAGGCAAGCGCCTATATGAGCAGTTTCGACGACCAAATCGACGCTATGGTGGCAAGCCGCCGCGCCTTCTTCGGACCAAACGTGATTGAAATGTGCCAGCAAGCCGACATCGCTTTCCTCGCTCTGCACGGCGCTAACGGCGAAGATGGACGCATTCAAGCCACTTTCGACTTGATGGGCATTCGCTACACCGGCACCGGCTACCAGAGCAGCGCATTGGCAATGGACAAGACCATCACCAAATACATTTTCCAAGCCAAGGGCGTGCCTACCGCCAAGGGCTATGAAATCAGCCGTGATGCCGCTTTGGTCACCCCCGACGACAGAGGTCTCACCTATCCTGTGATTGTGAAGCCTGCATGTGGCGGCTCAAGCGTGGGCTGCACCATCGCTGCCGATGCCGAGCAATTCAAGACTTCGGTTGCCACCGCGTTTGCCCTTGAGGGAAAAGCCGTGGTAGAGGAATTTTTCAAAGGCCGTGAGTTTTCGGTGGGTGTAATCGAGGGCAAGGCGCTGCCTGTTATCGAAATCGCTCCAAAAGAAGGTTGGTACGACTATAAGAACAAATATGTGCCAGGTGCCACTATCGAAACTTGCCCTGCACAAATCTCCCCAGAGCAAACCACCCGTATGCAGCACCATGCCGAAGAGGCGATGAAGGCACTCGGCATCACTGGCTACGGCCGCATCGACTTCCTGATGAACGAGCAGGGGCAAATGATTGTGCTTGAGGCCAACACGCTCCCAGGCATGACAGCCACCAGCCTGCTTCCACAAGAGGCGGCAGAGGTGGGTGTGCCTTACGGCGACCTTTGCGAAAAACTTATCGAAATATCGTTGAAGAATTTCAAAGCATAAAATAATTTCTGAAAAATGAAGAATCTTTCATTAGCAAATATTGCAGCGGCTGCCGGTGGGCAATATGTGGGTCCTGCCGCAATGCAGTCATTCGAGGTAACCGCCATAGAATCAGATAGCCGCAAGGTGCCAAAGGGTGGCTTGTTTGTGGCTATCAAGGGTGAGCGTGTGGATGGACACAAGTTCATCGACCAGGTGATTGCAAACGGTGCGGCGGCGGTGCTGTCGGAAATCGACCTCGGCGAAAAGCCGTTCCCTTACATTCGTGTGGGCTCATCGCTGCAAGCAGTGAAAGATATTGCGGAGTTCTATCTCAAGCAACTCCACATTCCCGTTATCGGCATCGCTGGCAGCGTGGGCAAAACCAGCACCAAGGAGATGGCTTACAGCGTGCTCCGCCAAAAATTCAATGTGCTGAAAACCGAGGGCAATTTCAACAATGAGTTGGGCGTGCCGCTCACCATTTTCCGCCTTCGCGACGAGCACGAGATGGCGGTGCTGGAGATGGGTATCAGCGACTTTGGCGAAATGCACCGACTGGCGAAAATCGCGCGCCCCAACACCGTGATTATGACTAATATCGGCTGCTGCCACTTGGAGAATCTGATTGACCGCGACGGCATTTTGAAGGCGAAAACCGAGATTTTCGACTTCCTTGAAAGCGATGCGCACATCATTCTCAATGGCGACGACGACAAACTCGCCACCATCACCGATGTGCATGGCATCAAGCCGGTGACTTTCGGTTTCGCTCCTGAGCGCGACATTTGGGCTGATGAACTGAAAAGCCTCGGTTTGAAGGGCACGGCTTGCCATATCCACACTCCTGTGGGCGACTTCCACGCCACGGTGGGTATGCCTGGCCGCCACATGGTGGCTAACGCTTTGGCTGGCACCGCTGTGGGATTGGCTTACGGACTGACGCTGGAGCAAATCAAGACCGGTATCGAGGCGAATGAGTCGCTCTCTGGCCGCTTCAACATCATCGACACCAACCGCTACACCATCATCGACGACTGCTACAACGCCAACCCTGTGTCGATGAAGGCATCGCTCGAAGTGCTGCAAGACGGTGCCAACCGCCGTGTGGCAATTCTTGGCGACATGGGCGAACTTGGCGAAAACGAAAAGGCGCTGCACGCCGAGGTGGGCGCATTTGCCGCTGGGTTGAACATTGATGCCATATATTGCGCAGGTCCTCTTTCAGAGGCGATTAGCGATGAGGCAAAGAAAACCGCCACGCCTAAAGACATTCGTCACTTTGCCACACGCGCCGAGTTGATGGAAGCGCTCCCCACCTTGCTCCACGATGGCGACACCATTCTCGTAAAAGCATCACACTTCATGCAATTTCCGCATGGCAAACGGCAATACGGTCTTCATCGACAAGTCTGATGCGAT
>OQVS01002869.1_pt1 | contig 10675 bp, 8 predicted proteins | sample 1691601 | NCBI WGS metagenome assembly OQVS01 (sample SAMN03418268, study PRJEB22391) | human gut metagenome | biome: human-gut; feature: organic feature; material: feces | host: Homo sapiens | place: Tanzania | collected 2013-01 | reverse complement strand
GGATTTTCAGGTTCTCGGAAAAACTCAAAAAGGCGCGAATTATCGCCGTTTTACTGTTTTGGCAAAGACTTTGCCGAATGAGTTAAAATCATGTATCATCGTAAATCCGTACTTTTCGTAAAACCTGATGCCGCCCACATTGTCACCGCCAACGCCCAAATGCACGCCTTTCACGCCCTTTTCGGCAAGGTAATCCATAAGAACGTCCATAAGTTTCGTGCCGTATCCTTGGTGTTGCGCCTCGGGCAAAATGTCGATATGCAAATGCGCGGGATATTTTTTCGCGTCCATATACAAACTTTGGCGGAATGCGAAAAAGTGCGTGAACGCTTCAATCCTTGAAAGTTTCCTGACGCGCGGCATAACGTATTTGGTGAACGTTTTCACAAAGGTTTTGTAATCAAGACTTGACAGGATATATCCGACCGCAACGTCGTCTTCGTCCCGCGCAAGAATAAAGATTCCGTCGGGCTCGAACTCGGTATAATAGTCGGCGTAAAGCGTTGCGACAAGTTCCGGATTTTTGACGTATGCGGGCGCGGTCGCCGTAAGGTGGCAAATCTTCCTTACGGCGTCGCGATCCGATTCTCTGTATTTCCTGATATGGTATGCCATTACTCGGTCGCAAGTCGAATTGCAATTCTGATGAAGTCGGCGGCTTTCATATCACCCGCTTTTATCGTCGTTCCTTTGACGGTCTTGTTCAATTCTGCTTCGGTCAACCCGAGATTGCCCCAGGCGTTAAGTTCACGCAAGGTTGCGACTTTGATTTTGTCGGAAACTTCGGCTTCGATTGAAGAAATCTTGCTGTTTCCGAGCCCGTATAAAATGCTGTTTTTGTCGTTAAGTTCCATCACGTCGCCGATACGCATATCTTTCACGATTTTGTCCATCGTGCCGCTGTCGGCAAGGTCCTTAACGGTCATCGTTGCCATTTTTGAAAGTATCTTGTCGGATTCGCCTTCGTAAATGCAGGCATAGTATTCGGCTGCTGTTTCGCCGTCAAACTTATAGCGTTTGTAGTCGGACAATTTATAAAGATTTCCGTTGTACTTAAAGTATGCTCCGTCGGCTTCTGCTACTCCGTGTTCGTTGTAAAGCGTTCCGAACTTGATATGGTCATTGACCGGCGTGCCGTCTTGTTCTTTGTCAAGATATACGTAATCGCCGCTGTTGTTTCTGACGTAGCCTGCTTCCAGGAACAGGTTGCCGTCCTTATAATATGCGACGTGTTGCCCGATTTTTTCGTGGCTTATTGCAACCGCCGCGTCGAAACCTGTCGCTTTGACGTAAACTTTGCCGTCGATTTCCAGAACGTCCGAAAGGGTTGCTCCGTTGACGACTTCGTCGACGCCCGTCGAAAGAGTGCCGATAGTTTTGTCCTGCAACCCGACAAGCACGCCCGAACTTGCCTTATCGACAATCACGTACTGCGTGACACCCGCCGCAATCGTGCCTGTTGCGCGCACGAATTTAATGTCCGTGTCGGGATCGGTCTCCACGTAACCCACGTTGAACGTTCCCGCGTATTCGGGGGCTGCGTAAACGTCGGTAAGCGAGATATACTTCCTGACGCTTGTGTTGCCGATGTCCGCCGCCGTCGCGACTCTTAATTGATATCTTTCTTTGACTTTGACGACTTCCTTTAAGAGCGTGCTGTTGACAACGTCGTCCATACGGGCGGCAATATTGTTTACGCCGATTGTCGAAAGTTTTTTGACGACAGCGTTTCCGTCGCCTTCGTATACTCTCTTATATTCAGCCGTTTCGCCCGCCGCCGCAAGACGGAAAAATCCGTTTTCGCCGTGTGCGTCTTCGTCAAGGATAAATTTCGCGTCGGCAGTCGAGTCCAAAACAAACACGTCTCCGTCCACGTCCATGACGTCGGAAAGTCGCGCGGCGTTTACAAGGTCGTCGATACCTGCGGTTTGCAACTCGCCGATGGTCTTGTCTGCAAGCGCGACGACCACGCCGTTGCTTGCCTTTTCGGTGATGTTGTATCTGTCGCCAAATCCTGCAAGTCCGTCCTTATATTTCACAAGATATACGGTTTTATCCCCGTCTTTTGCGGTGATAAACGTGCCTTTGTATTCTTTGCCCGCGGAAAGCGCGGGAAGCGCGATATATGCGCCGTCCGTCGCTTTTTCTGCGGTCGTGACGGAAACAACCTTCATAATATCGCCGACTTTGACGTTCTTGACGTCTTTGTCGATTTCGGAAATTTTGCTGTCTTTCAGCTTTTTCAGAATGTCCGCGCTGGCGTCGGTAATCTCGATGACCTGACCGAGTTTCATATCGCCGATCGCGCCGTCAAGGGTGTTGAGAGTTTCGTCCGCAAGTGCTTTAAGGACGGGCTCGCTCTTCCCGACGTGGACAAGCGCGTATCTTGCCAAAGAATCGGTTGACGGATATTCTCGGAGTTCCTCGTCGGTGACCTTTCCGTCTCTGCTGTAACCGTAAGTTTTCCACGGTTCTGCCTCGAAATAGTCCGCTTTCGTCGTCTCGACGTATCCGCGCCATTCAATGATTTCGGCGTATTTTGCGGGTTCTGTTCCGGTTGCGTCCTGAATCTTCGTGCGGACTGCCGCGCCTACACGGTAAAAATATTCAACGCCCGCTTCCGTCGCCGTTACAAAATCGTATTCGTAATAGAACAAACCGCTTTCATTCTTCGTCGAATAATCGGCGTCGTATCTTTCGGTAACCGTCATACCGTGGCTGTCTTCGGGCACGACGTATGCGATGCCGAAACGGTTTTGATTGCCCGATTTATCGTATCTGTTTTTGAAATAAGGCAGTTCCGCCCCTGCTTTGAGTTTCCAGTTGCCGTCGTCGCTGACTTTTATCGTGCCCGCGTCGGCGTCAAGAAGATAATAAGTTTCGCCGCTGACTTTTTTGTCGTTCGAAACGTACTCAAAGTATTCGCTCGTGCCGTTTGCTGCGATGAGCGTTTTCTGCGCGAACTGCGCGCGCGATCTTCTGTACAAAACCGCCGTGTTGTTTTGGTAATCCCATTCGGCATAAAAATCACGGTCGAAATCGGGCAAAACGTCTTCAAACTTAATGTTGTTTATCGCGGAATTGAGATCGCCGATTTTCACGTTTGCGACAGTGTCCAGCACGCCGCCCGCGCCAAACGACACGCCGAGAAGATATTGCATTTCGGCAATGGTCATTTCGTTGATTTCCAACGATTTAAGCAGCGCGTTGAATCCGTCGATGACAGGCTCCGAAATATGTTCCTGCACAATCGGCTTGCTTGCAAGCCCCGTGGTTGTGTCGATACCCGTCTTTTTCAGAACGTCGCCAAGCGTAAAGCAGTTAAGCACGACTTTCAGATTATTGTCTTTGAAAACGTCCGCGACCTTCATTGCGCCAAGCGTTTCGCGACTTTTGTCGTCCACCGTGATTTCAAGCGAGTTTTCAAGGATTTTGATGATGTCGATGCCGAAAATACGCTTCGCGTCGGACACCGTCGTCTCCTTGATGTTGCCGCCTTTCACCATATCGTAAATGTCAAGTATGGATTTGTTGCGGATTTCAGCGTCCTTGTCGATGAAAGTGAATTCCTGCTTTGTGTATTTTTCCACGTCGTTGACGGAAACAGCCGCCACCGCATAGTACACCACGCCCGCAATCGTACCGCCGACAAGCAATACGCCCACGACAAGCCCTAAAATGAATGTAAGAAATTTTCCAAAACCGCCTTTCATAGTTCCTCCGATATATCGTAACGAAACAATATCGCATTATTTACTAATAATTATAATACTATATCAAAAATATATTTGCAAGCGATATGTATTTTTTATATACAATATAGAATTCCACCGCCGTATCGCTTTGCAAGGATTCCCTTCCGGGAGATTGCCACGGCATCGCCGTTGGCAACGCCTCGCAATGACATTAAGTGCGTTGCGCGGAAAAAAAGGTATTGCTTTGCAATAATCTTCTCTCTTTTTTCCAGAATGCAATCTTGCGATATATTATAAAAATACACCGCTGTTCGGGTTTTGGAAACCACGCTTTTCAAAAACCGTGAAAGGGGAATTCAGGGTTAGCGTCGCGCGGGTTCCCTGAATGGGGAAAACAACACAAAAAAAGCATCTCGTCCGAGATGCTTTTGACTGTTGTGTGCCCCGCCCCAAAACGGCAATCTTTTCATTTGCCGTTTTGAGAGCGTCAGCGCAATTAATTTGCTGTGCGAAACGTCAAGAATTTGATGGGATTTTGACGTTTCTCGGCAGGTTTTGCGAGCGCGCGTACTATTTCGTACGCAACCGAGCAAGTTCTGCCGAAAACTCGAAAGCACGCAAATTATTGACGTTTCGCGTCTTCTTTTGCGCCGATTTTCTTGATTGTCCTATACACCGCTTCGATACCGCCCTCGAAAACGCTGGTCTTTAAGCGATCCGACTTATCGTTGGAAGTGTGGTAATAATTGGTGGCGATGGGGTTTTGCGCGGCGAAGGTGATGGTTTTCACGCCTGCACGGCAGAACGGGGTGCTGTCGCAACCGCCGACGGGATTCCATATTCTGCCCGTCTTTTTGACAAGACCGAGTTCCTGCAAGGATTCGTAAAGCATATCGCCCAGTTCCATATCGAATTTGCACATTTGCGCGGCGTCGCCCTGAATGACCTCGAAGTAGTCTTCGTCGGAGATGCTGTCGACGTTGATCTGATAGCAATTTTTGAGCATGCCGTCGTCTTTATGGTGTTTCACGAACGCGCGCGAACCGCGGAGACCGGATTCTTCGCAAGCCATAGCGGCGCAGATAAGACGGCAGTTTTCGGGCAAATCTTCGGGATGCGCGCTGAAATGTTTTGCGATTTCCTGATTCAAGCCGATGCCCGTAAGGTTATCCATACAACCGGGGGACGCGATGGTTTTGTCGTGCGACAGGAATTGCGTGACGAAGTAAAGCCCCGGAATGCAGACGATGGGAAGGATATATCCGACGTATGCGTACCATTTCCAGGTGGTGATGGTTGCGGCGTTTGTCCACAAGGGATGAGCGTACGCTCCGCCCGCGGCAAACTGCAACACGAATCCGAACACAAGAATCGAAAGGAGCCCTACGACGCCGTAAACGATTTTCGGAATGAACGTTTTGGGGTTTTTCTTTGCAAGGTTCCAGTTCCAGCTGCTGTCGTAGTGCGCGGACAACACGATGGTATAGTCTGTCTTGCCCGACAAAGGCTCCTGCACGGTATAAAAGTTTTCGGTGTCTTTCTTTTTCCAAAGGAAGTCGAAAATCTGCGTGTAGAAACCGCCCATAAGCGCGAAGTATATGAAGCAAAGCGCAGCGATTACCGCGCCCGCTATCGGGTAAATAAAGAACGCGATAAGCGCGATAAGTCCGCCGATACCGATGTACGGGATCGAACCGATTCCGCTTTCGGGTGCGACCTTGAACGGCTCGGACACGGGCTTGATTCCGATGTTCTTTTCGTATTCTTCTTTGATGAGTTTGGCGCCGGCGCGTTCTTCGTCGGAACCCGGGAGACGAGGACCGATTTCCGTTTCGACTTTCTTAATAAAGTCCATCATACTTTCGGAAGCGGCTTTGAAGTCAAAATCTGCCATAATTTCCTCCAACGTTATTAAAAGATAAAGTAATTATAGCACAGTGAAAAGGTTTATTTCAATATTTTTCGCGCACAAAGTCCTTTTTGCCCGAAAAAAATTTTCCGTTTATTTTCCTTTTTGAAAGAAATACCGCGTTTGTTTTACAAGGTTACCCTTCCGGGAGATGCGTCGCACACTTCGTTTTTGAAATCACGTTATCGCGAGCGATAACGCTTACTCTTTTGCTCGTGTGCGCCTTTTCCCCACGGGTACACAGTATCCCGCGGGGTCCCCGTATTTTTGCTCGCAATAACGTTTTTTATCCGCAACGTGCCAAAGGCACACATCGCGCCAAAGGCACACATCGCGCCGAAGGCAACATCGCTTTTGCCAACAGGCAAAACATCGCATCATCGCTTTTTCAAGGTTCCCTTCCGGGACACCTTGTTATAAACCCACGCAAGATACTTTTGTACTTGCGTGGAGAAAAAGGAATAAACAAGCAAAAGACAAACAATTGTCGCTTGCGACGATTGTTTGGTCAAAAGTGCAGTTTATTCCGCGCTGTGCGCTCCCTATTGTTTTTCGGCAAGGTTTATGAAAGACTTGCCTTTTCTTTTTGCAATGTCCAACGCCTGCGCCGCGCCGCCGAAATCGTGGTCGACAAAAAACACAATAAAATCCGATTTTTCCACAACGTATTCGTTGCGTTTTAGTATTGACAGTCTTTTCGGCACGCTTTCGAGCGGGGGATACAAAACTTCGTCAAAGGGAACGATTTCGGTCTTGTATAAAAGGTATTTTTCGTCCAAATATGGTGTCACGAATACGATTTTCGCCGTGCTGTCGACTTCTTTTTTGAATCGCACTGCCAAATCGTACGACATTTTGTCGAATCCGCCATAACAACCTACAAAAAACGACACCTGCCCTTTCGCAACCTTTCGGACAAAAGAATACGCCGCCGCTTTTACGGTGTCATCGTAATAATAATCCTTGTGTCCGAAAAACGAAATAACCATACTTCCTCACAAATATCCCCAAGGGGCTACTTTTACAAATAGTATCACCAAGGTGCTAATATGTCAATACTAAATGCGCCGAGGTGTTTCAAATGCAAGTCATCGTTGCCGAACGAATCAAGGAATTGATGAAAGAAGAAAACCTAAACCAAGTCCGCCTTGCCGAGAAAATCGGCGTGAAACAAAACACAATAAGCGCGTGGCTGTCCGGCAAAAAAGAGCCTTGCATTACGTCGCTGTGGAAACTTGCGGATTTTTTCGACGTTTCCGTCGATTACATTATCGGAAGAAAGAATTTTTAATCAACAATTTTCACCAAAACAAGCCGTTTATTCGTTTGTTTTGTATGTTTAATTGTCGTTTCTTTCAATATAATTTCAAACACGATAATAAAAAAAGGCCGCGATTTGCAGTCCTTTTTCTTTTGGTTTATTGTTTGTTTTGTCCTATTGTCCTAGGCTTTTTATTGCCTTTTTTTGTTTTCTCAAAAACTTATCCATAAAGCGGGATGTATTTCGTTTTTATAACTCGCTTTTGTCCTGTCCTTAGAACGATTGTCTGCCTTTTTTACTTCTTCTTTGCTTGTTGCGGACAGATATATTCCTGCAGACCTTGTTACGCCACTCTATGCAGGTATGACAAATAATCTGCTGTTGGGAACAGAAGAAGAGGAAACGTATGTGGACCGTCTCCTGAACGATGTGAAGAAGGCCCCGGCAAAAAAGGGAAAGAAGATTTACTGGATGCACACCATTCCGTTTTGGTCAGATGCGGTGAAGAATGAACTTTGCTTTCAGGAAAAAGCGCAGATCGTCGGATGTGAACTGAGCCGTGTCTGTGAGCCGGATTTTGATCCGGAGAAGCCTTATGAAGCGATGGCGAGACGTATGGTGTATCATGCATTAAATGGAAGTGCGATCAGAAGAATCGAAGCAGGAATCCGTCATGCAAAGGAGACAGGAGCAGACGGTGTTGTTTGGTTCGGACACTGGGGATGTAAGCATACTCTTGGAGCAGCACAGCTTGCCAAGCGCAAATTCGAAGAACAGGGAATCCCGCTTCTGATCCTGGACGGTGACGGATGTGACAGAAGCCATGGCGGAGAAGGGCAGACGTCTACCAGACTCGGGGCATTCTTAGAGATGCTGAATACAGAAACGGATGAAAATACGGACAGACAGGAGGAATCGCACGATGAATAAAACATATTATGTCTGTAAATATACCCCAATCGAACTCTTAGAAGCGTTCGGCGGGGAATGTCAGAACCTGAATGAGATGCCGCAGGGCTTTGACCATGCGGATCAGATAGCGCATCCGAACATCTGCGGATTCGGCAAGGCTCTTCTGGAAGCTGTGATGGGCGGAAAGGTAAAGGAACTGGTGCTGGTCAACTGTTGTGATACGATCCGGAGTGTCTATGATATTCTGGAAGACAGTGGAAAACTGGATTTCTTATATATGATCGATGTGCTTCATTGTGATGCAGAGTGCAGCAGAGAACGTACAGCAGTGCAGTTAAAAGGTCTTGCGAAAGCATATGGAGAATATAAAGGCACAACATTTGATGAAGAAAAGTTCCGTCAGGCATTCAAGAAGCCGGAACACATTGTAAAGCCGCATATCAGTGTGCTGGGTGCACGTATGGGAAATGAACTTTTTGATATGGTGCAGAAGAGTATGCCGTATCCGGTGGAAAATGATACCTGTGTCAATAACCGTTCGGTGGGCGAGACAGAGCCGCCAAAGAAATTGGAATTTGATGAACTGATGGTATGGTATGCGAAAGAACTTCTCGGACAGATTCCATGTATGCGTATGATGGATCACAGTGGAAGAAAGAGATTATACAATGACCCGGGATTAAAGGGGATTATTTATCATACCGTGAAATTCTGCGATTTTTACAGTTTTGAATACGCACAGATCAAACAGAATGTGACCGTACCACTTTTGAAGATCGAATCGGATTATACCGTACAGAGCAGCGGACAGCTTCTGACAAGATTAGAAGCATTTGCAGAGAGCATGAATATGGAAGAACTGGAAGGGAAGGAACTGAAGATGGGAAAAGGATATTTCGCCGGAATAGACAGCGGATCAACAAGTACAGACGTGGTAATTCTCGATAGAGACCAGAATATCGTGACAGGAATTATCCTGCCGACAGGTGCGGGAGCAGCGATCGGAGCAGAGCGTGCGCTGGAGGAAGCGCTGAAAGATGCGGGACTTCAAAGAGGAGACATCGATGCAATGGTTACAACCGGATACGGAAGAACGGCTATTTCAGATGGTGATAAGAGTATTACGGAGATTACCTGTCATGCAAGAGGGGCACATTTCCTGAACCCGGAAGTCCGTACCGTTATTGATATCGGAGGACAGGATAGTAAGGTCATCCGCCTGGATGAAAATGGAGCCGTTGCCAACTTCGTCATGAATGATAAATGTGCTGCAGGAACAGGAAGATTCCTGGAAATGATGGCAAGAACGATGGAAATGAGCCTGGATGATATGGGAAAGGCAGGTCTGTCATATAAGGAAGACATTACGATCTCCAGCATGTGTACCGTATTTGCAGAATCGGAAGTGGTATCACTGATCGCACAGAATAAGGCAACCGATGATATCGTACATGGACTGAATAAGGCTGTTGCGTCCAAGACAGCAGCACTGGCAAAACGTGTCGGCGGCGAGGAACGCTATATGATGACCGGAGGAGTGTCAAAGAACCAGGGACTGGTGAAGACACTGGAAGAGAAGCTTGGAACGACACTGGTGATCAGCGATAAGGCACAGCTTTGTGGAGCACTGGGAGCTGCATTATTTGCTAAGGATATGGTTACAGAGTAAGCGTTCTTAGCAAAATCTTAACAGTAGAAAAATAGATAGGATTGGAATTCTGTGATAATATAAAGAATATATTGAATAGTCAGAAAATTGTAGAATAATTAACACAGAAAGGCATGAATATTTATTGAATTTATATCGGACAAAATTATCAGAGAAATTAAAAGAGTCATTGGAAGCGGTGGTACCGATCATCGCAATCGTATTGATATTAAGCTTTACGATCGCACCGGTGCCGCCGGGTATTCTGATGGCTTTTATTATTGGAGCGATCCTTCTGGTGGTGGGAATGATGTTCTTCACACTGGGGGCGGAGATGTCGATGACGCCTATGGGAGAACGGATCGGAACTCGGATTGCACAGTCGAAGCGACTTCCCGTGATTATTGGATTGTGTTTCATACTTGGTTTCATCATTACGATATCGGAACCGGATCTGCAGGTGCTGGCAGGGCAGGTACCGTCGGTGTCGAATATGACGCTGATCCTGGCAGTTGCCGTAGGAGTCGGAATCTTTCTGGTGGCTGCTGTACTGCGTATGTTATTTTCCAAACCGCTGTCATATATGCTGTTGATCTTTTATCCAGTGGTGTTTATCCTGACATTTTTTGTATCGAAGGACTTTCTGGCGATTGCATTTGATTCGGGCGGCGTGACGACCGGACCGATGACGGTGCCGTTTATCATGGCTCTGGGAATCGGATTCTCAGCAGTGCGTAGTGATAAGTATGCGGAGACAGACAGTTTCGGTCTGGTATCGTTGTGCTCGATCGGCCCGGTGCTGGCGGTACTGTTTCTTGGCATCATCTATCATCCACAGGGTGGCAGTTATTCCGAGACTGTGATTCCGGATGCAGAGACATCAGTGGCATTGTGGAAATTATTTGAATCAGGGATTCCACATTATATGAAAGAAATCGGTGGATCATTGTTACCAATCGTTCTGTTTTTTGCATTCTTTCAGGTTGTATCTTTGAAATTGAAAAAGAAGACACTGATCAAGATTTTGGTCGGTATTCTATATACATACATTGGTCTGGTATTATTCCTGACGGGGGTAAATGTAGGATTTATGCCGGTAGGTAATTATCTGGGACAGGTGATTGCAGGACTTCCTTACCGATGGGTGATCGTCCCGATCGGTATGCTGATCGGTTATTTTATCGTAAAGGCAGAGCCGGCGGTATATGTGCTGATGGAGCAGGTGGAAGAACTGACATCCGGAGCGATAC
>OQVS01002868.1_pt1 | contig 10675 bp, 8 predicted proteins | sample 1691601 | NCBI WGS metagenome assembly OQVS01 (sample SAMN03418268, study PRJEB22391) | human gut metagenome | biome: human-gut; feature: organic feature; material: feces | host: Homo sapiens | place: Tanzania | collected 2013-01 | reverse complement strand
CTCAAAGCTGCATTTAAATCTTGACAAGCCAACAAGCCCGCACGGTCGGCGGTAAATTCTGACATACGATTCCAATACCAAAGCGCCGTCTGTAATGGCAAGGATACTGTTGATGCTCCAGGTATGGCAGATACTATCTGGGCCAAATATGCAGTCATCAAATGATATAATACATGATTTGACTTGATGTGTCCTGCCTCATGACCAATTACAAATTGCAATTCTCCATCGTCTAATCTATCCACACTTCCTGTAGATAAGACGATAAAAGCATCTTTCTGATGCCCTGTGGTATAAGCATTAATATAATAGTCTTGTTCCATATAGAGTTCTGGATGTCTATCCAAATCTAATATATCAAAGACTTCATTAGACAATTCTGCCAGGTCAGGACAAGCACCTTTCGTAACATGGAAATTACTACCACACATACTGACTATCTTCCATTTTATCACAGTCCAATTCATTACGAAATTGACAATCTTTGGAAGCATTGGTATTGCATTAACTTTTTCCAAGGCAGCTTTATCAAAAGGATGCTCATAGGAAGAAGTTTGTAAATTTATCAGTTTCTGTTTCATAGTCACTTTATTAAATTGCATTAATTATTTGCACGAAGAGCAAAAAGCTACAATACTCAAAACAGCAAATCCCAAAGCAGCAACCCCAGTACAAAGCAAATACTTTTTCATTTGTTGATTGCTTTGCTCCAATGCTTCAACTTTTGCCTTCATCTGTTGCGCCTCTTCGAGCAAAGCCTTTTTCTCAATCTCCAAATCTGAAAGTTGTTTTTTCAATAGATTGACTTCTTCTATTGGATCCTCATTTGGGTTATCAATAGGAGTAACAGTAGGTAATCCTCCACCTTCAGGCTCTTCCTCATGCTTCTGAAGCTTGATCAGTTCTGAATTTCGAATGACACAGTTTGCATGTTTCAGTTCCTTGTAATTGAGTCCCAATTCATTACAAACATTTTCTGTAACGAATTTATCCACACCGAACTTCTCTGACAAAGGCACAAAAAGCATTACGCCATTTTTAATTGAAGACACATTCTGTAATTGCGGGATTTCTGTACCGTAGTCACCCCCATTAGAATGTTTTTTGATAAACTCATAAAGTTTCTCTCCATCAATACGCAAGCCTTTGCGAATGCGGAACAAGTATGCAAAGAAGTTCTCAAAAGAAAGCATATCATGAGCAATGTCCTGTGCCAAATGATCTAAGGTTTGTTTATCCTCAGCATCTCCAACAAATTGAACTGCACATGGAATCTGACGACCATCTCCATCAGTATTTAGACTTGGGATTTCTCTTACAACCAAATCATATCTACCATCTTTCAACTGACGATAGACCATTTTTGCTCCTCCATACTGAAAATAACAGTAAGCATCTTCAGGGAAATCATAGACTGTATCATCTATCACTTCCTTCTCCATTGGTTCATTTTCCGACCCTTCGATATAGAAGGTTTTAAACCCTCCATACGAATATTGACAATATACTTTTATCATAACCGAATTCTATTAATTAACTTTTGATTTAACATATTCAAAACCATCACCGCTTAACTTCAGGAGTCCTTTCGCATTCAAGCCATTGATAACATCTTTCCATACAGGAAGATAAACTCCAAAAGTAGGTTTAAAGATTGATATCAAAAATCTCTTAAGCCAAGAACTATTTTGTCTAGTTCCATTATCTGTTTCAGCTTTTTTTCTGACAACTTCTTCCTCTTTCTCAATGAGGAATTTCAGCACATGATAGCCAACCTGTTCACAAAAAACAGGCTTATAACCTACTCCATTCAATCTGTACCATGACAAAGGAATATCCAAATAATCAATAAGCCAAAGCTTATCCTCGTCAACCCAGGAGTCACTCGTTTCTTTTAAAATTCTTCCCTTGCCATCAATACACAAACCTGTATTCGGGTCTTTAGAGCAACTTGTACCCATTCTATCTTTGTCATCCTTGAAATATCTCATAGCAGGTAACAATCTATCAGACTCAATACCACCTACAGTTTGGATAGGCATAATCTGGATGGTCACTTCAGGAACGTCAACCCATCTATTAATCAAATCACGATAAGCATGAAGGACTTTCTCTACTACAATTCTTGTATCTCCATGACGAACCCATTTTTCGCATTTTACAGGGCAAAGAATAATTTGTTTCTTATCCAAGCCGCCCTCGGCAATTTTCATGTGAAGCATCGTCTGAGTAATATCATTGATTCTGTTGTAAACAGCATTGATACTTCCATCTTCATCTTCAGGATTCATCAAAAACGGTGTATCAATTGCAATGACAAACACATCAGAAGAAGCAACTTCCTCCTCCAATTTTTTATGTTCACCATGCTCATTTTTATTGGCACGCATCCACTCTCCAGGTACATCTACAAATTCAAAGTCTATAGCTGTTGTTCCTGAACTTACCTCCAAGATATAAGAACCTTTGCCATAGGAAGGAGTCATATCCACTAAGAAAGAAGAATTTGTACCAACTTTCTTAATAAAGCCTTTTACTTCATTTTGTTTTGTATCCAATTTAGTAAGAGGTTTAGGTCCCTGAGGGGTGTCAACCATCTGCGTATAATCAGTCTTATCAATGATTGTACAGATACCGCCAGGAGTCTGACGAAGGGACTGCAAAATACTTGCCAAAATAGTGGACTTACCTGAGCGGCGTCCACCCATCATTATTATTTTATGTTCCATAAGCACTTTTGGGGTTTCTAATTCTTCTTTAGCCATGATAGTTTTGATAGAAATATCTTGCAACTTATCTTGAATTTTTTCTTTCGTCTCAAAATTTAAGTTTGAAGAAAGAACACAAGAGTCAACAACATCAGTAGCAACCTTTACCGCATCCAAAGTCACCTTTGATACAGTCCTCGTTGCTTCTTGGATTGCCTTTTGAGGGTTCGCTACTACTTCTGAAGCTTTTTGTTTGAGATCATCCAACAAATTTTTAAACATGGCAAAATAATTAATGATTATAATGGAAAAGCTCTCCTCCACAAAGTACCTCATACCCTAATGGGGCGTTATTAGAGATACGTGTTTTATCCATCTTTACGATTTCGTCGAAAAGCAATTCATTGTTATTGAAAATATTAAATACAAAATTTTTAATTCTATCTAAGATTGAGCCATTATCCATGCGTTTATATTGAGCAGCAACAAATGACAGCAAAGCATACAAAGGTTGAGAACAGAATAAAGGAGTGTAACGGCTCTCACCCACATATTTATATAGCACACTATCAGGACAATTATCAGGAGCTAATTTTACAAGATTATTCTCATAAGTAAAATCATCAAATTCCACATCTCCCAATGTCAATATAGGTGAAACCATACAACACATATTTTCGTTCTCCTTCAATAGAGTCATCAATGGAGCATATACTTCTTTGATGCGTCCTAACACCTCACTCATCCGTTTCTCATGGAAGTACTTTTCACACTTCAGAGGAATTAAAACGATTAATTTCTCTTCATTTAAAGAAGATATGGCCTTCTTGAATAATTCGATTACTATTGAAGGCTTATTTTTTACATCATTGAACTCGCCATTTTTCTCCATCAGGTGAGGAGTATCTATTGCGATGAACACAGCCTTAGACTCTTTGATGAATTCAATTACCCTTTCTTGATTGTTGACAATCATTTCACCAGGAAAATCCTTAATCATCAAATCAAGAATGGGTTCCTTTCCTATAAAGCCAAAAGAAAAATCAAATCGGCTTTCTGTTGATGATGCAGAGATTCCTCCTTGCGGGCGATCCACAACATCCAACTTCTTCTTAAACATAGCACTCAACTTGTACTTACGATCCATCAATTCTGCATTGGTATCACCCAATGCCAATAAGTTTAGTTTCGTGTCTGCTATAGAATTTTGTGTTTCGTTAAAAACCGCAGTCAAAACTGTTGTCTTGCCTACAGCTTTTGGCCCCATCATGCACACTTTCATGGTAGGTCGGCTCGGTTTTATGTAATCCAATAATCCCATATATTAAAATTTTATCAAAAATAGACTTTTTGTTCGATTTGCAGCCAACATCCCTTGCAACTCATTTATTTCAGATAAAGCTCCCTGCTTTTTGGCAATAGCAGCAAACTTATCTTTCCATATTGACGTAGCATACTCGCGATACATATTTTTCAGTTCTCTTTCACCTTTTTTAGAATAGATGATGCGCTCTCTAAACTTACGGATGCGAGCATAGAAAGAACTGTAAGGCAGTTTCAAGACATCCTGAATTTCGTTTACTAAACATCCAGCCAATTGGTTGATAGAAGATAGCAATGCCTGTTCAATTTTTTCTGCTTCCTCTTCCTTCGTTGTATCAGAAGAGAAATCCAACTGAGAGAATTGACCTTTTTCTTCGGGATCCAAACATTCCAAACATTTATTTACCTTACACTCCAAATAGCCCTCAATATTTAAACGATAAGTAAGAACACTTTCAAAAGCTTCTTTCACTAAAGGAAAATCATTCAATTTCTGATTTATAAAGGCCTCCATCCATTCCATGTCGCTTGGAGTGTTCGATTCCAAAGCCAGCGGAATAGCATTCAATTTTCCTCCATCCTCTGCACGCAAAATATGAATAATCTCAGATTTAAAGTCTTCCTGGATATTAGCAACTACACTCTTGTTAATTTCCTCAAACTGATCACTAATAGAAGCTCTAAAGTGATCTGCAAAGTTCTCATATACAATATTTACATGCGCAGAAAGTTTACCTGACTGCAATTCGGCAAGTATCTCTTCTTCAGTAGGACTCAGTAACACCACTTTTTTGATAGTCTTCCTCACTTCATCCTCTATAACCTGACATTTTTTATCATGCCCCTTATATTTATAGGTTAACTGCTCCAACTTTTGAGCTAAAGCTAAGTCGTCAGAATACAACTCATCAAACAATCCACCACTATTCAGAGACTCGGAAAAAGAATTATTAGAAAGTTGATCGATCTTATTGCACAAGGAATAATAACTTTCCCAACATCTATTAAAAGTTTTATTGGCAGATGCAATCATCTTGTTATCTACATCAGACAGGTTATCTGATAAATAGAGCAATATAGGTTTGAGCAATTTTTCCTCAACATCTTGTTGGCTTCCGCAATTAAGCATCTGCAAGAATGCGAAATTTAGCTTTCTCGACTTAAAAGCCTTTTCCATGGCAAGACCAGAATTCATATTTCCCAACTCATCACAAACATTCAAAGCTAAGAATAACCATTTGCTCAAGGCCTCTGCACCCATTGCTTCGCTAATCAAGTCATATAGTTCATCATCCTCTTCTCTGATACCATCTCCATTAGCACTCGGTAAACGTACAAGAATGGCAGCATCACTATCCTCCCGTAGTGTACGAATCATCTTGTCCCGAATTCCCAAAGAAGTGTCACCCAAACCTATAGTATCAATCAGAACTATCTTGCCTGCATCAGAATATGGATAAGGTGTCAATATCTCGGCCTCTTTCACAGCCAAATAAGCATAAGTAGGCTGCATATCCACACCATACTGAGCAACGTATTTTCTAACTTGATTGAGATCTTTTTCAACCAATGTTGTCCCAACATATCCTTTGTATTCATCGTAGAAATCCACATACTTACGAAAGTGCTCAAAATAAGATTGTTTTTTGCCACTTACTCCAGATTGAGTTGAAATAAAATCTTCGATATCACTTTTCAAAGATGGTACTTGAGCCAAAGTTGTAAGCTTACGATGAATACCTATTGCATCCATATACTTTTGGATTTGCTCTATCATTTCCAGTTCATCATAGAATTTGATATGAGCATAAGACTCTCCCACATGATTAGTTATTACCGATTTTGCACCTGTACAATCTCCACCATTTGAAGCAGGTATCACTTCATTTGCCAATCCACTTATAGATTGCAACAATCTACTTTTTCCCTGTCTTGCTCTACCAACGACGCTTATATTGACAGTATCTCTGCTAAAACGTTTTTCCAAACGTTCTATTTGAGACAGTGCATTTTTAGCTTCTTCTATCACTTGATTTGGGGAAGCATCTTCTAAACATTGCTCAAACATTGGATTCTCTGAAGACATTATATAATATTCTCCTGTTTGGTCAGTAATCTGCTGAAGAGCAACTTCACGAAAGTTTTTAAACTTTTCTACAGAATGGATAAGTCTCAAAAAGAAATCCTTTTTCTTTTTTACCTCATCCAAATGTCCTTTTCCCACATAAGTGCCCAATCCCTTACGATGGTTTATAATCTCTTGGATTTTTTCTTTTATATCCATAACCTCTATTTTTAATTTTTCTTCTAAATCAAACAAAACAATTAATACATCCCATCAACAAGCCTAACAAAGCACCTAACCATACAATAGCTTTAAGTTCTTTATCCATGACTTGGAATATGAGTTTTTCGGTCTCGTTTACGTCCATTTCATTAATACGTTCCCGAACGATTTTGCTGATATCAATAGATTCAAGTATCTTAGGTAAATGCTCGGTTATGATACTACGATAAATGGATTCAATGGTATCTACTGTCTGGGCAAGCTGTTCTTCGTGTCCTTCAAGTAATTTACAAACAGGCTTATTCAAGAAATTATCAACCTCACCACCTATCATATTCGAAACAATCTCTTCGCCATTATCCCGAAGCATCGTATTAATGTTCTTGGCCAGAAAATGCTCAGCAGGTTCACGAAGCATTCCTAAGAATTTAGCAACAATATTGCCACCAAAAAGTCCTGCTGCCATACCTTTCAAACCGCCCAATGCACCACCAATGCCAGAAAGCAATTCTTGCGCACCATCAATAGTCAACTTTTGTGCCACATGGTCGATAGCGATATGAGCAACTTTATCTCCTACTGATGAGTCCGCAAGTTTTTCGTAAGTCTGCTTGGTGATACTTTGATTGATGTTTTGTGCTATGGTATCTATTTCGTCATTAGACAAATAGTGACCTAAAAAGCGAGCCACACTCTCTTGATTCTGCTGCTGAGTTGAGATAAATTCCTCAACTACAGATCTTACTTTACCTATCATCTCATCGGACAAAAGGTATTTTTCCAACACCTCATTGTTCATCAGATTTTCACTGATTACCCCGCCAATAGCTTCAGCAATACGTCCTTTCTCCTTTGGTATAATTCCTGGTGTGAATGGAATGTGAATACCAAACAAATATTTTGCCTTATGAGGACGAAACAGCATGCGTATGGCAATATCATTAGTTATATAACCAATAAGTCCACCTAACAATGGTGCTATGAAATATGTCGTTTCCATATTTATTATTGTTTATTTCAATTTCATCAAAAACGCACTCGGCACATAAGCTGTTATCACCGTTACCAAATCATCTACTACTACCGCTACTCTCTGTTGCCCTTGCCATCTGGCAACTCTTCCGACTACTCCTTTGAATGTTCCATCAATAACCTTTACCAACTGTCCTTTTTCAAATTTCGGTACTTCAACAGAAGATACTATAGTATTATCAGAATCTGCAGAACAGATGATTCTCAGACTATCCAGCTGATCATCAGGAACTATTAAAGGAGTTTTGTCTATTCTGCGACCAACGTGAAAGTGGCGATAATAAAAACGGAGATATGGAAGGTTTACATTGTCGTAAACAAAAGTCTTAATTTGTTTTTCAGTACCGTAGGCGAAGAAAATGTTTGGTAAACGAGACTCGGTAACTACTTTGCGCTTACCCTTTATAAGTTTTACTACATTAGTGGTAGGATAGAAAGCCGTAATGCCTTTTGCTGTCATATAGTCGTATGCCTTTTTCTCTCTACCATAAGTGGTACGCAAGGCAAACCAATGAGGAATATTTTCTTCTATTCGTACTTTGGATTTAGTTACAAAAAGTGCATTTTTTGTGGACACCCCTGTTTGTGAACTCTCTGCGGGTACAATGCTTTGAGCTTCGGGGAGGGCGTTGGAGGTAAGTCCAGCGCAAGGAGGGAGTTCACCACCTCCTGAGGTGTGTACATCATCTGATGTCCATTCATCGACTTTCATATCGGTGCTAACTTTTTTCTAGACAGAAATTCGTTAAATTGTGACATACAAAAAAAGCGTGGAATCGTCTTGTTGTCTATTCCACAGTCTGAGGCTCTAGCAATTGCCTATCATAGTAGATATGCCACTTTGACTTCACTACACTCTGCACGGCGTAGGCTGCCGACTTGATAGTCATACAAGAACTCGTCTTGATGCGACTACAATAGTCAGGCTATACAGTCCTAATGGCAAAGTTATAAAAAGAATTTGAAAATGAAATAAAAAATTGAAGAAAATATCAACAACAATGCAGTTTTTAATAGTTTTTAAGTTAATACACTTTTGTAAAATAAATAATTAAAGATTATAAGAAGTTTTTGATAGATAGTTGAAACAACCCAGTTCTCGCTATTCATTTTTATGTCGTATTTACGCCAATCTTTATGAAATTTTACACTTACTTATTGAATTCGCATTTAGTAATCTTAAATCCCAACGTCAAAATAAGTTTGATTGTTTCAATTGACGTATGACGGTCGTATTCCTTTTCTTCCTCGCTCAAGTCCTCATATGGGACAAGACAAGGATGTTTCTTTTCTGCATCATTGCGCTCTTCACCATACGTCCAGCCATCCTTCATCCGTCCAGATGCCCATACCTCATGTACATTCTTGGCAATATCTTCTGCCAAGGCTTGCAATTCCATGGGTAAATCAACACTTTTCGTGTTGATAGGCTGTGGGGTGTAATTGTTCTTATTCATAAATCACCTATTTTGTTACTGTACTATAAAGAGAGAGTATTTTGTGATGAAAAATCTATCATGGTTATTCTTTCATATCACGGGCTATCTCTCCTGCCCCTATTTCGTTCTAATTACACAGTTCTTGCCATATGGCATAAAAAGTACACTATCTTTTAAATGAACTGATGAGTGTAATTTATATTCAGTCCTTTGTTTGGACAACGGAACTTTCAATTTCACTTCACCCTTCGCGTTCGATATGGCAAGCATATCCTCAATCTGTATCTTTGTATTGCCCACAAATGTTCCTTTAGATTCGCTCCATAGACGGAAGTGAATATTTCCATAGACGGAAGCATCACGAGAGATGTTAATTGTTGTATGTTTCTGCAAGGTGACAATGGTGTCTACAACAGAAAAGTCGGTACACTTGAATATAATACGCACTTCTTTATCTATATAGCGGTGAGGTATGTTTTGGAAATGAGCCAGACCTTTAATATTCTGGATTGTATCTGTCTTGGTCTCGCTGTCTAACGAAAGAGTGACGACGGCATCCTTCATAGGAGGCAGGTTCTTGTTGTATAGCGTCGCTTCTTGTAGCGAGATGGCGACATCGACAGGTTGACCATACATCCAGACACCTATCATGGTTACAAATACAAAGAAGAAACCTATTATCCATGCCGCAACCTTCTCCATGAGCATACGCTTATGGCGTTGCCAAATGCTATCAAATTCAACACCTAATAGTTTGGTGATAAGTTGCACATATGCTCTTTCTCTATTCAGCCATGGCCAATGGTATATTTTCTCATGGATGTTAGCACCAAGGATTTCGGGTAAGCTTAATTCGTTTACTATTGGATTGAAACATTCTGTCTCTTCCTTTCCACTATGCGGAATACCATCAACGATAAAAAAATGTATCTGCTCAGTACGTCCCAACTGATGAAAGAAGGCGATTTCCTTTCCCACCCATTCAGAGCGTGCGGAGTTAGGCGAACAAATCACTATAAGGTTACGGGATGCCTTCAGTCGTTCTTGCAGTTCAGATGACAAGCCTCCTGGTTGTATGTCGGTAGGAGCAAAAAATACAGGACGCATCGGATTCTTTTTCCAGCCATGTTTACTACATAGAGTAGCAGGCATACGATAACGCTCCAGTTTTTTCTGTATTCTCTTTCCCCACTTGTAATCGAGGGAGTTATAAGATATAAAGGCGAAATATTTATATTCTTGCTGTTTCATGCTTATTCTTTCAATAATAATTGCTTTATTTTTTCTACGTCTTCTTCTCTGTTCTTAGGAATAACACCTGCTTTGGAAAATTCCTCGAAGTCAGAAAGAAAACCTTCTTTCAATTCTGATTTATATTGGCGATATATCTTTTCTGCCTCTTGGAATTTGCCCTGAAAGAGGAGAGCAGCTGCAAGATTGCTATAAGCTACGTGTTTTGTTGAATTAACTTTCAAAGCTTCTTTTGAATAATTTTCAGCTTCTGTATATTGTTTTTCGAAAATGGCAAAAAAGGATTGACTCACTAAAATACCTTTCAGTAATTCTGTATAATCACTGTTTTTTAATTGGTATAAAGTCTTCAGTAATGGTATGTTTTGCTTAAAGCATTGATATGCCTGAGAGTATTTTTTCTCTTGCCCATAAAGTTGATGAAGCCATGACATTATTTTGGTATAATAATCTATTGACTTTCCCTGTTCTGCTTCTTTTTTGTAGAATTCCAAGGCTTGCTCTAAAGGAGATATAGCTTCTGTAATTTTTCCTTGTTTAAGCTGCAAATGTGCGAACCAAAACAAACAATCTGCCAGTTTTTGACCATAAATAAACGAATTCTCTCCCATCAAGCGTTTATATATTTCCAAGGC
>OQVS01002867.1_pt1 | contig 10678 bp, 11 predicted proteins | sample 1691601 | NCBI WGS metagenome assembly OQVS01 (sample SAMN03418268, study PRJEB22391) | human gut metagenome | biome: human-gut; feature: organic feature; material: feces | host: Homo sapiens | place: Tanzania | collected 2013-01 | reverse complement strand
ATTACAACGAGATTACGGTTGTAATTCATTTTGCTCCATTTGAACTTGCCCGTGAAAATATCCTTGAGCATAAGGAAAAATTCTTTGATAAGATCCCACACAAGTTTGTGGTAGAATGCAACAACGGCAACAAGTGTGCCGACATGGAGCATTACATTAAAGAAAAGATTGCTTTCGCCTGTGCCTGCACCGAGAATGTGCTGTGTGATTGCGAGGTGGCCGCTGCTTGATACTTATACTCCGACAGAACCGATAACATTCAACATACACACTCACTTAAATTGTCCAATCTTGTAATTGTCCACACTTTAGACTTCAGGCAGAAAATAAATACGCAAATTGAAATGTATGATATGTATTTTCCCGGTCCGAGAGTCCTGAAAGACGGTTTGACGTCGTCTTGGTTATCGTGGGCGATAAACATGTTCAGAATGTATGGCTGCAACAATGCAACAAGTGTCAATGAAGATGCCGCCAGTCCGGGAGTGTTTGAGAAGGTGTCAATGCTCAGTCCCAAAGCGAAGCCCCATAGCAGAGTGGCCCATTGTGGGCATAGTCTGTTTATGCCGAGTATGAAATAGACGTATAGTAATGGTATGGCACATCCCATGAGGTGGATGTGGTTAAGCACAAGGACCTGTGCCAGTACCAATATCACGAACAGGAGTAAACGTTTGAAAATATCTATATTCATTATATATCTGCTTGTCTAATCATTATTTATTGTCATTTCTCGGTCTTAGAGAGTCCTGTGCCGCTTTCAGGAGCATGGCCTTGTCCTTCAATGGGGTGTTGTCGATAACGCATACGTGGCGCAGGTTACCGAAATCAGTAGCCAGCCTTAGCTGCACTCTATATGACAATCCGTCTGATGAGTTGAATACATGTAGGATTTTTCCTACCATTATTCCTGGGGGGAATATGGATGAGTAACCGTTGGTTATGACATAGTCGCCGAGAGCGAATTTTGCATGTCGTGGAACATCATCGATATATGCAATGTCTGCCGGTCCACCCTTCCAGTGTAGAAAACCGAAATATCCTCGTTTCTTTATCGTTACGCTGATATTCGAGTTCTTGTTGATAACGGGAATTACGATAGAATAGTGGTCTGAAGCCATGTATACCACTCCTACGATACCCATGCCGCAGGCTACACCCATGTCTTCATGTATTCCGTCTGCTTTTCCTTTGTCCAGGGTTATAAGGTTGTCTTCCTTGTCTAAAGAGCTTGAAATGACTTTTGCTGGAATCAGACGGAAATCTTTCAGCATATGTTTCTGATATTTATCAAGAACAAGAGAGTCGCCGTTATTACGTGCAATGTATTGCGAGAGCGTCTTTACCTCCTGCTCAAGCATGAGGTTGCGTTCGGTCAGTCGCTTGTTGTTTTGCGACATGCTGAAGAATGTTGTAACATCCGATCTGTATTCATATATCTTTCCTGCCACGGCATTTGCTGAAGAAAAGAATACGCTGCCTTGGAAGCTGTTGTATCTGAACAGCAATGCAAAGCTTATTACTTCAAGCAATATGAATACAAACCAATGGTTATATTTCGCCAGGAAGGCTAATAAATTACGCATTAACTTTTAGGGAATGTGTTATATTTAGATGGTGTTCCGAATATAGAAGCACCGTCTTCCAACATTTATCCATGTGGTGACGATGCTTCCAATAGTTAAATCGTTATGTCTTTGTTCCCCTTTAATTATCGCATGAGGAACGAGAAGCGGTCAATGTTCTTCAATGCTATACCTGCACCCTTGGCTACGCTGTGCAATGGATCTTCTGCAATGTGGAACTTGATGTTTATCTTGTCTGTGAGACGCTTGTCAAGTCCGCGGAGCAAAGCACCACCACCTGTCAGATAGATACCGTTCTTTACGATGTCTGCATAAAGCTCTGGCGGAGTGTTCTCCAATGCAGAAAGCACTGCATTCTCTATCTTGGCGATAGTCTTGTCGATACAGTGTGCTATCTCCTGATAGCATACCGGAACCTCCATTGGCAATGCTGTTATACGGTTCGGACCATGTACGATATAGTCTTCCGGTGCCTCTTCGCCGAGATCTGTAAGAGCAGAACCTACATGAATCTTGATACGCTCAGCCATACGCTCGCTGACCTTTACATTGTGCTGGCGGCTCATGTAGTCCTGAATGTCAGCTGTAAGGTCATCACCTGCTGTACGTATAGAGTTATTTGATACGATACCGCCGAGAGAGATGACAGCAATCTCTGTACTACCTCCACCGATGTCAACAATCATGTTTCCTTCCGGTGCCTCTACATCGATACCGATACCTATAGCTGCTGCCATAGGCTCAAAGATAAGATAAACGTCACGGCCGTCAGCGTGCTCTGCAGAATCGCGTACGGCGCGGAGTTCAACCTCAGTGGAGCCAGACGGTACGCCAATTACCATACGAAGTGAAGGTGAGAAAAGGCGGCTGCCTGTGTGGACCATCTTGATCAGTCCTCTCATCATCTGTTCGCAAGCAGTGAAGTCTGCAATCACTCCGTCGCGCAAAGGACGGATAGTACGTATGTTGTCATGAGTTTTCTCATACATCATCTTGGCTTTCTCTCCAACGGCAATCATCTTGTCCGTGCGGCGGTCCAAAGCCACAACCGAAGGTTCGTCAACCACAATCTTGTCATCACTGATGATGATGGTGTTTGCCGTACCCAGGTCCATTGCTATTTCCTGTATAAACGAAAAGAATCCCATAATTCTTAATCTTGCTTACCTTATTATATATGTGACTTTATTTCTCGAACCATGCGTGGATGGCTGTGTCATAGTGGCTGCTCACACCGAAAGCACGTGTTGCGAACATGCGGCGGTCCTCAATGTCTGTTTCGGCACCCTTCTTGTTCAGAATGTCGAGCAACACTCCGTATTCAGCCTTACTTGGCACGATAACCACATCCTTGAAGTTCTTTGCTCCTGCGCGGATGAGAGAAATACCACCGATGTCAATCTTCTCGATGATGTCAGCCTCTGATGCACCGCTTGCCACGGTGTCTTCGAATGGATACAAGTCTACGATAACCAAGTCAATCTCCGGTATCTCATACTTGGCCATCTGCTCGCGGTCGCCTTCGTTGTCGCGACGTGCAAGGATGCCGCCGAAAACTTTCGGGTGAAGGGTCTTGACGCGTCCGCCGAGGATAGAAGGGTAGGTCGTCACGTCTTCTACCGCCTGACATTCATAACCCAATGATTCGATAAACTTCTGTGTGCCTCCTGTTGAGAGGAACTTCACTCCTTCAGCGTTCAACTTGGCGAGCAATTCGTCCAGTCCGTCTTTATGGAAGACAGATACCAATGCTGTCTTGATTTTCTTTGTTCCAGCCATTTTGTCTCTTTCTATGTCTTATTAAAATTGTATTTGGGTGCAAAGTTACAAAATAGCTTTATATTTTCAACTATTGTAACGTAAAAATTCAATCATTTTAGTTTTTTTGTTGATATGCACCAACTTCCGTTAGGCATTAAACCGTGTATGATAGTCATTTTTAACATCCTTGTATGGTGCCTGACAGTATGTGGTGGGGTATATAATAGTTAGGAGAAGTTGATAAAAAGCTCTTTACTTCTTGATTGCCGACTGCGTCGGTTGATTGTTTTAAATAGTGCGGGTGTATCAAGATTTGACTTTGATACACCCGCTTCAGCCGTAAATAACATTAAATAAGGAAAAAGGGAAAATACCGTATGTTAATGTTTCCGGTCCGTTATAAGATTTCTTTACATAGGTCTTATCTCACCCACATCAGATTTGTGGTCTTGGCTTTCTGACCTCTTCCGTAAGCCACGCCGACTTGACGCATGGCGTCAATCTTCTGTTTCTCTAATTTTACGCTGTCGCGATATTTCTCTCTTGTTTCAAAGTCTATGTCGGCTCGCAACTGTCCTTTGATTTCCTTGTAGAGAGCCATTGCTTCTTTGTAGCAACTTGCGTCAGGGTCGATGTTCGTGATATATTCTGCTGCCTCGGCGGCGCCGCTTGCATCTTGTGAGGTCGCCCATGCCATCCTTGCTCTGTTGAGAAGCGACAGGCATATCTGGTCTCTGTATTTCTCGTATATCTGTAGACATACTTTCTGGGCGGCTCTTCCTCCTTCAGAACATTCTGGTATAGACATGGCAAGAGTCAATGCTTCTTCGTACATTTTCAGAGAAGCTTTTTTCTTGGCTTCACCAAGAATGTTGTTATAGTTTGCATTGTAGTAATCCAGAATCTTCTGTTTACCTGTGTTTATCAGCCTCGCAATCTTTACATTGCTTGCATTGATGTTTCTTGCAGCGTTGGTTTCGCTCTTGGTCTCATTTGTGCCTACGCCTTTGACTTCGATATACTCTGTCGCAAATTTCGTCTTGCTGTAGTTGTCTACTATATACAGAGTCACTCCCCAGTCGTTGACAACTTGCGTTGGAGGTCCTGGCAGCACACTTTTATCCAGTTGGTCTATCTTTGCGGTAAGAATAAACTGGTTCATGTTCAGATCGGAGGAGAAGCCGCTCTTTGTGGCAATGCGGCTAAGCGAATTTGCCAATACGTTTTGTGCATTCTCGCTAAGTTCTGTATTCAAATCCGATGTGTTCACCGACAGTGGCAACGGGCATTCCTGTGCGTTTGCCACGAGTCCGAGTGAGGCGAATACCGATAATAATAATGTCTTATATTTCATCTTCTTAATCTCCTATATTTTATTTCTCTCCCAGAACGATGAGACATCTTCCCAATCCGCGGTTTATAACCTTGCAAGGAATGTTATAAGGTGCGTTTCTCAGGAATTTGGCGAGAGTCCTTGTGAAATCGTTAGTGTCTTGTGGCATGCCGTTAGCCTTGTATAGCGGAATTCTTACCTGGTCATAGTTGATATAGTTTTCCGTAGCGTCAGCCTTGCTGAATCTGTGGCTTACGGTGTTTTCCGCCATCCAGTCGTCAATTATCTCCGACAGCTCAGTGCCGTTGAACTCCTCTTCCAGGGTCAGTCCGCTGCCATTGTCAAACACTCTGACGTCGATGACAACTTCTCTTCCGTTTGCCATCATGTCGTCGAAGTGAGCTTGCAGCTGGGCTGTGAAGTTGTCCATATTGTCTTGTACGGCTTCTTCAAGCAATACCGGCACTTCGGCTGAGAAAGAAGGTGCTCCCGTGCCTTGTGCTCCTGCCACCTGTTTGTTGCTGTAGGCATCGAGTCCTTTCAGATTGTATGTTACCGTCTTTTTGGGCCCTACTTCGGAAATAGTCCAGTCCACTTCCAAAAGAATGTCTGCCTTGGCTGTTCTTCTGAGCCTGTCGAGAGGGCTTTCGGCGATTGTCGCTCCTGACGTGCGGCTTGTAAGCAGACGGTCTTCTGCAGAAATGTTGTTGATGGATTTCAGCGACTGCTGCATGTCTTGCAAAGGAAAGCCGCGGTCAGCCATCAGAATGTTGATTTTGGAAATCACATTGTTCAAGTCCTTGTCTGTAGACAATGCCTTCTGATAGTCGGGGATTACTTCTTCTGTTCCCTGATTGTCAAATGTCTTGGTGAAGTTATGCTGCTTGCACCATGCATCACTCGGTACAACCATCAGCTTTGGTTTCTTTGCTTGTCCGAAAGCTGTGGCTATACACATTGTGAAGAGGGCTATAATGATAGAAATCTTTTTCATTTTTCTTGTTTTATAACGTTGTCACTTGTTAGTCTTGCTTTTAATTCGCTTCTCAATACTCTTACCGTTACGGTGTATATACAGTCGACCTTTGATTTTGAATGAGTCTTTGAGCGTGCTTTAGAGTCTTTGCTTGAGATATACTTCGTGTATTCACCTTTGTCCATGAAGAAGATGTTGAAATACTCTTCATATTTCTCTTCTGCATTGGCTTCCGTCACGAGTGGTCTCATGTTGCATCCGTCTCTGCCTTCTGTTATGCCATAGAAGATAACGGCTCTGATGGCGTTTTTCTTGGCTTGCTCCACGGCATCGGCTTTGTTCCGTCCTCTTCCTGTAGCCCTCAGGGTTTGTGAACCGTCATGTTCCACTCCCATACACTCCACGTTGTGGTCGTGGTAGGCATTGACAGACTTGCGTTGTGCATTTGCTGTTGTCAGCCATGCAAATACAAGTAAGGTTGTTATTATGATTCTTGTCATAGTTTTTTCTCCTTTCTTCTTTAGAATTCGTAACCTAACTTCAGAGTGAACGCACTGGTGGTCTTGTCGTAGTCTGGATATGAAGGTATTTCGCTAAACGTATAGCTTATACCTACCAGCCATGAGCTTCTTGTCTCTCCGAATCTGTAACCGATGGTCGGCGAGAAGAAGAATCCGTCGCGTATGGCTCCACCGGCAGAGAAAGACCAGAATGGAACGGCCCCTCTGTTGTCTTGGGAAATGATGTTTCCTCTTACGTTTGCAAAAATCGGGAAGCTCCATTTGATGTCGGTGTTTCTGAGGGCTTCGCTGTTGTTGAAATAATATTTCACACCGAATCCTACACCAGCTTTCAGATATTCGTTGAACATATATCCGCCTGTATATGTGACACTTGCCATTTGGGCGTTCTTACCTTTGAACTTTACTGTTGAGCCGGCGTCAACTTCTGCTGCGCACCAAAAGCCGGTTTGCTCGGTGCTGTAGTCTTTATAGTTCGCTGTCTTGGGCTTTTCCGGTAGTCTGACATCTTGTGCAGACGCATAACCAAAGGTGAAAACAGCCGCCAACGTTAAGATGATCTTTTTCATGTTTGAATTTGTTTAATGGTTTCTTTTAATGGTTGTCAGAAGCCTGACGACAGACCTTTTATTATTCCTGACTGTTCGAGTTCTTTTCTCAGGTTGTCTTTCTGCACCTGTACGGTAGCTCCCACTTTGTATCCTTTCGGAGTCTTTGTGCGCTGATATGAACCTGCCACGATTGTTGCGAAAGCCTTATAGGCTCCCTCCTTGCCGAAGAACTTGTCAAAATAGTCGGCTTTCTGCTGTTCCACTGTTATTGACGGTGCCATTGGCCTTTGGGCTGGCATACCTTGCGAACCTCCGAAACCGCGGAATATCACTCCGTGGATTGCACCGTATAGTATTTCGTCGTCAGATACTTTCTTTGATGACGACGTAATCCACACTTTCACAAGGTATGTGCCTTGTACGCCAGAGCCGGCTGACTCCAATGAATACTCAATTGTCTTTTTTGCATTTGCTCCGATTGCCACGACAAGGAGCAAAAGCGTGAATAGAATCTTTCTCATTTTGTTTCCCTTTTTTTTGTTAATGATTTTATTTTATCTCTCTGATAAGCATGCCTTGATAGAAATCACCGCCGCTTACTTTCTTGAATGTCGTTGCGCCGAGAGTGGAGTTCGGAGCGCATTCCTCCTCCGCCATGTATCGGTTGTCCCAAATGAGCGATGGCACGGGCTTTATCACTCCTACACGCTTGTAGTTTATCTTTCCGTGTTCGTCTTCTATAGCCTCCAGCACTTCGTATTTTGATTTTTCAGATACGCCTTCTTTTAGTCCGATGTATGCGGTTATAGGGTCTGTGGTTACCAATGGGGTCTTTGTCTTGAACTCTTCAAAGTTCTTCTGCAGGTTTGCCACATTCTCGTCTAAGGCTCTTTGGCAGGCTTTCCTTACCATGACGATAGGTTCATCTTCTTTTATTCCTATGAAGGAGGTGGTACTGCCGCTGCTTTCCTGTTTGCCGATATATTTCAGCTTGTAGTTGCCGCGTGCGTTGTCAAAGGCTTCTTTCTTCGTGCTGTTTCCGTTGCCGGAATACTGGTCTTTGTAGAAAGACATTGCCACGTCGTCGTTCCAGTCCAACTTGTATAGGAAAGTGTTTATCTTTACGGAGAATCCCTTGAAAGTTTCTGCAATGTCTCCCAAACCATTTCCAATGTCGGTATAGTTGTCGTTTCCAGTATAGGCTGCTGCTACGGCTCCTAAAATTTTGAGGAATCCTCCGACGGCCTTGCTGCCTTTCGACTTGTCGATGTATCTTATGTCGTTTACAAGAACGAAGGTGTTGCCTATCAGGTCTTCTCCGGCATCCATTATGAGCGCCTTTGAGCGTTCCGACTTCTCTGCCAGCATCATGTCAAACTTGGAGGCGTTGTAAAGACCACGTTCCTTTATCAGCTCCATGTCGCAGGCTCCTGTAAAACAGTCACGGTTGAACCATTTTGCCACGAGTCGGCTGCCCACATTGTTGTTGGTCAGGAAGGCGGTGATGTCTTGGTTCTCCTTGTCGGAAGAAGCATCCTTTAGTTTCTTGTCAAGGTTGAGCACCTTTACGCTCAGGTCATGGTCGTTGTACTTGTCTGGTACCGGCATCTGTACAAAGGCCTCCCTTATCTCTTTGGCGAAATTCTGGTCGGTATGATTCACCATTAAGGAGTATAGCGAACTACGTCTGTATTTCAGTTCCTTGCCTTCGTTATCGTTGTCGGCATAGATGTTTGTTGAGGCTGCCATAAGTGCGGCAGCTATTAGTATGTTGTTCAGTTTCATGATGTACACTTTTTTAATGGTTTAATAATCCCAGTTGTCTTCCTCGATAGTGCCCGTCAGCGGGTAGCTGCGCTGGTCCTTGCTCCATAGCAGGATTAGTTTCTTTGCCTGTCCTTCTGAAATCGGCTTGCCGTTGTTTCTCGTCATGGCTTCCATTGCATTCTCCCAATAGAGGGTTGTCATCGGGAACGGGAAACAGACTTTGTCGTTTGTGTCAACTATATATCCGAAGTGGTTCATTCTGTTGGCGAAAGTTGTGTCTGCAGCCTCCGTAGTGGCACTCAGACCAAGCATTATTCTTGAAATGACATCTTGTTTTACGTCCATTCTTTCCGGGCGTACCAGTGCGTAGCCGTTGTCAAGGTTGTTGTTGACAGCTTTGTATCCGGTGTTTCCGATTTTCTTCTTGTTTATATCGTAGTTGTAGTAAAGTCCGTCTTTCTTCACCCACACATATTCCGGCTTTTCTTTTGTTGGCAGGACGATGTCGTCGGCAATGAAGTCCATCACGGTATTTCCTGCGGCATTGACAATGCCGTATTTCTTGTCTTTCCCCAGCAATACCCAATCGTATTTAGGGGCAAGAGCCATGTCGTATACGAATTCCGTCTTTGCGTTTCCGTTAGTGTCTATTATGCCCCATTTGCCGTTTTGCTTTACGGCATATATTGTTTCGCTCCCTTTTGTCTGTGGCAGCAGAACGCCTTCAAACGTCTTGCCGCCGAGAAGTTTCTCTCCGCTGAAGCCCAGGATGGATGTTCCCTGTCCGTCGGTTACGGTCCATGCTTCGGCAGCCTCCCCGCATTTTATGCTTTTGAATCCTTCGGCAACCGTCTCTCCTTGTTTGTTTATAAACGACCATGTCTTGCTGTTTATAACAGGATCGGTGTTTACGGGAGCGATGTTGCCGGTGAAGTCGCCATGAGTCATGACGCTGAGTCCATCCACAAATATGTCAAAAGTCTTCACTCTGACATCCTTTTTGTTCTCCAGGTCGAAATATCCGCAGTCTGTGCTCTTCTTGTTCCAGATGTAGTATCTTACCATGCCGCTTCTTGGAGCGGTAATGAAAGAGTAGGTCTTCTGCTTTATGATTTCTTCACCCGTGTTGCCGTCTATCAAACCTCCGTTTTTACAGGCTGTAGGGTCTTCTGATATAATAAGGTATTTGCAGTCTGTAACAAGAGTGTCTTTTGTCGTCATTTGGTTAGTGTTCGGGATAATGCACTCTCCGAAAGCCGAACTTGCATTCTCCCATTTTCTTGAAAACTCGAATATTCCTTTATGTGCAGGCGTTACGAGTTCTTTGCCGTCTGCATCAATGATGCCGTATTTACAGCCTGTCACAATGGTTTTGTCTCCTACTTTGCCCACTTTGCCTCCCATGGCAATCCATGCCCTGCCATAGACGTTGGGCTTGCTTATGTGACTAAGCTTCTTGTCAAGAACGACTGTGCCGTCTGGTTTTACAAGACTTTTTATCTTGCCTGCTGTCGCAATATACAGGTTGTTGCCCCATTCCTGGATGTCGTCATATTCTATTGGCAGCACCTCTTTTCCTGTGGTGTCAATGAATCCGTACTGTTTCCCCTTCATCACCTTTGCGTATCCATTCTGAAATGCCGTTCCGGCATCGTATGTCTGCTTGATGACGATGGTTCCTTGTGTGTCGGAATAGCCAACTTTTCCCTTTTCGCTTACTGATAACTTTAGGTCCTGTGCACAGACAATGCTACTGAACGACAAGAGTCCTACAATGGTTAATAGTTCTTTTTTCATATCATCTGTCTTTTAATTTGTTGTTGGTATTATTGCTTTTCAGGAGTCTTGTAGTAATAACACAACATTGATTTGTTATATAATTCGCTTTCTATGTGTCGATTCTTTATAATCATTTGCAAATATAAAAAATATTCTAATATATGTCAATAGTATTTTTTGTTTAAAAGGCTCAAATGTATGAAATTTAGGTTTATCTGCTGTTTTTTAGGGTTTATTTGTCGAAAATAATGAAATTTTATATAAAGAAATATCTTTGGAAATGTTAGAAACGTCCAATGATAGTTCTCAAATTCATGTTGGCTCACTCCTTTTTTTAAGCACATATTTATTGCTCATCCGATATTTGGAGTGATGTAAACAGGAGATTGTTTGAAACTATAGCT
>OQVS01002866.1_pt1 | contig 10682 bp, 8 predicted proteins | sample 1691601 | NCBI WGS metagenome assembly OQVS01 (sample SAMN03418268, study PRJEB22391) | human gut metagenome | biome: human-gut; feature: organic feature; material: feces | host: Homo sapiens | place: Tanzania | collected 2013-01 | reverse complement strand
GAAAAAAACTTCGTGTTTTTCTTTGCATTGTCTTCGACTTGCACTATCTTTGTAAGAAAAATGGAGAGGTATGAATACCAGCGATAGTATTGTAATTATTCCTACATACAACGAGAAGGAAAATATGGAGAAAATCGTTCGTGCGGTTTTCTCCTTGGACAAGTGTTTTCACATCTTGGTCATCGACGACGGCAGCCCTGATGGTACTGCCCAGATAGTCAAGCGCCTTATGGCCGACGAGTTTGGCGACCGCCTGTTTCTCATCGAGCGCAGCGGCAAACTCGGACTCGGCACCGCCTATATCACCGGCTTCAAGTGGGCGCTCGAGCACAATTACGACTACATCTTCGAGATGGATGCCGATTTCAGTCACGACCCTGCCGACCTGCCACGCCTCTACTCTGCCTGTCATGACGAAGGCTACGATGTAGCTATCGGTTCGCGCTATGTGAGCGGTGTCAATGTCGTCAACTGGCCCATCGGACGCGTGCTGATGAGCTATTTCGCGTCCAAGTACGTGCGCATGGTCACCGGCTTCAAGGTCCACGACACCACCGCCGGCTTCAAGTGCTACCGCCGCCGTGTGCTTGCCACCATCCCCCTCGACGAGATACGCTTCAAGGGCTACGGCTTCCAGATTGAGATGAAGTTTACCGCTTATAAGATAGGGTTCAAAATCAAAGAGGTGCCCGTCATCTTTGTCAACCGTCGCGAGGGTGTCAGCAAGATGAGCGGTGGCATCTTCGGTGAGGCTTTCTTTGGTGTGATGCGTCTCCGTTGGGACGGCTGGTTCCGCCATTATCCCGCCTTGCCCAAAGCCTGAGCCATTCCTCTCTTTGAGTGAAGCGATTTCACGCCTATGACGATAGAAGATTTAAGCAGACTCTACGGAGCGTGCCCGCAAGCGGGTGCGCTCGTTAAGGTTTTGGCCGAACCTGCCACCCGCCATATCTATATACAAGGTGCACAGGCGTCGGCCACGCCTTTGCTCTTTGCCTCGGTGGCCGACAGAGTGGCCGTCCCCATGGTCTTTATCCTCCCCGATGCCGACGAGGCGGGCTATTTCTACCACGACCTTACTCAGATTATGGGCCAGGAGCGCGTGCTCTTTTTCCCCTCGAGCTACCGGCGCTCCGTGCGCCACGGCCAGCGCGATGCCGCCAACGAGATACTGCGCACCGAGGTGCTCGGCCGTCTCAGCTCGCGCAGCAGTGGCGACGTGCTCTATGTGGTCACCCACCCCGAGGCTCTGGCCGAGATGGTGGCGTCGCAGCAGAACATCGACGACCACCGCATCCATCTCACCACGGGTCAGACCATCGACATCACCGATGTCGCCCATCGTCTGCGCGACCTGGGGTTCGAGATGGTCGACTATGTCTATGAGCCTGGTCAGTACGCCCAGCGCGGCAGCATCATCGACATCTATTCCTACTCGAGCGAGTACCCCTACCGCGTCGACTTCTTCGGCGACGAGATTGACACCATCCGTACCTTTGAGGTCGAGGACCAGTTGTCCAAGGACCGCAAGTCCGAGATAGACATCCTGCCCGAGCTTGCCCAGACTGCCACCGAGCGTGTGCCCTTCCTGCAGTTCGTGCCCGACGATACGCTGCTCGTTGCCCCCGACTTCGACTATGTGGGCAGCGTGGTGGCGCGCGTCTATAGCGAGGGTTTCTCCTCCCAGGCTCTCACCGAGCGACTTGAGGGCGCCACCGAGATGGAGCGCCAGCAGATAGAGCGCGAGATGCGGCGCGAGTGGGCTCTCTGTCCGCCGTCGCAGTACGACACCCTTCAGGCACGCCTCCGCCACGTGTGGTTTGGCATGAATGTGGGCGCCCATGCCGACGCCCAGTCTGGCACCACGGCTACCATCGCCATGAACATCACCCCGCAACCCCTCTTCCATAAGAATTTCGACCTCCTGCGCCAGTCGCTCGAAGACTATCTGCTCCAGGGCTACCGCCTCTTTATCCTTGCCGACAGCGCCAAGCAGCAACAGCGTCTGCGCGAAATCTTTGCCGAGATGGGCAGCGACCGCGAGCGCTCCCACCTTGACGCCCAGCGCACCGGCATCGACTTCGAGGGCGTCGACAAGGCCCTCCATAGCGGTTTTGCCGACAATGCGCTGCGCATCTGCTGCTTCACCGACCATCAGATATTCGATCGTTTCCACAAGTACAGCCTCCGCAGCGACCGCGCCCGTTCCGGCAAGATGGCGCTCACCATGAAGGAGCTCTACGAGCTCGAGCCCGGCGACTTCATTGTCCATGTCGACCTCGGCATCGGCAAGTTTGGCGGCCTGGTGCGCGTGCCCGTGGGCGACAGTTATCAGGAGGTGATACGCATCATCTACCAGCACAACGACAAGGTCGATGTCTCCATCCACTCGCTCTACAAAATCAGCAAGTACCGCCGCCAGGACACCGGAGAGCCACCCCGCCTCTCCACGTTGGGCACTGGCGCCTGGGACCGTCTCAAGGAGCGCACCAAGAAGCGCATCAAGGATATTGCCCGCGACCTCATCAAGCTCTATGCCCGTCGCCGTCACGAGAAGGGCTTCCCCTTCAGCGCCGACTCCTTCATGCAGCACGAGCTCGAGGCCAGCTTCCTCTACGAAGATACCCCCGACCAGCTGCGAGCCACCCAGGAGGTGAAGGCCGATATGGAGCGTGCCCGTCCCATGGACCGCCTCGTCTGCGGAGATGTGGGCTTCGGCAAGACCGAGGTCGCCGTGCGCGCTGCCTTTAAGGCCGCGTGCGACTCCAAGCAAGTGGCGGTGATGGTACCTACCACCGTGCTCGCCTTCCAGCACTACCAGACCTTCCGCAACCGTCTGAAGAACTTCCCCGTGCGCGTAGACTATCTCAGCCGTGCCCGCACGGCGCGCCAGACCACCCAGGTGCTCAAAGACCTGGCCGACGGCAAGATAGACATCCTCGTGGGCACCCACAAGCTCATCAGCAAGACCGTCAAGTGGAAAGACCTGGGTCTGCTCATCATCGACGAGGAGCAGAAGTTTGGCGTCTCGACCAAGGAGAAGCTGCGCACCATGAAGACCAATGTCGATACGCTCACCATGTCGGCCACCCCCATTCCCCGCACCCTGCAGTTCTCGCTCATGGGTGCCCGCGACATGAGCGTGATGCGCACCCCGCCGCCCAACCGTTATCCCGTGCATACCGAAGTCGACACCTATGGCCACGAGGTCATCGCCGAAGCCATCAACTTTGAGATGAGCCGCAACGGACAGGTGTTCTTCGTCAACGACCGCATCTCCAATCTGCCCGAGATAGCCAACCTCATCCACAAGTATGTGCCCGACTGCCGTGTGGCTATCGGCCACGGCCAGATGCCGCCCGACGAGCTCGAGCAGGTCATCATGGGATTTATCAACTACGACTACGACGTGCTGCTCTCTACCACCATCGTTGAGAACGGCATCGATATATCCAATGCCAATACCATCATCATCAACGATGCCCACCGCTTCGGTCTCTCAGACCTGCACCAGATGCGCGGAAGGGTAGGCCGAAGCAACCGCAAGGCCTTCTGCTATCTGCTGGCTCCCCCCAAATCGCTGCTCAAGCCCGACGCGCGCCGCCGACTTGAAGCGCTTGAGAATTTCTCTGAACTGGGCAGTGGTTTCAACCTCGCCATGCAAGACCTGGATATCCGCGGCGCCGGCAATCTGCTGGGTGCCGAGCAGAGCGGTTTCATGGAGGACCTCGGGTATGAAATGTATCAGAAGATACTTTCCCAGGCGGTCACCGAACTCAAGAACGACGAGTTCCAGGACATCTATGCCGACGAGATGGCTGCCGGCCGCGACATCAGCGGCGAGTTTGTCGACGACTGTGCTGTGGAGAGCGACCTCGAGATGTACTTCCCCGACACCTATGTGCCCGGCTCGAGCGAGAGGATGCTGCTCTACCGCGAGCTCGACAACATTACCGACGACCGCGAGCTCGACGCCTATCGCCAGAGGCTCATCGACCGCTTCGGACCCATCCCCCACGAGGGCGAGGAACTCATGCAGGTCGTGGCGTTGCGCCGGCTGGGCAAGCGGCTTGGCTTCGAGAAGATTATCCTGCGTCAGGGCCGCATGACGCTTCAGTTTGTGGGCAACCCAGACAGCGTCTACTACAAGAGCACTGCCTTTGGCAAAGCCATCAACTACATGGCTGCCAACCCACGGCGTTGCGAGCTCAAGGAGGTCAAGGGCCGGCGGCTCATGCACGTGGCGCAGATAGCCACCGTGGGCGATGCCGTGGCTCTGCTGCGCGAGATAGACAGCCAGACGCCCACCTCATTCAACGCTTGACACATTATGATTATACTCTTTTCGGTCTTGATTTATTTCGGGCTGCTGCTGGCCTTCAGCCGGCTCACCACGCGCGGCTCGAGCAATGACACGTTCTTCCGCGCCAACCGCCGCTCGCCCTGGTACATGGTGGCGTTTGGCATGGTGGGCGCCTCCATCTCCGGCGTCACCTTTGTCTCAGTACCCGGCATGGTGGGCACCAGCGACATGACCTATCTGCAGACCTGCATGGGCTTTATCCTGGGATACATTGTCGTGGCTTTTGTGCTGTTGCCCATCTACTACCGCTACGACCTCACCACCATCTACACCTACCTCAGTCTGAGGCTGGGGCGCTGCTCCTACCTCTCCGGGGCTTCGTTCTTTCTGCTGTCCAAGATGACCGGCGCCGCCGCCCGTTTCTATGTAGTGTGCATCATCCTCCAGGAGTTTGTCTTCGACAGCATGGGCATACCCTTCTACATCACCGTGCCGCTGCTGGTGGTGCCGATATGGCTCTACACGCGCCGGGGCGGAGTGAAGACGCTGGTGTGGACCGATACGTTCCAGACCCTCTGCATGTTTGCCGCCCTGATACTCATCATCGTCCATGTCACCGATGCCCTCGACATGAGCCTCGGCCAGGCGATGGGTGCTGTGATGGACAGCGGCCACAGCCGCGTGTTTGTCTTCGACGACTGGGTGTCGCGGCAGAACTTCTGGAAGCAGTTCTTCAGCGGCGTGTTCATCGTGGTGGTGATGACCGGACTCGACCAGGACATGATGCAGAAGAACATGACCTGCAAGACGCTGCGCGAGGCGCAGAAGGACATGTGCAGCTATGGCGTGGCGTTTCTGCCCGCCAATGCGCTGTTTCTCTCCCTGGGCGTGCTGCTCATGATGCTTGCCCAGCGCACGGGCGTCTCTGCCTCGGGCGACCAGCTGCTGCCTGCCTTTGCCGCCTCGGGAGAGCTGGGCATGGCGGTGGTCGTGTTCTTCACCATCGGCATCGTGGCGGCGTCGTTCTCCAGTGCCGACTCGGCCCTCACCTCGCTCACCACCTCGTTCTGTGTAGACATACGCGGGCGGGCCAACGACGAGCGCCTGCGCCATCGTGTCCACGTGGGTATGGCTGTGGTCTTCGCCCTCTTCATCCTGCTCTTCCGCGTGTTCAACAACACCAGTCTGCTCGACGCCATCTATGTCATGTGTTCCTATACCTATGGTCCGCTGCTCGGCATGTTTGGCTTCGCGCTGCTCACCCGCCGCACGGTGCGCGACCGCTGGGTGCCCTATATCGCCGTCGCCTCGCCCCTCATCTGCTTTGGCATAGACACCGCCACCACCGCCCTCTGCGGCTATCACTTCGGCTACGAGCTGCTGATGCTCAACGGCCTCCTCACCTTTGCCGGCATGTGGGCGGTGAGCCGCAAGGACGACGCCCAACCTCACCCCACGACCGGGCTGCAAGCATAGAGCCCGCCTTACTGCCATAGGCAACGGCCTTACCATAACCTGGGCTGGACTTCTCACATGGAGTCCAGCCCTCTTCTTTATAGCTGCCTCGGTCGCAACCATCACCGCCTCCGTCTCGGTCAGATGCACCGATGTGCTGATGGCCTTTGGCGGCTCGTATCGTATGTCACGTGAGTACGTGTCGGAAGTCACGGGTCCACGTGACATACGATACGAGCATACGTAACATAAGGTACGAAGCAGCCATGGTGGTGAATATGGTGGCTGTCAATGGCTTTGGCGGGTATGGAGATATCCTCTCGTTTTGTTGTGGGTCGCGCGACGGTCTGGCAGTATTGCTTGTGTCGGTTTGTCAGTGGTGTCGGAGGGTGGCAGGGGTTGCCGCCGCGACCGCGATGGGGCAGGGCGGCGGTGCAAAAACAAAAGTCAGCCATTCTCCCGTTGCCGGGCGGATGGCTGACTGTGATAGCTATGGTCTTAAGTTACTTCTTAATCTGCTTGGAGTTGTGGGCGAATATCTGCTGCTTCTTTCCGGCTTTGGGCTCGGCCACCTTGATTTTGGTGAATGAGCCGCGGCTCACGTCGTCGAGGACGATGGCTGGGCGGTAGTCGGCCTTGCGGGCGGTAAGGCGCACGTTGCGGAAGGTCACTCCGTCGGCGTGGCGCACGTAGAAGCCCCAGGCGGGCAGCTCCTTGTGCTGGGAGAACTCAGGATAGGCGCGAGGCATCTCGGGCACCTTGTCGAGCTCGTCGGTTCCCACGCGGGCGTAGTTGGGGTCGCCTCCGCCGGGGTAGACTATCTCCACATTCTCGATGCTCACATTGGTGATGTGGTTGTTCTCAAGTCCTACGATGGCCGAGGGCGAGATGTTGCGTGGGTTGTCCTCGGTGGGACCCTCATACTCGTATCCGGCGTCGGGCTTGGTGCCGGGCACCTCGGCATATACGTTGGAGATATGCACATTGTCCATGCGGCTGCGGCCGGGCTTGTTGGTGTCGTCGTTGACCTCGATGAGCTCATGGGCGTCGCCACGTCGCTGGCCCACAACGAGATAGATGGGGTTGCCGGTGTTGATGGAGCGCAGACTGTCTACGATGATGTTCTCCACGTGTCCGCCGTCGACAGCCTGGATGGTGATGGCCGAGCGGAAGGTGTCGAAGATGGTGTTGTTGACGATGCGTATGTTCTTGAAGCCGCCTACCGATGCGGTGCCAAACTTGATGCCGCTGGCGCTCGAGCAAGCCTTGTTGTTGCGCACGGTGATGTTCTGGCAGAGGCTCTTGGCGTCGTGCGACTTGAGGCAGATGGCGTCGTCGGTGGCGTCGACATAGCAGTTCTGGATTAGCGCTCCGTTGCAGTCTACGATGTCCATACCGTCGTTGTTCCAATAGGCGCGGCTGTGCACGGTGATGCCGTCGATGACGAGGTTGGTGCACTGGTCGTAGGTCTGGGTCCAGAAGGCCGGGTTCTGCAGCGTAATGTCCTTGACGGTGACATTGTTGCACTCACGGAAATAGATGAGCTTTGGGCGGTTGGCCACGCGGCCCAGCTTGAGCGGGTCGTTGATGATGCCGTTGCACGCCTGAGCCAGGAAGTTGTTGGCGAGCGCGCGGCCCTGTCCCTCGATTACTCCCTTGCCGGTGATGGCTATGTTGTCTTGCTTGTTGGCGAGCACCAGTCCATACCAGGCGTTGAGCTCCATGTCGTAGTCGTAAGGATTGGTCGACCCCACGAGTATGGCGCCTTCACTGAGGTGCAGGGTGACGTTGGACCGCATGTGGATGCTGCCTGTGAGGTAGCGGCCTACGGTGAATACGAGTCTGCCACCGCCCTGCTGTGCGATATAGTCTATCGCTTTCTGGATGGAGCGGGTGTTCATGGTGGTTCCGTCGCTCTTGATGCCGAAGAGGGTCATCTGGTAGTCCTTGGCGGCGACGTTGGTGGCGGCGAGGGTCATCAGTGCCACCAGTATCAAATGTCTTATCTTGCTCATAGTTTTATGCTGTTGGGTAGTAGGTTAATAACGGGGCTGTGTAAGACAGTCTTTTACTGTCATCGCTCCACACTCCTTGGCCTCATAGAGAGGCATGGCGGCGTCGGAGAGACCCAGGGTCACGGCTGTGACCTGGACGTCGTGGCAGTGGTCAAACTGCAGTGGCGGGCAGGCATAGTTCTGCAGGGTGACGCCGCTTGTCTGCACGCCTTTGCAGCGGTCGAGGGCGACGAGGGCAGGCACCTCGGCATTGGCGGCGGCGTATCCGCGAGCGGTCTGCTCGGCAATGTCGGCGATGAGCGCGCGGCAGTTGCCGTCGATGATGCCCTTGCCGGTGATGGCTATGTCGTGCTGTCCCTGGGCATGGATGAGTGCGCGGCGGGGGCTGCCCTTATGGTCGTAGACCGAGGGTGAGGCCACGAGCACGGCTCCTTCGTGTATCACGAGGGTTACGCCCGATTTGAGCTCGATGCTGCCGGTGAGGTAGCGGCCTACGTAGAAGACGAGGCGTCCGCCGCCCTGGGCAGAGATATAGTCTATGGCATGCTGTATGGACCGGGTGTTGTTGGTCACTCCGTCGCTCTTCACGCCGAAGGCTACAGCCTGATAGTCTTTGGCCATGGCCGAGATGGAAGTCAGGGCCAGGAGTGTGGCGCAGAGCAGAGTCTTTATCTTGTTCATGATTTCTGTTGTTTTTAGGTTATTTGTTGCGTGTAGAGTGGTAGAGCACTTCCTGTACCTTGCCCTTGCTGTCGGGCTCTATGTACTGCATGTCTTTCAGGGTCAGCCCCTTGACGTCGTCGGCTACGATGGCCGGACGGTAGTCGTGCTTGAGCGCACGGAAGACGATGTTGTCGAAGGTGACATTCTCGGCATGGCGCAGATAGAAGCCCCATGCGGGCAGCTCCTTGAACTGGGAGAACTCGGGGTAAGACTTAATCATCTCGGGGATGCTGTCGAGGTCTTTGCCCGTGGTGCCGCGGTAGGCGAAGAGCGGGTTGCCGCCGCCGGGGGTGACTATCTCGATGTTCTGCAGCGTCACGTTCTTGATTTTGCAGGTGGGGATGCCCACTATACTGGCCGGCGAGATGTTGCGCGGCATATCCTCTACCGGTCCTTCATAACTGTAGCCAGCGTCGGGCTTGAAAGAGGGTATCTCGGCATAGACATTGCGGATGGTAATGTTGCTCATGGATGGGCGCTTGCCCTTGTTCCATCGCTCGCCGGTACGCAGGAAGATTACGTTGCCGGTGTTGATGGACCGCACGCCATCGACCTCGATATTGTCGATGATACCTCCATCGACAGTAGCGAAGGTGATGGCAGAGCGATACGTGTTATAGATGGTAAGATTCTTGACTTTGAAGTTGCGGAAGCCTCCGCGCGATACGGTGCCAAACTTCAGACCGTTGGCACTGGAGCGGCCCACGCAGTTCTCGACCACCACGTTCTGGCAGATGTGGTCGGCAGAGTGGGACTTGAAGCAGAACACGTCGTCGGCAGCGTCGATGGTGCAGTTGCGTATCACCACGCCGTCGCAGTCGATGACGTCGATGCCATCGTTGTTCCAGTACGACTTGCTGTCTACGGTAATGCCGTCGACCAGCAGATTGCGGCACTGGTCGTAGGTCTGGTTCCAGCTGGCGGGGTCGCGCAGGGTGATGCCCTCGACCACCACGTTGTCGCACTCACGGAAATAGATGTTCTGCGGGCGGTTGCCCTCATAGGGGCGGCCGTTGCGCAGCGCGTCGTCGTAGAGCCCGCGGTTGATGATGTCCACCTGGTTGTAGGCGGTCTGTGCGCCCTGTCCGTTGATGGTTCCCTTGCCGCGGATGGCGATGTTCTTCTGTCCGAAGGCGAAGATGAGCGACTGCCAGTTTACCTTTGGACTCTTGTCATAGTCCCAGGGATTGGTAGAGCCCAGCAGTTCGGCGCCGTTTTCAAGCATCAGCGTGACATCAGACTTCAGATAGATGGTGCCCGTAAGGTAACGGCCCGGCGTAAACACCAGGTTGCCGCCTCCGTGGCTGCTCACGTGGTCGATGGCATGCTGGATGATGTTGGTGTTGAGCGTGATGCCGTCGGCTTTGGCTCCGAAGTCGGTAACGCGATAGTCCCCGGCATTGGCTGTGACGCTCAGGAGTGTGCAGAGCACACAGAGCAGACTCTTAGTAATAGTTCTCATGTCGTAGATAGTTATGTTTCTCGCAGCAACATGGCCGCGAGTGGTGATTGTTAGATTTCTTTACGCCTACAAAATTAACAATAATTGCCTTCTCATGTGTTTGCTTTTTGATATTTGACCCCCGCTATTTGTTTCCCATCACGCAAATTCCCCCGACACTGACCATGGAGCCAGAGTCGGGGGAAACCGCTATATATATTATAATAAGGTGTACGTCTCAGCCAACCCTATCGGTTGAGATAGCGCTCGGCCTCGAGCGTATTTGGTTTCATCGTACGATGGAAATCAGTTTGCAGCCCAGTGCAGTCTCTATCTTCGCTATGGTCTGCATGGTGAAGTTGTGTCTGCCCGTCAACCATTTGGATACTTCAGAATCTCGCTTGTGCAGCAAGTGGGCAAAATCCTTCTGAGTGAGGTTCTTGCTTTTTAGAACTTCGCTGATGCGCTCTGCTATTCCAAAGGAAAGGTCAAATTCTGCTTTCTGCTCAGCTGGTATAGCGGTGAGACACTGTCTGAACAATTCATTCTGTATCATAAGCTGTATGTTATATTTCAAAAGTAGCACTTTGAATATCGGTTATCATATTTTTCTCAATGGTAACCTTACCTGACTTTTGTGCTTTGACAAGCACCCTGTCAAATGTCTGCAAGTCCATCACATAACCGCTTAGTTTCTCATCCTCTTGATATGTGCGTGTATTCTTGATGCCGCCGTTGCCAAGTA
>OQVS01002865.1_pt1 | contig 10683 bp, 4 predicted proteins | sample 1691601 | NCBI WGS metagenome assembly OQVS01 (sample SAMN03418268, study PRJEB22391) | human gut metagenome | biome: human-gut; feature: organic feature; material: feces | host: Homo sapiens | place: Tanzania | collected 2013-01 | reverse complement strand
AGAGCCTTTCTGCTAAAGAGAACGCCGACTTTTTGAAAAACGAATACGGTTGGGGCGGCTCTTATCCGGTCATCATCGGTGCAGGCATTGACGAACAGCACGACGGAAAAGGTATCACAATTTCAAAAGGTATCGGAAGCGACAAACCGCACATTACTGTTTCTTGGTCTCAGGTGGAAAAGCGTATCGGAGACCTTATCCGTATGGACAGATACCTAAACCCAAAGGAAAAAGAAAAGTACCCGGAATGGCTTGAAAAGCAGGAAGAACGGCGAGCCGAGCTTGCAGAGCAGAGAAAAAACCGAGAGATACTCTCTACCGCACCGCCTGAGCCTGAAAACAAAGAGGACGAGCCGGAAGCACAGTATGAATATCATCTCGGCGACAGCGTGTATATCGGGGCTTCTCAGTATGAGATTTTGTCCTTTGACGAAAACCGTGTAATGCTTTATGACTTCGATATGCCCCTTTTCAACAAGGAGCTTTCAAGGGAAGAATTTGACCGCAAAGTGCGTGAAAATCCGATGAACGACCACTTGAAGGTCAGTGTATTACCGGCGGAAGAAAAAGCCGTTACAGGCGAAAATGAAGCTCAAAATGATACCGAAACCGTACAGGATTTCAGTCCGAAAACCGGTTATGACGACGCCTTCTTTATCGACCGGGACAATGAAAGCGTAACTTGGATGTATTATAACCCCGACAGCAATGCCGGAGGTCAGTATGTTACAAATACGCTTTCTTTTGACGAGATACAGCAAGCTGCACTGGAGTATGACTCGGCTGAGGATTTCTTTGATTACCTCGGCAGCATTGCAAATCAGGAGCTTGCCGATGTAGGTACGGAATGGTTTGTGGATGCAGACCGAGAATTTCACAGGACACCGGATTTGACCGACTGTACCTCCGCCACAATGGAAGCACTCATTGAAAACGCTGAAAGAACTGATATGGTGGCAACGAACATCGGAAATGTACCGATTGAGGATTACAGAGAAATCGTTGCTACTCAAAACGGTTTTGACAGTTATGAGGAAATGTATAACGAGGGTGTTCGTATCGGCAACGGTTACGACAAAAAGCCTGAACCGATTGTTCCCGCTTGGGAGCAAAAGAAAAAGTCAAAGGTAAAGAGCTTTGACCTCCACCCGGATATTCCGATGGCAGAGCGACACAACTTTGACCTTGCCAATAATCAGGTTGAAGAAGTGAACAAGAAAGAACGCTTCCACCGAAACTATGCAGCGATTAAGGTCTTGAAGGATTGTCAAAACGAAAACCGTTTTGCAACACCCGATGAGCAGAAAATCTTGTCGAGATATGTCGGTTGGGGCGGTATTCCCGAAGCCTTTGACGAACGAGCCGGAGCTTGGCATACAGAGTATGCAATGCTGAAAAATATCCTGACGCCGGAGGAATATGCGTCGGCAAGAGAAAGCACACTGACTGCATTTTACACTCCGCCCGAAGTATCTACCGCCATTTATAAGGTGTTGGAACAGATGGGATTTCAGGAGGGCAACCTGCTTGAGCCGTCCTGCGGTATCGGTAACTTCATCGGTATGCTGCCTAAGTCAATGGAAAACGCAAAGGTTTACGGCGTGGAGCTTGATACCGTTTCAGCCGGTATCGCTCAGCAGCTTTATCAGAAGTCTTCCATTGCGGCACAGGGCTTCGAGGAAGTAAATGTCCCCGACAGCTTCTTTGACGGCATTATCGGCAATGTGCCTTTCGGAGATTTCAAAGTCTCCGATAAACGATACGACAAGTACAATTTCTTAATCCACGATTATTTCTTTGCAAAATCGCTTGATAAGTTACGCCCCGGCGGTGTGATGGCTCTTGTGACAAGCAAAGGAACTATGGACAAGGAAAACTCCAATGTCCGAAAATATATCGCACAGAGGGCGGAGCTTCTCGGAGCAATCAGACTTCCGAATGACACCTTCAAAGGCAATGCCGGAACAGAGGTTGTATCCGATATTCTGTTTTTGCAAAAGCGAGACAGGCTTATAGATATTGAGCCGGATTGGGTTCATCTTGACACCGACGAAAACGGTATAAGGATGAACTCATATTTTGTTCAGCACCCGGAAATGATACTCGGCGAAATGAAAATGGTAAGCGGTCGTTTCGGACCGGAAGCAACCTGTGAACCGTTTGAAAATGCCGACCTTTCGGAGCTTTTGAACGAAGCAGTCTCAAACATTCACGGAGAAATCTCCGAATACGAGGTTGCCGACGAGCTGGAGGAAGAAGATAATTCTATCCCGGCAGACCCTACGGTAAGGAACTTCTCTTACACAATTTTGGACGATAAAATCTATTTCCGTGAGAACTCCCGTATGTCCCCGGTGGAGGTATCTGCAACCGCTGAGAACCGCATTAAGGGTATGATTGGGATAAGAGATTGTGTCCGCAACCTGATTGAACTGCAAACCGAGGATTACCCCGACAGCGAAATCAAACAGGCACAGGAAAAGCTGAACACTCTGTATGACAGCTTTACAAAGAAGTACGGACTGATTAACAGCCGTGCCAATACTTCCGCCTTTTCCGACGACAGCTCCTATGCTCTGCTCTCTGCTCTTGAGGTCTTGGACGAAAATGGCGAACTGGAACGCAAGGCGGATATGTTCTTCAAAAGGACGATTAAACCGCACAAGCCGGTAACGGAGGTTGACACCGCAGACGAAGCTCTCGCTGTCTCTATGGGCGAAAAAGCAGCCATTGATATGGCATATATGATGGAGTTGTCCGGCAAAAGTGAGGAAGAATTATTTTCTGACTTAAAGGGTGTTATCTTCTTAAATCCCCTTTATGAGTACGGCAATTCTTATGAGCCGAAGTATCTGATGGCAGACGAATATCTGTCGGGCAATGTTCGTGAGAAGCTGGCAACAGCCAAAAGGTCTGCGACTCTGTATCCCGAAGATTACACCGTCAATGTGCAGGCACTTGAAAAGGTGCAGCCAAAGGATTTGACGGCAAGCGAGATTTCCGTAAGGCTCGGTGCGACTTGGATACCGCCCGAAATATTCCAACAGTTTATGTTTGAGTTTCTCGATACGCCACGCTATGCACAGTGGAATATCAAGGTTCACTACTCTCAGTTTACCGGAGAATGGAACATTGAGGGAAAGAGCTATGACCGTTCCAATGTTAAAGCGTACAGCACATACGGCACTTCCCGTATCAACGCATATAAGATAATCGAGGAAACTCTGAACCTGAAAGATGTCCGTATCTTTGACTATATCGAAGATGACGAGGGCAAAAAGAAAGCCGTTCTCAATAAAAAGGAAACGGCAATCGCACAGGCAAAGCAGGAACTCATAAAGCAGGGCTTTCAGGACTGGATATGGGATGACCCTGCCCGCCGAGAAAAACTCACGAAGATGTATAACGAAAAGTTCAACAGCATAAGACCCCGTGAGTACGACGGAAGCCACATTGTTTTCAACGGTATGAACCCGGAAATCGAACTCCGTGAACATCAGAAAAATGCGGTTGCACACATTCTGTACGGCGGCAATACGCTGTTGGCACACGCAGTCGGTGCGGGCAAAACTTTTGAAATGGTAGCCGCCGCTATGGAGTCCAAACGACTGGGACTTTGCAATAAGTCGCTGTTCGTAGTCCCGAATCACTTAACCGAGCAATGGGCGGCGGAGTTTTTACAACTCTATCCGGCGGCGAATATTCTTGTGGCGACAAAGCGAGATTTTGAGACAAAGAACCGCAAAAAGTTCTGCGGTCGAATTGCTACGGGAGATTATGACGCAGTAATTATCGGTCATTCTCAGTTTGAGAAAATCCCGATGTCCATTGAAAGACAGAGGGCAATTCTTGAGCAGCAGCTTGAAGAACTGACAGACGGTATTATGGATTTGAAGCGAAACCGTGGAGAAAACTTCTCCATTAAACAGCTTGAAAAGTCTAAAAAGTCCGTGAAGCAAAAGCTGGAAAAGCTCAACGACCAAAGCCGCAAGGACGATGTTGTTACCTTTGAAGAACTCGGTGTGGACAGGCTCTTTATTGACGAGAGTCATTATTACAAGAACCTCTATCTTTACACCAAAATGCGTAATGTGGGCGGTATCGCTCAAACGGAAGCACAGAAATCCTCCGACCTGTTTATGAAGTGCCGATACCTTGACGAGCTTACAGGCGGTCGAGGAACGGTATTTGCGACCGGTACTCCTATCTCAAACAGTATGGTGGAACTCTATACCATTCAGCGATACTTGCAGTACAACACGCTTGTAAAAAACAACTTGCAGCACTTCGACTCGTGGGCAAGTACCTTTGGAGAGACTGTAACAGCCGTTGAGCTTACCCCGGAGGGAACGGGTTACAGAGCGAAAACCCGCTTTGCAAAATTCTATAACCTTCCGGAGCTTATGGCGATGTTTAAGGAGGTCGCCGACATTAAGACGGCGGATATGCTGGAGCTGCCTGTGCCGGATGCACACTTCCACAATGTTGCGGTCAAGCCTTCGGAAATGCAGAAAGAAATGGTTGCTTCCCTTGCGGAGCGAGCCGAGAAAGTCCGTGGCGGCGGTGTGGATTCGAGTGTAGATAATATGCTCAAAATCACAAACGACGGTAGAAAGTTGGCTCTTGACCAGCGTATGCTCAACGATATGCTGCCTGATTTTGAGGGCAGTAAAATCAACGCCTGCGTCGATAACATCTACCGTATTTGGGAGGAAACAGCCGATAAAAAATCGGCACAGCTTGTGTTCTGCGACCTCTCAACACCAAAGAACGACGGCACATTCTCGGTATATAACGACATCAGAAAGAAGCTCATAGAGCGTGGTGTCCCCGAAAGCGAAGTCCGCTTTATCCACGAAGCAGATACCGATGTGAAGAAAAAAGAACTGTTCCAAAAGACCCGTAAAGGCGAGGTCAGAGTGCTTCTCGGCTCTACGCAGAAGATGGGAGCCGGCACGAATGTTCAGGACAGACTTATCGCACTTCACGATGTGGATTGCCCGTGGAGACCGTCAGACTTGGAGCAGCGTTCCGGTCGAATTATCCGTCAGGGCAACTCAAACCTTGATGTAGATATTTACCGCTATGTAACGGAGCAGACCTTTGACGCATATCTCTATCAGCTTGTAGAGGGAAAGCAAAAGTTCGCCAGTCAGATTATGACGAGCAAATCCCCGGTGCGTTCTGCCGAGGATATTGATGAAACCGCTCTGTCCTATGCAGAGATTAAAATGCTTGCCACCGGCAATCCGTATATTAAGGAGAAGATGGATTTGGATATTCAAGTCCAAAAGCTGAAGCTCTTAAAATCCAACTTTCTATCTGAAAAATACGCTTTGGAAGATAAGATAATCAAATATTATCCGCAGCGAATTACAGCTTTGGAAAACCGCATTGAAGGCTTGAAGCAAGATGTAGAAACTGCGAAACAGCACCCGAAACCAACGGACGACCGCTTTGTCGGTATGGAGGTTAAGGGTGTTTTTTATTCCGAAAAAGCCGACGCCGGTAAAGCAATCATTGAAGCCTGCAAGCAGATGAACAGCCCCGACCCTATTCCTCTCGGCAAGTACAGAGGGTTTGAAACGGAGCTGCTTTTTAATACCGCAGAGCGAAATTATGAGGTTCGACTGAAAGGTGCAACAAGCAGAAATGTTCCTCTCGGCGATGACGCATACGGCAATATTATCCGCCTCGATAACGGAATTGAGAGATTTGCCGAGAGCTTGTCGCTTGCGGAAAATGACCTTGAGAACACCAAAAATCAGTTGGAAACCGCAAAGAAAGAAGTCCAAAAACCATTTATCCAAGAGGAAGAATTGAAAACAAAGCTTGCCCGACTGGACGAGCTGAATATTCTGCTCAATATGGATAAGCGAGAAAACGAAATTGTCGGCGGCGAACCCGATGAGGGCGAAGTGCCGAACACACGAAAGGAGAAAACCTATGAACGATAAAATGACACCCGATAAGGAAAGAGAAAACTGCCCTTGCAGAAAAGCAATCATTAACCCTTTTGATGCAATGATGATGGTTGTGGTCAGGAGACTTGATAAAGCATATCTCGAATTAAAAAGAAGCAAACCGCCCGCAAAGGAAGCAGAATTTGCCCTTAGAAATGCAAAGCTTTCTTTCTACGGAGAGTTGGTTCGACAGAGCATTGAAACGGTGTTTTCGCCGGAAGAAATCATTGCTTTGTATGAAAACGACGACCTTGCGGGAGGTGCTTGGACTGTTTGGAATGACATCGGCTGCCCTGTTGATAAGATACTCATTATCATTGCAAAGCTCAGTATCAACGAACCGATACAGAAAGCGGTTGCCGATTTGCTGATGTAAAAAGGCGGTGATACCTATGCCGTATATTGCACCGGAAGTCATAACCGAAGCCAAACGAATGGATTTATTAACCTATCTCAGAGAGTATGAACCGGGCGAGCTTGTCAAGTTTTCAAGCAACACCTACACCACAAGAACCCACGACAGCTTGAAGATTTCCAACGGAAAATGGATGTGGTGGTCGAGAGGTATCGGGGGCAAATCCGCCCTCGATTACCTTATCAAAGTCCGTGGAATGGATTTTGTGCAGGCGGTTCAGACCATTATGGGAAACGGTTCAGTCAACTTTCCGACTTGCGAAAACATCAAAATCTATGAGGAACAGCCTTTGCTTCTGCCCGATAAGTTCCCAGCCTTCTTCAAGAGCCTCTTTAGTTTCTATTTTGGCAGCATTGGTTATAGCTCTTTCCATATCATCAAGAACAGGAAGAATTGCAGTGATAACCTTTTCTCCACCATTAAGAATCAATTCAGCTTTCTCTCTGATGGTACGTTTCTTATAATTCTCGAACTCGGCCAAGGTACGCAGATATTTGTCTTTAGTTTCGGCCAGTTCCTTATTAAGAGCATCTAAAGAATCTTTTGCATCTTCTTCAGAACTCTCAGTTGAAGTATTCTTAGAGTCATCAACAGTCTGAGAAGAGATGGTATCTTTAGCCTCTGATGACGTTTCTTCGTTAACTTTGTTTTCTTTTACTTCACTCATAATACTTATCTTTTATTACTTTTGGAATAACAAAAAGCATGCCAAACACTACTCTGCGTAGAGTTTTGCCTTGAGTTCTTTGATTTGCTCATCATGAATATATTCATCATAGCTCATCAGTTTGTCTATTATTCCATTAGGTGTAAGTTCAATGATGCGATCAGCTACAGTTTCAATAAACTCGTGGTCATGTGAACTGAAAATGATATTTCCCTTGAACGAAGTAAGATTATTGTTAAATGCCTGAATACTCTCAAGGTCCAAATGGTTGGTTGGTGTGTCAAGTATGAGACAGTTGGCATTACGCAACTGCATGCGTGCAATCATACATCTCATCTTTTCGCCTCCCGAAAGAACATTTACCTTCTTCATTACTTCTTCACCAGAGAACAGCATTCTTCCCAAATAGGCCTTCATCTGAACCTCATTGCCAGGTCCGTACTGCGACAGCCAGTCCACCAAATTCATATCGCTCTGGAAGTATTCGGTATTGTCCAAGGGCAAGTAGGCTGTTGTTATCGTGATGCCCCATTTGAAAGTACCTGCATCAGCCTCTTTATTACCGTTTACAATCTCAAAGAGCGCAGTCATTGCCTTCGGATTGCGTGACAAGAACACAACTTTCTGGCCCTTTTCTATATTGAAGCTGACATTGTCAAACAACACGTTACCATCGTTGTCTGTAGCTTTCAGTCCCTCGACTTCAAGAATCTGATTTCCGGGTTCACGTTCCATCTGGAAAATGATACCTGGGTATTTACGGCTTGAAGGACGGATTTCCTCCACATTAAGTTTTTCAAGCATCTTCTTGCGGCTTGTAGTCTGCTTGCTTTTGGCCACGTTCGCGGAGAAACGACGGATGAACTCCTCCAACTGCTTCTTTTTCTCTTCAGCCTTCATGCGCTGGTTCTGAGCCTGACGAAGAGCCAACTGTGAACTCATATACCAGAAACTATAGTTACCAGAGAAAACGGTAACCTTACCGAAGTCAATGTCTATAGTCTGAGTTGAGACAGAGTCAAGGAAGTGACGGTCGTGCGATACGACTAAGACTGTCTGACGTTCGTCGATTTCACTCAAATAGTCTTCCAACCATTCTACAGTATCCAAATCGAGGTCATTGGTAGGCTCATCGAGAAGAAGATTCTCTGGATGGCCAAACAAGGCCTTAGCCAACATAACTCTTACCTTTTCATTATTGGCAAGTTCGGCCATCTGCTTTTGGTGCAAGTTTTCCTTGATGCCCAAGTTCTGAAGCAATTGAGCCGCATCAGATTCAGCCTCCCAACCATTCATTTCAGCAAACTTCAATTCCAGGTCTGCCGCTTTATTGCCATCTTCCTCTGTCATTTCCGGCTTAGAGTAGAGACGCTCACGCTCTTTCATGTTTTCCCAAAGGGGCTGATGCCCCATGAGTACAGTGTCCATTACGCTGTAGTCATCATATTTGAAGTGGTCCTGTTCAAGAACGCTGAGGCGTTCACCAGGACCAAGTTCTACAGTTCCCTTGTTGGGCTCCAAATCGCAGCTGATGGCGCGCAACAGCGTTGACTTGCCGGCACCATTGGCACCAATAACACCATAAATGTTTCCTGGAGTAAATTTGATATTGACGTCTTTGTACAATACTCGTTTGCCAAACTGAATGGCAAGGTTGGTAAGCGTTATCATCTTTTGTATATACCTTATTTATAATTTAGTGTGCAAAGTTACAAAAACTCTTGGGTAGAACAAAATATATATGCTCGTTTTTTATAACGACCCACATGCAACGTGTTAAAAACGACCACAAATCCCATTCGGTCAGCACTTGTCATTTTGCCAATGCCAGCTTTAAGTATTTTGAAGTATATCCTAATTTGCAATCTGCCACTTGTTCGGGAGTTCCGGTTACGAGCACCCTGCCTCCGTTTCGACCACCTTCAGGACCCATATCGATAATATAATCGGCCAATTTAATGACATCCAGATTATGCTCGATAATTATAACTGTATTACCCTTGTCGACAAGTTTCTCTATTACATTCATTAATATTCGGATATCTTCAAAATGCAATCCGGTAGTTGGCTCATCCAAAATATACAGAGTTTTTCCAGTATCCCGTTTAGCCAACTCGGTTGCGAGTTTAACACGCTGGCTCTCTCCACCAGAGAGGGTAGTGCTTGACTGTCCCAACTTGATATAATCCAGTCCGACGTCTTGCAGCGTCTTGATTTTAGGCAAAATTGATGGAACGTTCTCAAAGAACTCTACCGCCTGGCCTATGGTCATATCCAAAACATCTGCAATGGACTTGCCCTTATATCTTACCTCCAGAGTCTCACGATTGTACCTCTTGCCATGGCAGGTCTCGCATGGCACCATCACATCTGGCAAGAAGTTCATTTCTATTGTTTTATATCCATTTCCTCCACAAGTTTCACATCTGCCGCCTTTGACATTGAATGAGAAGCGACCGGGCTTGTAACCACGAATCTTAGCTTCGGGGAGCCCCACAAACAAGGTGCGGATATCGGAGAATACACCGGTGTAAGTCGCCGGGTTGCTTCGCGGTGTACGACCAATGGGGCTTTGGTCTACAGTTACCACTTTGTCCAGATATTCTAACCCTTCGATAGAAGAGTAGGGCATAGGCTTCTTTAATGCCCGATAAAAGTGATGCGCCAATATGGGTTGAAGTGTCTCGTTTACCAGTGTAGATTTACCGGAACCACTGACACCGGTAACAACAGTAAGGACACCAAGAGGGAACTCGACATCAACATTTTTGAGATTGTTGCCAGTACATCCGTGCAATACTATCGCCTTGCCATTAGGCCGACGACGTTGAGCAGGTATCTGTATACTTTGGATTCCATTCAGATAATTGGCCGTGATTGTATCGCGGTGAAGCATTTCTTCGGGCGTACCCTGAAACACCACTTGGCCACCCTTTCGCCCAGCTTTGGGACCGATGTCAATTATCCAATCAGCCGCTCTCATCATATCTTCATCATGCTCGACAACGATTACAGTATTCCCCAGATCACGCAGTTCTTTAAGCGAATTGATGAGCCGCTGATTATCACGCTGATGAAGGCCGATACTTGGCTCATCAAGGATATACAGAACATTGACAAGCCTTGTTCCGATTTGCGTGGCCAGCCTTATGCGCTGGCTTTCTCCACCAGAGAGGGTTGCCGACTGACGATTAAGCGACAGATAGTCAAGGCCCACATTTAATAAGAAGCCAACACGTGTACGTAGTTCTTTTATTATTTCGCTGGCTATTATTTTTTGATTTGTCGACAGACCCTCAACCATATTAGATAGCCACTCTGCCAATTCATTCAAATCCAGATTGGCGACTACAGAGATATTCCGGTCGCCAATCTTGTATGAGAGGGATTCCCTTTTGAGTCTTAATCCATGGCACTCGGGACATACGTTTGTGGCCAGGAACTGTTCTGCCCGCATTCCATACTTGCTTCCGAAGCCCTCCAGGGCAGGCCCTGCCGCACCGGCACCCATCAATAGATAATCCTTGCAGCCAAGGCACAGCTCTCCGTTGGTGCCGATGTCCAGGAAAATTGAGGGCTTGTCCGACGTGTCCAGGTCCGTCAGCAGGAGCCCTGCCGTAATGTCTCCCCCAAGGTAA
>OQVS01002864.1_pt1 | contig 10683 bp, 15 predicted proteins | sample 1691601 | NCBI WGS metagenome assembly OQVS01 (sample SAMN03418268, study PRJEB22391) | human gut metagenome | biome: human-gut; feature: organic feature; material: feces | host: Homo sapiens | place: Tanzania | collected 2013-01 | reverse complement strand
TCTGCCCCCACTCGGTTAGGGGCTTAAATACCCGCAAGGTTTCCAAAGGTTTTTTAGCCCTCTCTATCCTGCGATTCTAAAAATTTGTCGGCATCTGCCCCATAAACATCTTCCAGGTACTTCCGGCGCAGTTCCTCCGGGTCTTTCCGTTCGCCCAGGGGATTTTCTGTTTTGGGGGCAATGTCAATCTCTGCCCTGTCTGCCATGCCCTGTCCGCAGTTTTTCAGCAGGAAAATAGAGACACTTTCGGAGCATTGCCTAGCAAGTCCCATCTGGGCGATAATCGCCGCCCAGGAGCTTCTCAGCCCGTCTAGGTAGTCCGCAGATTTCCCACTGTGACGGGAGATGTACTCATAGATCGCCTTCCGGGAATAGCCGCAAGCAGCGGAAAATCCAAGCATGGTAGGGTAGGCCCCAGCCCGCTTGCAGGAGGTCATATAGGCGATAGCAGTCGCCTCCACTTCGTCCACATCGTTTAGGTTTACCCTGCCACGCCTTTTTGCCGCCGCCAGTAATTCAAGCTGGTGGTCAATGGCAGCATCCAGAGCCTCGGCGCGCAGACGTTCCAGCCCTCCACGTCCGATCAGACGATCCCGGCGGGGAAATATCTGTCAGGGGCGCAGAAGATCGCGAAGATGGTGCTTCAGGAGAAGTTCGTGACGCTGAGCAAGTCACAGCAGGTACTGACCCCACCTTCGGGGGTGCATGGGTTTTCGAAGGTCACTGTACCGGCGATGACGTACACCGGCGGGCGATATTACGATACGAGCGATCAGACTCCAGTGGACAGCGCACCAGTCGTTCAAGGTGCCTCTCTTCTCGTTTGCGGTTCGTTGCCTATGCGTCAAGAAGCAATCCCATCTACAGGGACATATATCGTTTTCGCCGTTTGCCAAAACCCTACAGCGACATCGAGGGATTGTAGCGTATTGCTCCTGGAAAACGGAGTGCTGAAGTACGAAAATCTTTCATCCAGCATCACAATCGTAACAAACTCTCTGGGAGAACCATATGTTCACTTCCCGTATCCGTTTTTCGTTGACCATTTTATTAACGCTGCTTGTATTTGAGGAGGTGCATAGATGGCAAACAAAGATCTGAGAAGCATTCAATTCCCGGGGCTGCCGGACGTCTACACGATCCCGGAGGGCACGCAGGGCAAGGACGGCATCACGCCGACGATCGGGGCGAATGGGAACTGGTATCTGGGCGAGACGGACACCGGCAAGCCCTCGCGCGGGGCGACCGGCGCGAAGGGCGACAAGGGCGACCCCGGCGCGACCGGACCGCAAGGCGAAGCCGGACCTCAGGGCGAGACTGGTCCTCAGGGCGCGACCGGACCGCAAGGTCCGCAGGGACCGAAGGGCGAGACCGGTGCGGTGGACATCACGGCGCTGTCGCAGTCCGAATATGCAGCGGCGAGCGCGGCGGGGACGCTGGACGGAAGCAAGTGGTACGGCGTGTATCCGGATGCGTGAGGTGAGAAGATGCTGAAACGCGGAAGCAAAAACGCTGTCTTCGTGCGCGGCGACTACAAGCCCGCAAAGCTCTATAAGGGCACGCAGCTCGTGGCTGGGTGGAGCCCGGTCACGAAGGCGGCTCCGTGCGCGTGGGACGGGACGTACAACGATTTTTTGGACGTGGCGCTGACCGGGAAGGGCGCACAGAACGGCACGCCGACGCCGGACGCGCCGGTCCCACTGGCGGCGTCGGAATGCGCTCTTACAAGCAAGAACGCGGACGGCGGCAAGACCAGCACCATTGCCAAATCAAACGCACTGCGCAAAATCCCCGGCTCGAATATCGAGGATACCTATGTGGTAAACGGCGACGGGACGGTCACGATCACGCGCAATGTCACGGTGCTTACTTTTTACGGAGACGAGCCGTGGGCGTGGAGCAGCCACGTCTATCTGGATGCGGACGGAACACAGGTCGGTACATCCTGCTACATCCAATCTGATAAGATCGGGGAGCTTTCCGGCAATGCCGCGCGATGGTGCAATCAATACAGCTGCTTCCCGGCGGCAATTCCGAGCGGCACGCCGAAGTATCTTCCGGATACCGGCTTCGGCATTTATTTGAACAACAACAACATTTCGCTCGCCATATTTATCCTGCCGAAGGCGGAGATCGCGAATCTGACCGCGTGGAGGAACCACCTTGCGGAGCAGTATGCGGCTGGTACGCCGGTCGAATTCTGGTATCGGGCGGCGACGCCGGAGACGGAGACAATCTCCGCAGCGGAGTTTGCGGCTGGGACGCCGACGGCGCTCAAACTGCGGCAGGTGCCGGGGACGAGCTACAAAGACACCGCAAGGTATCTCGGCTCCGGGAAATGGGAGATCACGCGGAACGTCGCAGAAGTGAAGCTCGCGGATGTCTCGTTTTCGCGCGTCACGGATAACGGGCATTACGCGCTGAGTGGAGAATTTACGCACGGGCTTGCGAACATGACGGCATATCCAAGCAGCAACGCGCTCGTGTGCGGCAGCAACATCGCAAAGGGCGTCACAAGAAACCAGTCATGGGCAGACGCCGGACCGGACAACAGCATTTGTATCTCAGACAGTACATCCGGATATAACACAATTCGCGTCCGTGCGAATCAATTTGAATCCGGCGCGGCATTCAAAACCTATCTTGCGGCGCTTGAGGACCCGGCTGTGATCTGGTATGCAAGGGCGACCCCGGCGATCGAGTACGTACAGCTCGGCGAGCTGAAGACGTATCCGGGCTATACGGCGCTGGAGGTCAGCGGCGACTTTTTGCCGGAGGTCACAGCCGGGGCGAAGGTGGCGGACGTGACGGAGCCGGGTGTGGTCCAGACCGGAACGGAGCTGTATATCAGATCCGGCGTGCTGGTATCGCAGAACGAAGACAGGCTGACGATTGGAGGCTGAAATGAGTAAAAATGTAAAAGTCAACGGCGTGACCTATTACGGCGTAAACTCCGTAAAACTGCAAGCTGCGGACGGCGGCGAGGCGATCTTTTACGCCAGCGCGCCGACGACCCCGCAGGAAAGCGACATCAATTTCTGGGACTACGACGGGACGCTTTTGTATGCGTGGACGCTTGTCGAGCTGGCGGGCAAGACGGAGCTGCCGCCACTCCCCTCGCACGATGGGCTGATCTGTCAGGGATGGAACTGGACGCTCCAAGACATCAAAAGTGTCGGGCACGCAGTGGATGTCGGCGCGATGTACATTACCGATGACGGAAAAACCAGAATTTACATCCACCTCGAAGAGGGGCGCACATCGCCCATGCTTGGCTGCTGCCCGAATGGCACGGTCACGGTCGATTGGGGCGACGGCACGACACCGGACACGCTGACAGGCACAAGTACCACCGCAGTAAAATGGACACCGAATCACGCATATGCAGCGCCGGGGGACTATGTGATCAAGCTGACGGTGGATGGGGCTTTTGGATTCTACGGAACGGCTGTCACCAATGAGAATAGCGGACTGCTGCGATACGCATCAGGCGCGGACGCACGGAATGCCGTATATCAAAGTGCGGTGGGAAAAATCGAGCTTGGCAGTGGGATTTCAGCGCTTGGCGGTAATTGCTTCAAGCAGCTCCCCGCGCTGAAGGCGATTACAATCCCGTCGGCAGTATCCAGCCTGTCGGACAGCGTTTTTTATATATGCCGCAGCCTTTCAATCGCAATCATCCCGAGCGCAGCAGCCAGTGCTGGCGGATATGTTTTTGCGACCTGCTACGCCTTGACGCGCATTGCACTCCCCAAAGGATTTGTGTCTATCGCAAATGGCTTTTGCAGATCGTGCACAGCCCTTGCGCGGGCGCATCTCCCGAGCGGTGCAGCAAGCATCGGCGCGAGTGCATTTCAGGATTGTGCAGGGCTGGCAGCTCTTGCAATTCCGGGCAGCGTAGAGAGTATAGCCGCGAGTGCATTTCAGGGGTGCTCCGGGGTAAAGTTTTACGATTTTACGGGGCACACAGCAGTCCCGACTTTGGCGAACGCGAACGCTTTTAGCGGAATTGCAGCGGATTGCGAGATTCGCGTGCCGGCCTCGCTTGTCGACACTTGGAAGGCAGCTACAAACTGGAGCACATACGCAGATCAGATCGTGGGGGTGAGTGCAGAATGATCGTAAGAGAATATTACAAAACACGCTCAGACGGTGTGGAGCTGTACCGGACGTATTCGGACGCGGGCTATCTCATCCGGCAGGAACAGACCGGCGCGGAGTATTCCGAGGCGATCGACGTTGACGATGCGCCGTACACCTACACGGAGACGGAGACCGCGATCCCGCCGGAGACCGGCATGGAGCCGATGCCTGTATGACAGAGCGCTGCGTATGCTGCGGGGCGGCGCTTCCGGCAGAGGGCGAGCTGCTCTGCTGGGCGTGCCGGAAAAGCGTCAACAACCGGGCAAAGCCCGGAGGAAAGGAGATAAGGATGGACGATGGTATCCAGGCGCAGATCGCCTCTATTGAGGCGCGCTGCAAGAGCAACACGCACCGCATCGACGAAATCGAGGCGGACAACAAGGCGCTGCATCAGCTGGCGACCTCTGTGGAGGTGCTGGCGACGAAGCAGGAGACGATCGAGGCGAACGTGACCGAGATCAAGGACGATGTAAAAAGCCTAAAGGCGCTGCCGGGAAGCCGCTGGGAGGCTATCCTCAAGGCGGCGCTCACGGCGGTCATCGCGGGGCTGGTCGGCTTCGCGCTGGCGCGGATGGGATTGGGAGGCTAGAATGCTGCGTACAAAGGCGAAATGGAAAAAGGGCGAGATGGCGAGGACCATCGTGATCTACTGCCTGCGGGTGCTGTCGCTGGTGCTGGTCTGGGCGGTCTGCGTCAAGACCTACGCGGTCATCCGCTGGGGCGCGACGGACATCAGCGACGTGCTGGTCTATGCGGGAAGCGCGTTCGGCGTGGAGCTGGTCTCGCTGGCGTGCAAGCGCATCTGGGCGAAGAAAAATGAGGGAGGCACATATGAATAACAACAAATGGTGGCAGGTCGTCATCGAAAATCTGTTTAAGGTCAAGTCGCTCGTGACGATCATGCTGACGATCGCGTTCGTGGTCATGGCGCTGGGCGGCGGCGTGGAGCCGAAGGACTTCTATTCTATCATTGTGATGGTCCTGACGTTCTATTTCGGCTACCAGAGCGCCAAGAGCGAGGACAAGACAGGGACGACGGGAGGTGACAAAAATGATGACGTCGGCTGAGCTGGTCAAGCGGCACATTGATGTCGCAAAGAATTACAAGACCGTGTATATGTGGGGCTGCTTCGGCTTTCCGGTGACAGAAAGCATCCTCCGGGAGAAGGCGGCGCAGTATCCGAGCTGGTACACTGCGGCAAAACAGGCGGAGCTTCGGAAGCTCATCGGCAAGGGCTATTTTGGTTTTGACTGTGTCAACCTCACAAAGGGCATCCTGTGGGGCTGGAGTGCCAACCTGAACGCTGTATCTGTATACGGCGGCGCAAAGTACGCCGCAAACGGCGTGCCGGACGTCTCGGCGGACGGCATGATCGCAAAGTGCAAAAACGTGTCCGCGACCGGATGGGCGGACATGGTCCCCGGTGAGGGGCTTTGGGGTCCGGGACACTGGGGGCTGTACATCGGCGACGGGCTCGCCGTAGAGTGTACGCCAGCATGGAAGAACGGCGTACAGATCACCGCAGTCGGCAACATCGGAACGAAGGCAGGCTATAACACGCGGACATGGACAAAACACGGGCGGCTGCCGTATGTGGACTACGGCGGGACGGCGGCTGAGAAGAACGCCGAGATCATCATCAACGGCAAGACGTATCCAATCGACCGGCTGCTGGTCGGCGGGAAGAACTATTTCGCGATCCGCGAAGTCGTGGACGTGCTGAATCAGTCCGGCGTATGCTCGCTGGAGGTGTCCAACAAGGGCAATATCGCAGTGCTGAACAGTAAGTAAGCCCCACGCCGTCCTGCGCGCCGGAAGGAGGCGCAAATGTCAAGAGGGCGCGTACATCTACCATCAGACCTCAAAAATCTGCTGGCGGGCGATTGGGAGCGCGTCATAGGACAAGCGATGCTGGGGCGTGAGGACCGCGAGATCATCCGGCTGTATGTGCTGGAGCGAATGCCGCAGATCGAGATCGCGGCGGAGCTGCACATGGACCGGTCGACGGTCTCCCGGCGCATGGACAAAATCTTGAATGAGGCGCGCAGGACGGCGAAAAAGCTGAATATGGTGTAAAAAATCCCGGGGCATTATGCCTCGGGATTTCTGCTATTTCTTTTGAAAATCGGGATCGTAGCTTTTGCAGGCTTTTTCTAGTGCTTTGAAATCGCAGGATATATTGCACAAGAACGGATTCGCCTTATTAACGACTTCAAAATATGTTTTTGATGCTTTCTGAAGGACCTCAGCGCGACGCCGATCGATCTCGATGATCTGGTTTTGTAACAGGCGCTTGTATTTCTCGTCTGGCTCGGAAGAAAAGTCAAACTCGATCAATGCGGAATCTGGAACGGGGACCATGTTGTTGAACCCAAGCATCCCAAGCGAGCCGCCAGAAAGCTTGAGGATGTGCATACCAGACTTGATGTTCGCGTGGCTCGGTTTGGGAGACTCCATCGGCACAAAATAACGGTATTCGCCAACGAAAAGTACAACACCAACATATGGGCGGCGGGCGCTTTTGTTAAACTGTACGCGTGAGTCACGTGAATTTAAGAATCTTATGTACTTGTCGGTAACTCGGTAGATGCGCAGTTTTTCCATATTTCGACCTTTCTGGAAAAAGAAAAGCGAGACAGAAAAACCGTCTCGCTTTTGATTGCCCATGCAATTTTTAGGTCCCTACTTAACGGCAAGGGGTTTCCGCTTTTTTAATCTCCTACTTAACGGCAAGGATTCTCCGCTTTTTTGGGTCCCTACTTAACGGCAAGGGGTTTCCGCTTTGATGGGCGGTGATGAGCGGAGCGCGTTCATCACTATTTATGCAGATCACTCTGCACCCTTAGTATATCAAATACGATAAAAAATGCAAGCGAAATTATAACTTTTTTTACGACGCGAAATGACACCGGAACTTAACTTCTGGAAATTGCACACAAACGCCGCACAAATGCACACAAATGCAACCCTTAGATTTTCGGGAGGCTGTACACTGGAGGCAGAAGGAGGGATGCCGGATGGCGTACAATCCGTATACCGGTCGTTGGGAGATGGACGGCGCACAGCAGGTGCAGATGCAGCCCATGCCCCGAGCGCAGGTGCCTCAAATACCCCAGCAGCCGCCGAAGCTCGGCGTGCTGACCGTCGCCAGCGAAGCCAGCATCAATAATTTGCAGATGCAGCCGAACGATAACGCGCTCGCACTGCACGAAACCGAGAATCTACTCTACTACATCCGCACAGACAGCATGGCGGCAAAAACCATTGCACGCTTCCGGATATTCCCGGAGCCGACGGAAGAGGAAAAGGCGGCGAACCAGCTGCAGGAGCAGCTGAAGCAGATCACGGACGGCTTGCAGAATATGGCGGCAAAAATTGGAGAATTGGAGGGAAAAATCAATGCAAAATCCGATCATGGCACTGATGGGCGGCGGCAGCGGAAACAAACTGCTGAGCGGACTGATGCAGACGGCGATGACGACGCTTAAAGGGCAAAGCCCGCAGATGGTCTTAAGCTTTCTCGCGTCGCAGCCGGGTTTTAACGATTGGTTCGAAGCGAACAAGGACAAAACGGTCGGCGAGCTTGTCGGACAGATTAAGTGATACCGCGCGAAAGCGCTTATCAAATCTGACGGAAAGGAGGAAAATTCATGGACAACAAGGACTATGGCTTTGGCGGTTGGGGTATTGTGATCCTCATTGCGCTGTTTTTCCTGCTCTTTGCTGGTCGCGGCGTTGGCGGAAGCGGCGAAAGCGCTCCTGCTACGCAGGCTGATGTGCAGCGCGCGACAGACTTTGCGGCGCTGGAACGCCAGAACAACGAGGGCGTCGCCGCGACGCGTCAGGGCGCATATGACGTCACCGGCGCGATCAAGGATAACGCCTACAACATCCTCGGCGAGCTGCGCGACCTGCAGTCCGTTACGGAGAGCGGCTTTGGAGCCCAGCAGAAGTGCTGCTGCGAGATCCTTCGGGCGATCGACGGCGTGAACTACAACGCCAGCATCAATGCCTGCGAGATCAAGACTGCCATCCACGCAGAGGGCGAGGCGACCAGAACGCTCCTGCAGCAGCAGGAGAACCAGCGTCTGCGCGACGAGCTTGCGCAGAGCAGAGCCGCGAACAACGACTATATGCAGTCGCAGTACATCCTCGGGCAGCTGGGGCGGTACTACCAGAACCCGCCCTGCAATCCGTGCGGCTGCGGCGGCTGACAGACAGGAACGAGCTGATATAACTATCCGGGGCGATTGCCCCGTTTTGTATAATTTTTGAAAGGAGCCAAGGAAATGGCGTGTAACGGAAACAGCAGATCCTATCAGAAATCCTGCGTAAGATATTTTAACAACAGCCCACAGGCGCTCGCGGCAAATGCAGCGACGGTGCTCACGCTTGCGGGGGCGAAGGTCGTCAATTCCGGCGAATCCATTCAGGTCGAGCCGCAGAGCTACGATACGGTCAAAATCGGGCTGTACCGTCTGGTTGCCGATGCAGTCATTACGTCGTCCGCAGCGGGTGAGATCACGCTGCAATGGTACATGGACGGTGTTGCGCTGCCCTGTACGCTGCGCAAGGTAACGCTTCCGGCGACCGGGAATACCGAGATCCACACAGAGACCGAGCTGGCACTGTCCGGATGCTGCTGCTGTGTAAATCACACATTTACGCTTGTAGCCACTACCGACAGCACCGCTGCCGGGTCCGTGGTAGAGCTTTGCACGGGGCTGCTCAAGCTCGCATGAGGTGACACCATGCAGGTATATAAGGATAAACTCTACGCTGCCCTGAAGGAGATTTCAGAGCGCCCGGTATCCATGTACACGGTAGAGCAGGCAGCCGCGGTCACAGATCTCCTGTGCCGCCTGCATGAACTCGACGAGCACGAGCCGGAGCCGTACAGCAAGCGCGAGCCGCGCGAAGCGCACGGCTTTACGCGGGAGGACGCCGAAGAGTGGGTGCGGCGCATGAAAAATGAAGACCCGGACCATCCGCACGGCGCGATGTGGTCCGAAGCGCAGTGCCTGTCCGTGGCGGCGTCGGCGGGCATTGACCTGCGTGATATCCCCGGCTACGTCTTCTGGGCGGCGATGAATATGGAGTGGTCTGACGGATGGCACGTCGCCCGGGACTTCGGCGTAGACCAGCCGCAGTATTACGCGCGGCAGGCGGAGGCGTTCCTCAGAGACAAGGACGCGGGCGGTCCGGAAGAGAAACTCTGCGCGTATTACAGGTATGTCGCGGGCGGTGCCCGGTAGGATTTTAGTTAGCATTTTTAGTTAGCATTTTGTGTTCTGGGAATGCTAAATTGCTTGTGCGTTCGTGCGGTTTTTGTCGCGTTCGCAGAATGGTAAAAACGCCGGAATGCGTTGGTATACAAAGAAAAACCAGCAATCGCAATCGATTGCTGGTTTCCATTTTGTGGTGCGCGAGGCGGGACTTGAACAGGGTTTGCGATACGCAAGCCGACTGTAATTTCAACGGGCGCTAGGAATTGTTAGCATTTTGGTTAGCATTTGACGCGAAAAAGGCTGCCATTTTATTGCGCCCTTTGAGGCGGTCGGCGGCGGCGAGATGCGTATAGATCTTTCGCATCGTGTTGTAGTCGGACCAGCCGCCAAGTTCCATTGTCTCCTGCTCCGTCAGCCCGAGGTGGAAAGCCAGGGACGCGAAAGAGTGCCGAAGACCATGCACCCCGACTTCCGGGAGCCCATTGTTGCGGCAGAGCCGGTTGATTTGTGCGCAAAGCGTGTTTGCGTTGCTGGTATAGATCAGGTCGTCAGGTTGATGCTCCGGCGCGGCACGGACGGCGTCCGCAAGGGCAGGGATCATAACGGGTATCACGCGGCGTGAGGTCGCGTTTTTGTTGGTCTGCTTGTACACAAGCGCATTCTCCTCCCCGAGGACGGCGGAGCCGTGGACCGTGATGGTATTCGCGGTGAGGTCGATCTTACCGTAGGTCATCGCAAAGATCTCAGAGCGGCGCAGCCCATGCAGTGCCAGCAGCGCGGGAATCTCAAACGATTGCCCGCGCACAAGCTCTACAAAACGGAGGACATCATCCGGCTCCAGCCACTGCTTGTCTGGTGCAAGCATTTGAGGCAGGCGCACTTCCGGCGGCGTCATCCCGGCATGGCGCATGGCAGTACACAGAAAGCCCCAGGCGTTTTTAAGCGTTTTTGCAGATACGAGCGCTGCCTCCGCGTCGATCACGCTCTGCCAGTTTTTGATTTTATCCGCAGATCTATCGGATATGCTCGCAAAGCGGTTGTCGCGGATGGTCGCATAGCCGCGGACGGTGGCTGGCGAAGCGGTGCCACGGATGTTGTCGATGTAGTCGGTCATGAGGTCACGGACGTTCTTGTCCGTCTTGTATTTGACTTCGCGGGCGTCGGCGCGGTGCTGGGCTTTGATGAGCTGCGCCTGGCGGATGCAGTCGGCGCGGGTGAGGGCGGAGACGGAAATGCTCTCGCCGCCCAGGCGGAGCTGGATGAACCAGGTGCCGGATTTCAGTTTGCGAGGCTCGGGGACTTTCATGGGGG
>OQVS01002862.1_pt1 | contig 10689 bp, 18 predicted proteins | sample 1691601 | NCBI WGS metagenome assembly OQVS01 (sample SAMN03418268, study PRJEB22391) | human gut metagenome | biome: human-gut; feature: organic feature; material: feces | host: Homo sapiens | place: Tanzania | collected 2013-01 | reverse complement strand
GCATATCCACCATGATGATGCGGTGGCTGGTAAACACCACCTGATCGCGCACCGTTTTGTACGCGCCCACCACCTGCTCGCCCTCCAGCAGCAGAGCACTGGCATTTTTGCAGATATCTTTTTCCTGCAGGTGGATAAGGTTTTCCATCGGTTTATCCCGAAATTCCATGGCAGCACGCCCCTTTCTTTCTGTTCAGTACCATTGTAACATTTCTGCCGATGGTTTGCAACATTTTCTCCTGCCGCCGGGCAAAACAAAAGACCCGGAGCAAAGGCCTCCCCCCCTGGGGACGGATTTTCCCCGGCCGGGAGAAGCCTTTATTCGGAAAATCGATTTCCGTGAGAAAAACCCGCGCGGGGTTGACTGTTCCTATCTTGGTGATAAACTGGAAAGGAGCTACAACATTCACCCCCATTCACCTGATTCCACGCAATTCACATTCAGCACAGATGTTGATAGCCCGAAATTTTTTGAAGATGTAGAAGAAAATGAGCTATTGAGGAAATCTGCAAACAGCTCGGAGTAACTGGTTATAGCCGCTGGGAGGTACACAAATGAGCTACACCAAAGAGCAGATAGATCAACTGTTTAAGGAAAGCGTTCGGCGGGAGCGTGACCTTGTGGCAGAGTACAAAAGAACACACTATATTCCGAGCCGCGCCACGATTTCTACGCCTGAGATTGAAGCTGAACGCGCCGAGCAGAAACGGCTTTACGGTGAATACCTTAAAGTTTTAGCCCAGAACAAATGACCGTTGACCACGAAGCACTGAAAGCCTCCCTGACCTATGTAGTCAGCCTCGCGCGTAAAAAATTCAGTGTAACGTGCATATAAGAGCAAGGCTCCCTTTGACCCGAAACGGCCAGAGGGAGCCTTTTTTCTTTGCGCTGAGATAAAGCCCTTTTCGGGGTCAAAAATAAAAAACCGGGTCAGAACATAAAGAAAGACGCTGATTCTTAACGAACCAGCGTCTTTTCTAAGTGGAGCGGGTAATGGGAATCGAACTATAGCAATTCAACTTTTTAATGCAACAGCAACAGCGTTGCATTGCATATCACAAATATGCTGTTGGAATATCGCACTAATTTCTTGCCTTGCGATAATAAACCGCAGAATAACGCCGTAAAATCACAAAGTTTATTCTCTAATCATCGCTATTTTTATCGTGTGTTGTGCATCATCGTACACACTATACGGGAATGTTGGAACGGAAAGTGTGTTAAAAATCACCGTTCCCGAGCAGCTTCAAAAACACTGTATTGACCGCCTGCGCGGTGCGCCCGGGTGTGCTGCTGTAAAACTGCTTGCGCACGCCGTCTTTTTGCACGGCTACACGCCAGCGCTGGTGTTTTTCCTCCCATTGGGCGGTATTCGTCCGCTTACTCATCGCGGTAAAAAGCCCTCAGTGCTTGCAACGGCGGCAAGAACTCGTTGCAGATTTGGTCTGCCACGCCAATGGCGGTCTTTTCGTCATAGACATGGGAGGTGATATTCCGGGCGGTCAAAATCTTGTTCCAGCTTTCGCCATCAAGAATCACACCAGCCGCAAAGGCTTCTTTCAGAATTGCCCGGGGTGAAGAAATAGAACTGATAATACTGCCCTGATCTTCCAGATATTCCTTGACGGACTTCCACGCCAGTTCTACCGTAAATTCAAAGCGTTGAATCAGGCCGTCCCGGTAAAGCGCATCTTGCTGGCTTTTCTGGTAGATGGCTACCGCCTGTTCCAGCTGTGCCAGAGCGCTGATATAATTATCAATCTTCTGCAACATATAGATTCACACCATCCTTCTGTATATTCGCCAAAAATGCCGGGTTCATGCCGTCTTTGATATGCACGATATCAAATTTCAGCAGCGTGGGCAGTTCCTCGCAGTCCAGCCAGAACTCTGCCCGGTTATCCTCTGGCATCCCATACACTGCCAAATCAATGTCGCTGTTATAGCGGTTGTCCCCTCTGGCGCGGGAACCGAACAGCACAAGCCGCTTTGCGCCGTAGCGCCTTGCCAGCGCGGCAAGCTGGTTATAAAGTTCTTCCATGGGTTCACCTCACACGCTCACAGCTGCCTGCTACGGGCGTTTTCTTTTCGTTTGTTTCTTCCCGGCGTGGTCTATCATCCACGCACAGCCCCGCCGGGAAGCCTCAGAGCCATTTTCGCTCTTTCATAGTCAAACTAATATTACCAAATGTCAAAATCCGTTTATGGAGCTTCTATCTCTATATTTTCACCTGTTCGCCACCTGTTCACTCTAACCCACTGTTTACAAATCATTGGGTTAGAGTGAACAGCTTCCAAAGCAGTAGGCGGCTGGATTACTTGTCAGAGGGGGCTTTGTTGGCTGCATCGTCTGGGGCGGTTTGGTATGCCGGTATATTAGAAATCGTCTCAATCGCATTAACGATTTCATTGGATTTGCTCCAATCTCCCCTTGCAATGGATACAATAACTTCATCCGGCATAATATCGTTTCCCATAATAGAAATAGCTGCCAATATCGCCGCTTGAATCCCAGCCTCATTCAAATTTTGGAATTTTTCTTCACAATAATTCTTTAGCCGCTCTTCTACTTCAAGTCTCGTATCTTCAAGTGCCTTGCTCAGACTTCCCAAATCAACCGCGACTTCATCAACCAACCCTTGAACCGCATCATTACGAAATCTTTTTTCTTCCTCATTAGCTGGTTTATAGTCTGCCTGAAAAAACTTATCCGGGTATAAGTCCAGCGGTCTTATATTTAAAGCATCTGCAATTTTTTTGGCAGTTTCAAATTTTGGCGTAATTTTTCCTGATTCATATTTTCTAATTGCAGAATCAGCCATTCCACATTTTTCAGCTAGTTGTTTCTGGGTCAAATTCTCTCTAAGCCGTACTTGTTTAATTTTTTCACCGATTGTCATTAAACCACCTCTGCTCTTACTATAACAGCATAACGGCAAAAAGTCCAGACCAAAAAACATCTGGCTGAGCCATTGACAGACCTAAAAACATCTGATATACCGCCATTGCAGACCACAAATGGTCTGTTTTGAGGTGATATGCTTGAAGATTTCAAAACGCAAACTGAACATTGCCCTTGCACGCAAGCAGTGGAACCAGCGCGACCTGCGGGACAATTCCGTTGTGTCCAGCCAGACCACTCTGAACATCAACAATGGCAAGTCCGTTATGCCCGCCACCGTTGGCCGCATTGCCGCCGCACTGGGCGTGGATGTGACCGAGATCATCGAGGAGAACTAACCATGTACAGGAAATTCCATCGTCTACGCGTCCGGTTCGCTGAGCTGGATATCTCGCAGGCAGAAGCCGCCCGGCGGGCAGGCATACCGCCCAGCACGCTTACCGCCCGCATGACCGGACGGCTGCCGTTCACGGCGCGGGAGATTGCAGGGCTGTGCCGAGTGCTGGACATTCCCGCAGATGAAATCGGCCTTTACTTTTTTGAATATGTGCCCACAGGCAAGAAGGTCGGGTGATTGTTTGGAGCGCAAGTATTTTCCGTTCTTTGCTACATATTACGAAGCCGCTCAACACCTCAGTGCAAAGGATCGTGCCGCGTTCTATGAAGCCGTCATCAATTACAGCTTTTCGGCAAAAGTGCCGAATTTAAAAGGACAAGCCGCAATGTGTTGGATTCTCGTGAAGCCATATCTCGAAAAGTCAATGGAAGACTTTATGAACGGTTCTAAAGGCGGACGGCCACGCAAGAATAAAAACCTCGGTTTTACAGAAATTGAAAACCCCGGTTTTGAAATTTTTGAAACCCCTGTTTCTTTTTCTCCGGAAACCAAGAAGAAAAAGAAAAACAGCAGCAGCCGACCGCACCGCCTGCCGCCGTTGCGCCCCACAAGGGCGCGTTGGGCGGCAGTACGGTGCTAGGTAGTAATAATCTACCAGACCGTGACAGCGAAACGGAAGCAGCACGGCAGCAATTTTTAGACAGCATCACCCGTCCGGCTTGGCCTGCTGCTGATGCAGCCGCGCCGGACGCAGTGAAAAGGAGCGATAAGAAATGACCTGGAGCGAAATGAAGCAGATTCAGGTGAAGAAGTACAATCACCCCAGCAGTGGAAGCTCTTGCACCATGTGCCATGGGCAAAGCTGGATGCTTGTGCCGTGGAATGAGGAACGGTTTCACCATGTAATGGTGCCGTGCCCCGTATGCGGAGATAAGCGCCAACAGGACGATGCAGCCCGGCGGGCAGGCAATGCGCCCCGGTACGGCGATTATATTGACCTGAACGACTGGCAGCGGGACTTGCATTTGAAAGCCTGCGCATTTGCCCAGCACCCGGAAGGGGTGTTTTACATCGGCGGTCAGACCGCCACCGGCAAAAGCCACCTGTGCAGCAAAATCTATTATCACCTGATCGCAAACGGCTGCAGCGGGCTGATGTTCCAGCCATGGAAGAGCTTTGTGCGCCGCAGCTCGCGAGATTGGCAGCTGATTGACACGGCAGAGGGCTGCAACGTCTTGTGGCTCGATGGCTTTTTGGACGCTGTGAGCCGCCGGGGAACGCCCACAGCGGCAGAGCTGGACAAGGCTCTGGAGGTCATTGACGCTCGATTCAGCGCAGGGAAGATCACCCTCGTTTCGAGCTGTTGGACGCCGGAACGTCTGGAGGATATCGCGCCCCAAATCGCCAGCCGCATTGAACAAGCCAGCGGCAACGGCCGTTATTTTCTGGCTGTGCCGGATGGCCGGGAAAACCGCTGGAAGAAGCCAGCATGAAAGGAGGGTAATTTTCATGAAGTTTACCGAAATCGACCGGCAAGGCTACATTGACGCTATTACAAAGCTGCTGTAACGCGCAGACCTGCGGGCGCTACGCCTGATCTGGATCCACGCAAAAGGCCTGACCCAATGAACGTGTTATAAAATTTTTGTTTTTCCACCGAAAATGGAGGAAGAAAGGACAACCATGAAATCGTTTATTTCCACTGACCGCGATACCATTCTTGAGTGCTTGCAGGGTGAGAAGCTGTTGAACATTGTGCCAGATGGGCTTGGCAATCTGTCACTGGTGTTTGAAAGCGCCAACCCGGACGTATCCGACCTGCTGACGGTCAAGCCTGATGGCAAGATCATCGCAACACTGCTTTATGACGAAGACGATGTGCCCCAGACCGCCAACCACCCCACCGCACTGGAACGCCGGGAACTGTACAAGACCAAGTTCCCGCAGTAAGGGAGGGCACAACATGAGCAGCATGGAACAGATTCAAGAGATGTTTTTGAAAGCCGATGACGAAACAAAACAGATTATCGTGCGGCTTGTGGGGCTGGCTCCGCGTGTACACGCCCACGGCCTGAGTATTGGCTTTGACGACCACACCACGGCTTTTTATCTCTACGAAACCGCCACACAGCGCATCACCGCATCACCGCCCATGACGCTTTCCGCCGTGGAATCATGGCTTGATCACTGCCACGCCTAAAAACGCGTTTTTCACGGCTTCACCACTGCTTCGAGCTTCTGAGCCTACCGCCGTAAATAGCACCGAAAGACCTGCCCCAGACCGCCGGGCAGGTCTTTCTTTTTACCCGGCAGAATGGTATCATACTGGTAAACAGCTCGCTATCCGGAGATCCCAGTGGGCATAAAAAAGAAACGAACACCGGATGAACACCGGTCAAACCGGCACGAGGAGAACATGATGGAACAGCAGAACACCGCCAGCAGCGATTTTAAACGGGAATGGCTAGGCCGCTTCCTTGCCAGCAAACGCCAGCAGGAGCGGCTTGTCGAACAGCTCAAAGAGACCCGCAGCCGGGCGGCTTCTATTTCGCAGTGCTGGAACCCTCTGCGCTCTGCCCCGCCGGGAAGCCACGCAGACCGAACCGCTGACAGCGTCCAGAAAATCAGCAGCCTTGAAAACCATCTTGCCGAAGAGCAAGCCCGCGGCTCTGCCCTTGCTTCCGAGATCCTGGCGGCACTGATTCCGCTGCCCGTCAAATGCTTTGAGGCACTGAGCTTCAAGTATATTGACGGCCTGCCCGTGTACAAGATCGCGCAGCGTATGGGCCTGAACCCCTGCACCGTAAACAAGTATATCCGCGACGGCCTGAACGAGCTGATTTTGCCCGAAAAAGTGTGGTAGCTTTCAAAAGTGTGTTAAAAAGCGTGTTCCAGCAGAAGAAAAGCGCCCAGATTCTAGCGAATCTAGGCGCTTTTTGTTGGAGCGGGTAATGGGAATCGAACCCACCTCCTCAGCTTGGAAGGCTGATATACTAGCCGATGTACTATACCCGCAATTGCAGAGAGAATTATACCATAACTTTCCGCAATTGTCCAGCCCTAATTTGCAGCTGCTGCGCCGTCCCACTGCTGCGCCGATGCCCGGGCAGGGCTTATCTACCGGTGGTCTCCGTCTTGTTTTCTGCCCGCTCCCCGGAGTTCAGGATCGCTGCAAACTGCTGCAGCTGCTTGAGCGAGGTGACCCCCAGTTTTTCGTAGATATTCTTGTTGTGGAAGCGCAGGGTGCTATCCTTGATATCCAGCTGCGCAATGATCTGGCGGGAGCGCAGCCCGGCAGCGTAGCCATCAAAGATGCGGCGCTCCGTTTTGGTCAGCTTTGGGATGCCCGCCACAAAATCCTGGAAGGCATCCGGTACCGTTTCGTTTTTGCAGACATCTGCCAGGCGGGAAAGCGCGGTCTGCATCTGCTGGCGCTCCTGCTGCAGTTCTGCCATCCGCCGCTGGGTCTCCTGCTTTTCCTCTTCGATCTGCCGCAGAGTGGGCGAAAGGATCCTGCGATGGAAATGGGTGCAGCAGATGACCACAAAAAAGGCGATGAGCAGCCCGATCAGGAGCATCTGCAGGTTGCCGGCAAACACCAGCCGCCGGTAATCTGCCTGCGGGATGCAGACAGCCAGCCGGTAAGACTGGTTCTCATGCAGGGCGCATACCGCCGAGATGCCCACATAGGTGCTGTCGGAACCGGTCAGCTGGGTAAGGCCATCGCCCAGGGGGCGCAGTACCAGCAGCCCGCGGGGCACATGGTAGTAGCCATCGATGGTGCCGCTGCTCAGGGACGCATCCGCATCCAGACCGCTGCCCATCGGTGCCAGCAGGCAGCTCAGATGGGCAAAGCCGGAGGGCTGGGAAAAGTTCTGCTTAAAGTAGCTCTCGCTGATCTCAAAGCCGCACAGCCCGTAGGTTTCGCCATTGCTGCCCCGCAGCGGCAGCAAAAGCAGCTGGATCTCCTCCGAAGTACCGGGCATGGCAAACCGCTCGGTCAGCGCATAGGCGCGGTAGAGCGGTACATCGCTTTGGGCCATCCAGCGGCTGTACGCCGGAAACTGGCTGGTCTGGAACTCCATCCGCCACTTGCGATGCGGCATCACGCCATGCGCCTTGCCCACCTGGGCGCTGCCGCGATACAGCAGCAGGGGCACGGTGGGGGTATCGGCACCGCTCTTCTGGATATACAGCCCGGCGCGGGATCGCTCCGCATCCGCCAGGCTGCTGTTGATGGTCGCATCCAGCAGCACAAATGCTCCGGAGCAGCTGGTCTGGCGCAGCACACGGCAAAGCGGCTCGAGCATTGCTTCTTCCAGCGCGTTCAGTGCATCCGGTGCATCGTTCAGCTGCGCAAAGGTTTTATTTTGGGCGGCAAGCTGCTGCTCCACCAGTGCGCCCATATCCTCAGAAAGGTTCACGCTCATGACCGCCAGCTGGTCGAAATACCGGTCCATATCGTTTTGAAAGACCGAAAACTGGATCGCGAGGCTGCGCGCCACATCCTTTTTGGTATTGTGCAGGCTGGCAAACAAAAACAGCGCAGCACCAAACGAAAGCAGCAGCAGCACTGCCAGCAGCAGGCTCTTCCACAGCAGATGATAGGTCAGCGGGCGCTGGTGCACAGCGGCGCGGTACCGGTCAGACAGTCGCATCCAAAACCCTCCTTTCCTGTACGTTTCCGGGGGTCATGCGTTTTTGCACAGCAGCTGCCAGCTCTCCTCGGCCAGTGCGTCCGCCGTTTCGCCTGCCGCAAGGCGCTGGGGGTAGGCCTTCTGCTGCTGGCGCAGTGCATCGTAAAAGGTGTTGACTTTGGCATGGTAGCCCACGATGCCCGGCTCGGACAGCGGCGTATCCTCTGTGCACATCGCATTATAAACATCGTACAGCCGCCGATAGCTCTCCTGCTGGAAGGGATGCTCTCCGATAGCGTCAAAGGCGGCACGGGAGACCGGCATGTAACCGGTGGCCGCTGCAAACTCCAGGTTGCGCTGCTGCTCGGTGAGCCACCGCAGGAACACTGCGGCGGCTTCGGCCTTCCGGTCGGTGGTCTTAAAGGCGCACAGCCCCACCCCCGCCTGCGGCATCAGCGGCACAGCTGTACCTGCGGCATGGGGCAGCGCCGCCAGCAGCAGGTCGGTCGGCTCGGTGGTGTTGTCCGGGTAGGTGACCACATCGTTATAGTAGAGGATGGCGGCAGAGCTGCCAAGCCCCGCCAGTGTTTCGCCCGTCATCACCTGCGTGTTGGAATACAGGTCCGATACGATGATATCCCCCTGCACCAGCCCCCGGGCAAACTCCATCCAGGATGCGCGAAAGACCGCGTTGTCCAGATCATACCAGCTGCCCTGATACAGCTCCCCGCTGCCCTGTTCCAGCGCGTTCAGCTCCACCAGCCGCAGCGGGTAGTCCAGCGCACAGAAGGGTTTGCCGCCCGACCACTGCCGGTACGCTGCCGCCATGGCAAAAAAGCCCTCCCAGGTAGCAAGGGCAGCAAGATCTGCCCCGGTGTCCGCTGCAAAGCGGGCATACTGGGAACCGTTTAAAAAGATGAGCTGGGTGGATTTGGACACCGGAAACACGATCTGCCTGCCCTCGATGATGCCATCCTGCACAAAACCGGGCACATAGGCCGCCATCTCCTCGGCGGTAAACCAGTCGTTCCAGTCCACCAGGTTTTCGATCCCCAGCCCGGCGGCATCCGAAGAATGGGCGGAGAACAGATCCGGCAGATCCAGCGCACCGGGCTTGCCCGCCTGCGCCTCCCGCAGCTGGCTGCCGATGGAAGCGCTGTTGGTCATATTGGTCACATTGAGCAGGATGCCCTTTTCCCTGCCCACCGTATCGTTGAACTCGGTCAGCAGGCGGTTCATGGGGGAATCCGCCTGCTCCCCATAAACATGCCAGATGCTCAGTATCGCAGGATCCTGGGGCGAAAGCAGGGTCTTGCTGCCGCCGCAGCCCGTCAGCCACAGACCGGAAACCGCCGCCGCGACCTTGAGGAATGTCCGTCGTTTCATTTTTTTGCTTCCTTTCCGTATACGCTGAGATCGATGGAAAAGCAGGCCAGTCTGCCCCATCCGACAGAGAATTTTCCCACATCCCCCCAATTTTTTGTTTTTGGGGGGATGCTGTAGGGGGAAGGCAAAGAACAGCCCCAAAAAATTTTTTATTTTTCCCCTCAAAAACAGGGCTTCTGGGGGCGAAATTTTGTATTGAGTATGGTATATTACAACCAGAATGATCGCGCATCCGTCGCAGGCATTCGTCGCCATGCACAAGAGTTATCCCCGGAAAGCCTTTTTTCTAGGATAACATAAGATAGCCTGAACGACAAGATGCAAAACGCCCCCTCCTTATCACAAGGCAAGAATTCGTGCAGTATTCCAAAAAACGGAAGGAGTGTTCCCGATGAAGCGCTATGACCTGTGTATCTTCCCTGCATTTCCCGGGGCATCGGTGCGGCTTGCCGCCCTGGCCCTGTCTGCCGCCCTGCTGCTGGCGGGCTGTGGCAGCACCCAAGGCAGTTGGGGTACCCCGCAAAATCGGTGATTTTGTGGGGAGAGGAGGAACAGCGAAATGAGCGAGCTTTTCACGCTTGCGTGGAAACAAGCGATATGGAGCTTGTGACGACGAGAAAGGAGGACGACCCTATGAAACAGGGTACTTTGATTTTTGACGAGCAGACAGACCGCTACGACATCCGCTTTGACCTTGCGGACTATTACGGCGGCCTGCACTGCGGAGAAACTTTTGATGTGATGGTGGGCGGCAGATGGAGGCCGACCCGCATTGAAATGGCCGAGAATTGGTATCTGGTGGGAATCCATGCCGACGACCTCTCCGGCCTGCGGGTGCGGATTTAAGCCATCCGCCTGTCTGCTGACTTTCCAAAGGAGGGATAGCAGTTGCAGGAAGAAGTAGACCAGAAAACCATAGCGTTAGCGGTTAAGACGGGCAAGCTCACCGCCCAAGTGCTGCAAGCGGCCATCCGAAAATATCTGGCCGCCCGGCAGAAAGGGACGGGCAAGGCCCATCACGGACAGCAGAGCTTACGGCAGCTCAAAAAGGACGGTTCCGCCCTGTCCAACATTGAGATCACCGACGCCAACATCGGCCTGTTTAAGCCCTGCGCCAAGAAATACGACATTGATTTTACCCTGCGGAAAGACCGCACCACCCATCCGCCCCGGTATATCGTGATTTTCAAATCCAAGCAGGCGGACAATCTGGAACAGGCGTTTAAGGAGTTTACGGCCAAGAAGCTCCAACAGCAGGAACGCCCCTCCATCCGAAAGACCCTTGCCGTCCTGAAAGAAAAGGCAGCGGCCAGAAGCAGCCAGCAGGCCAAGGAGAAAATCAAGGAAAGGGGGCTGTCACGATGAAGCCGGAAATGAAAAAGCTGATAATCGCTAACCTGCCCTACCTGCTGTTTGTTTACCTGTT
>OQVS01002861.1_pt1 | contig 10691 bp, 12 predicted proteins | sample 1691601 | NCBI WGS metagenome assembly OQVS01 (sample SAMN03418268, study PRJEB22391) | human gut metagenome | biome: human-gut; feature: organic feature; material: feces | host: Homo sapiens | place: Tanzania | collected 2013-01 | reverse complement strand
TTAATAACCTCGATCTGTTTGATGTTGGAAGTGCTAAGACGTTCGAAATCAATCGGACCTCCGGGAGTGTTGGACAATCTTTCTCCGTCAATGAGTATTAAGACATATTTGTTTTCCAATCCTTGTATCTGGATATTATCACCTCGTGGGTCACTGTTGAATTGTAATCCGGGAATTGTGAACTCCAATGCGTCCATGATGTTTTCAAAATCATTTCTTTGCAACTGCGCTGCGGGAATCAATCGGGTGAGCACAGGCGTGTTCAGAATTGTTTTTTCCGTACGTGTTCCGGTAACAACCACTTCGTTCAGGTTGAATATGCCGGCATTCATGGTGATGTTTAATTCTTTTTTCGGTCCGTTGGCATCGATTTTGATTCGTTGTTCCATGTAACCAGTGGAGCGAATCAGTAAATTGTAGCTTTTCCCTTCAATTAATTCCATTTGGAAAAAGCCGTCTGCATCACAGGCTGTGCCTATTGCCGTCCCTTGGACAGTGATGGTTGCCATCGGTATACCTTCTCCTGTCTCCGCATCGGTAACTCTGCCGGTTAACAAACAAGTACCGGCTTTCACTTCTTTAATATCGGGTGAATTGACAGATATTTCTTCTGCCAGAGCTGTTCCAGAAGAAAACACACACACCGAAAGTAAAGACATTGCAATACAATTCAGTTTCATATAAGCTATAAATAAGTGGATGAATTTCGTGAGGAAATCCTGTCCTGTTAATTCTCGCCTTTGGTCCCGAAGGATCGAATATCAAATGATTGAGGCAGGTTTTCTGACTTTCCCGGCTTTGCGTGGCCTTCCCGACTATGTCAGTGGCGTGAGATCGCAAGCATTTCCGATTGTGATATCGGAACGGGATTACAGCAACGGGCATTGTTCCGGACTTACACCGGATTCCCTCTCACCACCTGCAGAAAGCAGGCGGTTCACCTTAATCCGCAGCAAAAGTATGTAAACTATTTATTGCAAAAAAATAATCAATGTTAATTAAACGCAATGGATAGTCGGGTAGTAATAGCCCAACCAAGCAGCTTTTTGTGGTAAATAAAATGAGTCAACTTCTTAATCTAAACTCATCCTACAAAAGCATACTACCTTTTCCCGAAAAGCATACTACCTTTTTGGGAAGAGGTCGTTTTGCTGTAAGTAATTTGTCGGAAGAGGAAAGTTATTGTAAATAATTCTCTACATTTGTATTGAATAATATATTGTTTGTTTAATGATGAATGTGAAGTTATGAATAATATAAATAGTATTTTTCAATCCGGTAAAGCGATATATATATTTCTTTTTTTGATTTGTACGCTATTAGCAAAAGCTCAAGGGCATGAATCGTATTCTGTAACTTGTTTATCGACTGCCCTTCCAATATATCAAGAACAGGGAAAGATAAACACTCAAAAGGAGTTTGAACAAACTATTTATTGGAAAAAGCATATGAAGCTCAAAAAATATGCATTTGGCACACTTGGATTGGGTGTTTGTGGTACAATTGTTGGCTGGATTGGAGAGGTCGGTAACAATGCACACACTAATAGTAATTGGAAAAATGATGGGAAAGCATGGGATGTTGTTTTAGGAATAGGTTTAGGCTTAACAGTTTCCAGTATTCCGCTATTTGTTCTTTCGCATAAGAACAAAAAAAAGGCTAAGGAAAGCGTGGAGTTTTCATTGAAGAGTTCTAATATAGATTTGGCTATGCCAAATGGAATGAAGCATACACAACACGTAGTAGGAGTTTGTATGAACTTTTAGCTCTTGATATTTTAACAAAATATTTTCGATTTTCATTTGCAACTTACAATTTAATGCCTATATTTGCCCCCGAATTAAAACAAATAAAACTGAAAAGAACAATTATGAACAATATGTATAACATGTCTAACTATTGGTGGTGGCGTCTCATATTTCCCGAAAGGTCGTAAGAGACGAAGACTTGTGTATATATATATTGCAGTTATGATATAAGACGGTCTGTCGCACTTGCGGCAGGCCGTTTTTTTTTTTTGGGTTAATAGTAAAATAATAGGAGATAAAGATTAAAATGGAAACGTATCAAGTAAATCAAGATGGTTATTATGGCGAGTTCGGAGGTGCTTATATTCCGGAAATCCTTCATCGCTGTGTGGAAGATTTGCGGAACACTTATCTGAAAGTCCTCGAAGACGAAAGTTACCGGAAAGAGCTGCGTGGCTTGTTGAAGGATTATGTCGGAAGGCCTTCGCCTCTCTATTTTGCTAAGCGGTTGAGCCAGCAGTATGGATGCAAAATCTATTTGAAACGGGAAGATTTGAATCATACCGGAGCGCACAAAATCAATAACGCATTGGGACAAGCCCTGTTGGCGAAGCGAATGGGGAAAAGCCGAATCATTGCAGAGACGGGAGCCGGTCAACATGGTGTGGCAACAGCGACAGTTTGTGCCTTAATGGACATGGAATGTATTGTTTATATGGGGAAAACGGATGTGGAACGCCAACATGCCAATGTGCAGAAGATGGAGATGTTAGGAGCGAAGATCGTTCCTGTCACTTCGGGAAACATGACATTGAAGGACGCCACGAACGAAGCCATCCGTGATTGGTGTTGTCATCCGGAAGACACCTATTATTTGATTGGTTCGACTGTCGGACCTCATCCTTATCCCGACATGGTTGCCCGTTTGCAATCCATCATTAGCGAAGAAATCCGTGATCAGTTGATGGAGCATGAAGGAAGGGATTATCCTGATTATCTGATAGCTTGTGTTGGCGGAGGAAGTAATGCCGCCGGAACAATTTATCATTATATTGATGACGAAAGAGTCAAAATCGTGTTGGCGGAAGCCGGAGGATTGGGCATCACGACAGGCAAAAGTGCTGCCACTATCCAGTTGGGCAAGAAAGGTATCATCCATGGTTCGCGCACGTTGGTCATCCAAAATGAGGACGGGCAGATTGAAGAGCCTTATTCCATTTCCGCAGGACTGGATTATCCGGGAATCGGGCCGATGCACGCCAACTTGGCAGAGAAGCACCGCGCAAAAGTGTTGGCAGTCAATGATGATGAGGCATTGGATGCTGCATTCTTGTTGACCCGCTTGGAAGGCATCATCCCCGCATTGGAGAGTTCACATGCCTTGGGAGCATTGCCCAAAATAGCATTCAAGCCGGATGATTTGGTTGTCCTGACCGTTTCAGGACGAGGAGACAAAGACATGGATACTTATATCCGCTATAAAAATCAACAAAACAAAGCATAAAGCCATGATAAAGAAATTTGTTTATCGCACAGTGACCAAGCAAGTTCTGGGTGACTTGCAGACTCCGGTCGGCATCTATTTGAAAGTCCGTGATATTTATCCGGAATCAGCCCTGTTGGAAAGTTCCGATTTCCATGGGAATGAGAATAGTTTGTCATTTATCGCCCTTAATCCATTGGCAAGCATCGCTATCAATTATAATGAATGCACCATGACATTCCCCGATCATACGAAAGAGGTCATCCCTTTGACGGAAGATTTCCAAGTGGACCATGCCATCAACCATTTCCTCTCTTGCTTCGAAGTGTCAGGAGAGTGCAGCGGGCGGTGCGGCTTGTTTGGTTATACTGCTTTCGATGCGGTCCGTTATTTCGAGCATATTCCGGTCATGGAGGCGCATCACGATGAGAATGAGGCTCCGGACATGCTTTATATATTGTATAAGAATATCATTGTCTTTAACCATTTCAAGAATGAGCTGACTTTGGTTGAGCTGGTTTCAGGAGACGAGGAGCCGCAGTTGAAACAGATTGAGACTTATATCAATAACCGGAACTTCGCCTCTTATAATTTTGAGGCGGTGGGGCAGGAGACTTCGCCCATCACCGACGAGGAATATATGGAAATGGTGCGCAAGGGAGTGCACCACTGTATGCGCGGCGATGTGTTCCAGATTGTGTTGAGCCGCCGCTTTGAACAACCTTTCAAAGGCGATGACTTCAAAGTGTATCGTGCTTTGCGGAGCATCAATCCTTCTCCTTATCTGTTCTATTTCGATTTCGGAGGATTCCGCATCTTTGGCTCTTCTCCCGAGACGCATTGCAAAGTCGTGAATGGCCATGCCAGCATCGACCCGATTGCCGGGACTGCTTTCCGGACAGGCAATGTGGAGATAGACAAACAGCGCACGGATGAGTTGCTGAATGACCCGAAGGAGAATGCGGAGCATGTCATGTTGGTCGATTTGGCACGCAATGACCTTTCCCGGAACACGCATGATGTCAAGGTGGATTTCTATAAAGAGGTGCAATTTTATAGCCACGTCATCCATTTGGTCTCTCGCGTCAGCGGAGAAGTCAACGCAGACAGCAATCCTGTCAAAACTTATATCGACACTTTCCCGGCTGGGACATTAAGCGGGGCTCCGAAAGTCCGTGCCATGCAGCTGATTACAGAAATAGAGAAACACAACCGTGGCGGTTATGGCGGTTGCATTGGCTTTATCGGTTTGAATGGCGACTTGAACCAAGCCATCACGATCCGCACATTTGTGAGCCGTGGCAACGTGTTGTATTATCAGGCAGGAGCGGGAATCGTGGCGAAGAGCAAAGATTACAGGGAACTCCAAGAGGTCAATAATAAATTGGGAGCTTTGAAGAAAGCCATCATCTTGGCAGAGTCGTTGCATAATTGATAATGTATTAACCATTCACTAATTTGTTGTAAAAATGAAAATTCTATTGTTGGATAATTATGACTCTTTCACCTTCAATTTAGTCCATATCGTGAAGGAGTTGGGATATGAAATAGATGTGGTCCGCAATGACAAGATAGCTTTGGAAGCGGTGGACGCTTATGACAAGATATTGCTGTCTCCCGGCCCGGGCATTCCTGAAGAAGCAGGTATTCTGTTGCCGTTGATTGAACGCTATGCCCCGACCAAAAGCATATTGGGAGTCTGTTTGGGCGAGCAAGCCATCGGGCAAGTGTTCGGAACCAAACTAATCAACTTGCAGGAAGTCTATCATGGCATCAGTTCAGTGATAGATGTGGTGGCGGATGAGCCGTTGTTCAAAGGAATGGGAAATCCTTTTATGGGAGGTCGTTATCACTCTTGGGTGGTCGATCCGGAGAATCTGCCGGAGTGTTTGGAAGTGACAGCCATTGAAAGGGAGAGCCGGCAGATAATGGCTTTGCGCCATAAAGAGTATGACGTGAAAGGCATCCAATTCCATCCCGAATCCGTCCTGACTCCCAATGGCAAAACAATTATTGAAAACTGGTTAAAAGCTTGACATCATGAAAGAGACATTATATAGATTATTCGAACATCAATATCTGGGGAAAGAGGAAGCCCGCCAGATCCTGCAAGGAATTGCGCAGGGTTGTTATAACGACGCCCAAATTGCCAGCTTGATTACCGTGTTCCTCATGAGGAATATTTCAGTCGAGGAATTGGCTGGTTTCCGTGAAGCGCTGTTGGACATGCGTGTCCCGGTAGATTTGCAGGAGTTTAAACCGATTGACATTGTCGGGACTGGCGGTGACGGCAAGAATACCTTCAACATCAGCACGACATCTTGCTTCGTGGTTGCGGGAGCCGGTTATCATGTGGTCAAGCATGGGAATTATGGGGCGACTTCCGTCAGCGGAGCCAGCAACGTGATGGAACAACACGGGGTGAAGTTTACTGCCGACGTGGACAAGCTCCGCCATTCGATGGAACAATGCCGCATCGCCTATTTGCATGCCCCTTTGTTCAATCCGGCATTGAAAGCTGTTGCGCCTGTCCGCAAGATGCTGGGAGTGCGCAGCTTCTTTAACATGTTAGGTCCGTTGGTCAATCCGGTTATCCCGGCTTATCAACTCCTTGGCGTCTATAACCTGCCATTGCTCCGCCTTTATAATTATACATATCAGGAGAGCGGGACGCAATTTGCCGTTGTCCATAGTTTGGATGGTTATGATGAAATTTCCTTGACAGATGAATTCAAGGTCGCCACTCCTTATAAAGAGATTCTTTATACGCCTGAAATGTTAGGCTTCAGCCGCTGCAAAGGGAAAGATTTGGACGGAGGCTCAACTCCGGAAGAGGCAGCCAGAATCTTTGATGCGGTTTTGGAAGGAACGGCAACAAAGGCGCAGGCCGATTGCGTGATTGCCAATTCCGCTTTTGCCATCCAGGTCATTTGCCCGGAGAAGAAAATTAGCGATTGCATCGCTGAGGCTCGTGAGTCGCTGGAAAGCAAGCGGGCTTTGGGCACATTCCAGAAATTCATAGAAATCAACGCACGATGAAAACAGATATCCTTCAAACCATCTTGGCGCAAAAACGCACGGAGGTTGAACAGCAAAAGGCGGCTGTCCCGTTGACGGCACTTTTAGCTTTGGCAAACGAAGCGATGGAACAGCCCACTCGCTCCATGCGGCAAGCTTTGGAAAGCTCTGCTTCTGGCATCATTGCCGAGTTCAAACGCAAAAGTCCCTCCAAAGGCTGGCTTCACCCCAATGCCCAAGTGGCGGAAATCGTCCCGTCATACGAAGCCAATGGAGCCTCTGCCTGTTCCGTGTTAACCGACACTTCGTTCTTCGGAGGTGCTTTGGGGGATTTGCATAAAGCCCGCCGTTTGGTGGATATGCCTTTGTTGCGCAAGGATTTCATGGTTGATCCTTACCAACTTTATCAGGCACGGGCTTTGGGAGCGGATGCCATCTTGTTGATTGCGGCAGCTTTGACACCCGAAGATTGCCAATTGTTGGCGGAGACAGCGCACAGCCTGCAACTGGAAGTGCTGTTGGAACTCCATCAGGCTGACGAACTGGAATATGTCACTCCGGAGATTGATATGCTGGGCGTGAACAACCGCAACTTGGGGACTTTCCAGACAGATGTGCAAAATTCGGTCAAGATGGCGGAAAGCATAGCGGCCTATTTGAAGAAGCACCCGGATTGTTCTCCTCTGTTAGTGGCGGAAAGCGGCATTTCCCAGCCGGAAACGGTCTGCCAATTGCGAAAGACAGGTTTCCGGGGTTTCCTGATAGGCGAGACATTTATGAAGACGGGAAATCCGGGCGGGACATTAAGCGAATTCATAAAACAGATTTGAAGCAATGATTGTCAAAGTGTGTGGTATGCGTGACCCGGACAATATCCGGGCAGTGGCGGAGGCAGGAGCGGATTGGATGGGATTTATCTTTTATCCCCGTTCTCCCCGTTGTTTCGACCGGGCTTCCATCCCTTTGCCGGATGCGATCTCCCGTGTCGGCGTGTTTGTCAATGAAAAGCCGGAACGGATTTTGGCGAAGGCAGGAGAGTTCGGTTTGGATTATCTCCAGTTGCACGGGAAGGAGCCGGTCGATGAATGCCGCTTGTTGCGGGAAGCAGGTTACCCGGTCATAAAAGCCATATCGGTTTCCTCTGCGGAAGATGTCCATCAAGCAATCCCTTATGAAGGCGAAGTGGATTATTTCTTGTTTGACACGAAATGCAAAGGATATGGAGGTTCCGGCCGCCAGTTTGATTGGTCTGTGTTGGAAAGCTATCAAGGAGAGACGCCTTTTCTGCTAAGCGGAGGCATTTCTCCCGGCTCGATAACCGAATTGGAGCAGTTCCGTCATCCGCATTGGGCGGGAATCGACCTGAACAGCGGTTTTGAAACAGCTCCTGCGAATAAAGATGAACAGCTCTTGAAGCTCTTTATCGGTCAATTTAAATCACAATTTAAATAACAAGTATCATGAATCGTATAACAACATTATTTGAGAACAAGCATAATCCCATTCTTTCCATCTATTATCCGGCTGGTTATCCCAACCTGGGCGACACCGTCCCTATTTTACAGGTTTTGCAGGCAAAAGGAGTGGATATGGTTGAAATAGGCATTCCTTTTTCAGACCCGATGGCGGACGGGCCGGTTATCCAGGAGGCAAGCACGCATGCCCTTCGCAACGGAATCAGTTTGCGCCTTATCTTCGAACAGCTGAAGGATGTCCGCAAAGAGGGAATCCATATTCCTATTGTGTTGATGGGTTATTTGAATCCGATCATGCAATATGGCTTTGAAGCGTTCTGCCGCTCTTGTTCGGAAACAGGCGTGGACGGTATGATCGTGCCGGATCTTCCATTTGCCGATTATATGGCGGACTATAAGCCGATTGCGGATAAATATGATTTGAAGATAATCATGCTGATTACTCCTGAGACATCGGAGGATCGTGTCCGCCAAATCGATGCGCACACGAGCGGCTTCATTTATATGGTTTCCAGTGCCTCGACAACGGGTGCGCAGAAGAGTTTCGATGAACAAAAGCAAGCCTATTTCCGGAAAATAAATGCTTTGCAGTTGAAGAATCCCCGGTTGGTCGGATTCGGCATCAGCAACAAAGCCACTTATGAAGCGGCAGCCCGGAACTCGAGGGGCGGAATTATCGGGAGCAAGTTTGTCCAGTTGCTGGAAAGTGAAGGGTCGCCGGAGAAAGCCATCGGCAAGTTGATGGAAGATATCACCCGCTGAGGAGTTCCCATTATCATCCAAAAGAAAACAGGCGGTGCGTCAGAATTATGGCACATCGCCCCGGTTTCTCTTTCATGCCGCCCTGTTTCAACAGTAGCGTTATTGTTTTTTCCCTCCCACGAAGGCTGCATATAATTGGAAAATGGCAGCTATTGACAAGAAGAGCACCCATTCGGTTTTCCCCTTGAACATGAAAGCGGACGAAACGACCATCAGGATGCCCGCAAGGATGTTGAACCGGTGCAATCTCTTTTGGCGGAATTCCATGTTTTCGGTGGGAAGGGTAAGATGGCAAACTAAGATCCCAGCTGCGCCAACGGCGAAAAGATAAGGGGCAACTGCTATTTTGCTTAAGTATAAAATGGCTCCCAATAACAAGCAAATGCCTGCGGATCCGAACAATATGTTTCTTACGGATGAACTCATGACTTTAATTTTCTTCTATGATATAGACATCTTCGTTTTCCCGGCTCATATAATATTCTTCGCGGGCAAAACGTTCCAATCCCTCTTTGTCTGTGCGCAATTCTTCCAGTTTCTTGCGGTTCGTGTCGATTTCCTTCTGGTAGAATTTGATCTGCTTTTGCAGGCTATGAATCGTTTCATCATATTTGTAACGTTTATAAGGATTGCTGTCTCCGTCCAGGCACATCAGGATGAAACATCCCAAAGTTGTCAGAACATATTTATTGATCCATGCCAGGTATTTATAGTAAAAATCCACCAGCTTTTTTTTCTCCCAATTAAACATAGCTTGCTATTTTCTTGCAAAGTTATGCTTTTCATCCGACAGTTAATGGTGTTTATACTAAAAAGAATCGTTAAATTAACCACTTGCCTTCAAATTTTATATTACTTTTGGGCTTCTAATCAATCATTGCCCCTATCAGGATGATAGGGCAGGTTAAATTAATATGCGATGAAACTCTATAATTTCGATGAAATAATCGACAGGAATGGGACGGCGTGTGTGAAATATGACGGAATGGCGGACGCTTTCCCCGGAAAAGAGGGCTTGCTTCCTTTGTGGGTGGCAGACATGGACTTCAGGACTCCGGACTTTATTTTGGATGCAATCAAGAAAAGATGCGAACACCCTGTCATGGGATATACTTTCAGCGACGACTCTTATTGGGATAGCATCCTGACATGGCTGAAGTATAAATATGTGTGGGAAGCGAAGAAGGAGTGGCTCACCTATATCCCGGGCATCGTCAAAGGAATCGGCTTTGTCGTGCAGTGCTTCACCAAGCCGGGCGATAAAGTCATCATCCAGCCGCCGGTTTACCATCCCTTCCGGATTGTCCCGGAATCGATGAAACGCCAAGTCGTCTATAATCCGCTGAAGGAGGAAGAGGGCGGCTATTCGATGGATTTCGATAATTTGGAGAGCGTGATAGACGAAGATTGCAAATTGCTTATCCTTAGCAACCCCCATAACCCGGGCGGGATCGTGTGGCATAAGGAGGACTTGGCCCGGTTGGCGGAAATCTGTGCGAAACACCATATCTTGGTCGTTTCGGATGAAATCCATGCCGAGATGACTTATCCGGCTTTCCGGCATCATCCGTTTGCGACGGTGTCCGGGACAGCAGCCGATTGTTCCATCACTTTCATGGCTCCGAGCAAGACATTCAATATTGCAGGAATCGTCTCCTCTTATGCCATTGTGCCGAACAGGCAAATCCGCGAACAGTTCTTTGAGTTCTTGGAGGCAGGGGAGTTGAACCATGGAACGATATTCGCTTATACTGCGACGACGGCAGCTTATACTTATGGAGCCGAGTGGTTGCAGCAGATGCGCACTTATGTTGTCGAGAATGTGAATTATGTGGAGAGTTATCTCAAGGTGAATATCCCCCAGATTAAGATTGTCCGCCCGCAAGCATCCTTCTTGATTTGGTTGGATTGCCGCGGCTTGGGATTGGACCAGCCTGGATTGGTCAGCCTGTTTGAAGACAAAGCCAAGTTGGCTCTGAACAATGGTGCGATGTTCGGTCCCGGCGGGGAAGGGCACATGCGATTGAATATCGGTTGCCCGCGGTCTGTCTTGGTGAAGAGATGGCTATGCTGAAAAATCAACAGATCAAAATGGCAACACAGTATATACACTCAATTATAGAATTTATGAGGAAGCAGCAGAAGGAACTCTTCCAAATGGAGTAAGCGCTGTAAAGAACTCTTATGATTTTACGGTAACAGTAA
>OQVS01002857.1_pt1 | contig 10707 bp, 7 predicted proteins | sample 1691601 | NCBI WGS metagenome assembly OQVS01 (sample SAMN03418268, study PRJEB22391) | human gut metagenome | biome: human-gut; feature: organic feature; material: feces | host: Homo sapiens | place: Tanzania | collected 2013-01 | reverse complement strand
CTTCACCAGCGGTTATGGATATTCGCCCTCTTCTTGCTCTGGCAAGCGACAAAGTCGAGCGCGAGGACGGTTTGTGGTCATAAGCGTTCAAAACACGAACGTTCTGAAGCGTTGCGTGTTCTTTTCTTTCTGTCCGATCTCATCGGCCATTCTCGTCATTGCCATCTTGAAGAAAAAGCGGATAAGGTGCTCATCGGTGCCTTCGGTGCGTATCGTGCGCAAGGAGGTTATATATTCCTGGCGGCATGAGGAAGGGATGATGATGAGCGGATGACCCATACGCAGCAGAATGTGGTTGCTCACCAGACGGCCCGTCCTGCCGTTGCCGTCGCGGAACGGGTGCAGATATTCGTAGAAGCCATGGAAGCGTGCTGCCAAGACCACGGGGTGAGCTGCCGATGAGGCTATGGCCCTCTCTGTAGATGCAAGGAGCTGCGGCACCTTCGCCACGAGCTGCTCATGGTCGCCAAACACGGTGTCGCCGGCAGCCATGTCGGTGGTGGTATATTCGCCCGGCGTGGCATCGGGTGAGCGATAGGCGAGCGTGTGCAAGGTCACGAGCCTGTTAATCTCTTTCAGGAACGCCTCGTCAAGAGCATGGCAGGTGTTGTTGACCACATATTCGTAGGCTTTGAAATGGTCGAGCATCTCAAACGCCTCAAGCAACGACTTGCCTGTGGGTATCATGCCCAACCCCTTTTCTTTCAGCTCCCGCGTGTCATCGACAGAGAACGAGTTGCCTTCAATGGCGCACGAATGGGTGGAGAACAGTATCTCGTTAAACTGGCGATACTCCTCTCTGTCCATCCTGTCTATCACGACCGTCTGATACTTCCTTCTCAGATTTTCGTAATCGTTGATCTCTTTCTCAAATGCCATTCCGCTTGTCTGAGGTTGTTTCAACCCAAATCGGTCATTAGGCCGTTTTATGTATAATTTTAAAACTGCTTGCAGTCTTTTGTTTTTTATAAGTTGTCTTTTGCTTGTTTTTAATTCGCAATAGCTCGCTATTACTCATTAAAAGCCAAACAAAATCCATTCTTCTAAAAATCCAAAATCCAAGCAAGCCCTAACGACCGATTTGGGTTCAATTGGACTTTAGAAGCCATGCTTGGGCCTTGGACCCAAGCACGTTTTCTTTCCCTTACAGCAGCGAACGGATCTCTGCCTCCAGATCCTTGACCTGCGCGTCGCGCTTATAGACAGCGTTGTCGCGGGTGATGAGGAAGAAGGTCGGAATCTGCTGCACGTTATAGTCGGTGAGCACGTTCTGGTGCTCCTGGTCGGCACGCACGCTGATCCACGGCAGGGCAGCGGTCTGTGTCTTCCAGAAATGCTCGTCGGGGTCCACGCTCACCTGATAGATCTCCAGACCCTGGGCGTGATATTTGTTGTAGAGCTCACGCATCATCATGATGCGCTTGGTGCTTGCCTCGTTTGCGAAGAGGTGGAAGTCGAGCAGCACCACCTTGCCCTTGAGCTGAGAGAGCGCACGCACGGTGCCCTTGTTGTCGGCAAGCTGAATGTCGATGATGCCCGTTGTCGACACCTTGCTCGGGTCGATGGTCTGTGCTCTCTGTGAGCGTATTATGCGCACGTTCTTCATGCCCTCGATGGCGATGTTGTGCAGGTTCTCGCCGCGCTCGGCCTTGGGCCAGTAGGTGTCCCAGCTTGTTGCCACGGCAGCAAACACCTTGACATCTTCCTCGCTGTTGCGTGGGTTGAAGATGAGCGATGAGGCGTTGCCCAGACTGATGGTCTGGAAGAGCGCGAAATAAGAGTAGGCCTTCATGGGCTCCTTGAAGATGTAGTGATACTTCACCGTGTTCTTGTAACTTTCCACCACGCGGTCAATGCTGTCAGCCACGGCATCGACGCCGAGGTATGCCGACTGTGCAATGGCGTTGACCTTTGCCTGCAGGCCCATCTGCATGGTGGCGAGCTCCTTGATCTTCATACACTCCTCTGAGCCTGTCACCACATAGTTGGATGCCATGCCCGGATATTCGGCCGTGATGCCGATGGTCTCTGTTGAGTCGACAGCCACATTGATGATCTGGCCTGCTATGCGCAAGCGGTAAAACTCGGGAGCCTCTGACGCTTTCTCTGCAAAACTGAACTTTCCGTCTTCCGAGAGTTTCACCGAGTCGACAGCCACGGGGCCGTTCAAGCTCATGTTCTCAAGGTAGAGCGTAGAGTCGTTGGCGCCTTTTATGGTGCCCTCCACACGAAATTTCTTCTCCGTGCACGATGTCATGTTTATTGCTGCCACCGCCATCAGCGCGGCTGCAAAAATTGCCTTTATTTTCATGTTATTGTTATTTTTCTGTTTTGTTTCTGCAAAGTTAGTGGAAATTATATGGTTATGCAAGAAAAACCTTTATAATTCTAAACGTCGAATTTTTCTTTTAAATAATCATTAAGAAGTTCATCATCAGATTGCTTACTTGATGCTATGCCACAGAGCTTGTCGTGGACATATGGTTTTCTAAAGGTTTTATGAATGTTAGTTGTAAGCATACTTTTCTTCCTTTCTTTTATTTTGTTTCTGCAAATTTACGCTTTTTTCTTGAATGTGGTGAAGAGAAAGGGATAAATATTGCGTTTCGGGAGTTGGGGAGAAAAGAAATCTTGAAAAAATATTAAATAATGTGCTGAAACAAAGGACGTAAACGGCGTGTTGACAGCTTTTTTGTATTTTTGTAGCATGAAACCTACGCCACAGCAATATTATGAGAGAAACATCGCGCGTTATAACGAAAATATAGCCGCCTTGCGACAGCGCGGCCGACTGCTTGTGACAGGAGAAATAATGTTCTTCGCCATGACTCTTGGCTTCGTGGTTCTCTACACCATAACCCCCTGGGGGTGGCCCACGTTAGCTGCTGCCGCCCTGGCGTTGGTAGCCTATGTGGGCGTGCGCCGCGCAGACGAGCGCAACGACGAGCGGCGTGAGCAGGCAGAGGCGCTGCGTGAGGTGTGTCAGCGGGAGCGGGCATGTCTTGACGGCACGTTCGCACCCTTCGACGACGGACAGCGCTATGTCGACGCGCACCATCCCTACACGTTCGACATTGACGTGTTCGGACCCCAGAGCCTTTACAACCGCATCTGTCGCACGGTCTCAACAGGAGGCAGTGACCGCCTGGCTGCCATGCTCTCGGCACCGCGCCTCGACACCGTCGACGCACAGGCCGATGCCGTAAGTGAGCTTGCCTCGCTGCCCGACTGGCGTAAGCACTATTGCGCCGAGGGCGTGAGTGCGAAGGTCGACACCGAGGGCGTGGCGCGTGCCCTGCACGCCGTGGCAAAGGTGAAGGTGGGGCAGTGGGTGCTCTTGCCCCTGACCCTTGCCGTGGCGCTCACGGCGCTTGCCGCCTTCTTTGCCACCATCGTGCTGGCATCTGTGACCACCATGCCGTCGGGCGTGGCGGTGGTGAGCGGCATAGCGTTGCTCGCTGCCGTGCTGGGTCTCTGCCACGGCACCCTGATGGAGGCCATGCGCGCCACGGGCAAGTTGCAAGAGCAGATCACGATGTTCGTGCGCGTCGTGGCACACATTGCCGACCTGAAGCCGGAGAGCGCCATGCTGAAGCAGCTCCACGGCGAGGTGGCAGGGGCCACGGCGGCGTTTGCCGAGGCCGGACATATCGTGAAGGCCCTCGACCGACGCGGCAACATCCTCGGACTGATCCTCTTTGACCTCTTCCTCCTCAGCGACCTGTTCCTCCTGCGACGCTTCGCACGTTGGCAGAAGGACTTCGCCTTGAGTATGGACCAATGGACGGAGGCGGTGAGCGAGATCGATGCTCTCGTGTCGATGGCAACCTATGCTTACAACACGCCGCAGGGGGTGAGGGCTGAGGTGACCGACGACGACGGCGTGAGCTATGAGGGCCGCGGCTTGCGCCACCCGTTTCTCGGGGCAAAGGCGGTGGGCAACGACTTCTCTATCGCAAACCGACGCTATTACATCATTACGGGTGCCAACATGGCTGGCAAGAGTACGTTCCTGCGTGCCGTCGGCATAAACTGGCTGCTGGCGGTCTGCGGCATGCCTGTGGCGGCAGACAGTCTGCGTCTCTCACGCTTCAATCTCTTCACGAGCATGCGCACGACCGACGACCTGACACGGGGCATAAGCTATTTCAACGCCGAACTGCTGCGCCTGGAGCAGCTCGTCAACTATTGTGACGAGCACCCGCACACGCTCATCGTGCTCGATGAGATTCTTAAGGGCACCAACTCTGCCGACAAGCTTAACGGCTCGCGCATGTTCCTCGAATATATCTCGCAACGCGAGGTGACGGGCATCATTGCCACCCACGACCTGGAGCTGTCGCGCATTGCCGACGAGCAACCTGAACGCTTCGACAACTGGTGCTTCGAGATCGAGCTTGGCGCCGCCGTGACCTATTCTTATAAGATCACGCGCGGGGTGGCACGAAACCAAAACGCTACGTTCTTGCTGAAGGAAAGGGTTCTTAGAAGGGAAAAGTGAAGAGTGAAGAGTGAAGAATTCAATAGCCAAGGCTATTTAAGGGAAAAAGAAAAAAGGAAAAAGGGAAAATCAAAATTCGGAAACTCAAAATCGGCTGAAAGCCGATAATTCAAAAATCAAAATTCTTATAGCCCTAACTATTCACTCCCCTCCCTAAGGGGAGGGGTTAGCCGCCGTAGGCGGCGCGGGGGTGGGGCTTTAATTTAATAAACCAAACAATTATGACATTCTTAAAATTTAAAACCATGGCTCTGCTTGCTTGCGCCCTTCTTGCTGGAAACACAGCATGGGCACAGACAAAGCAACCAGTCGACTATGTAAATCCGTACATCGGAAACATCAGTCATTTGCTCGTTCCTACGTTCGCAACTGTTCAGTTGCCTAACAGCATGTTGCGTGTCTATCCGGCACGCGCCGACTACACCTCGGAGAAGGTGAACGGCCTGCCCGTGATCGTGACGAACCACCGCGAACGCTCGGCGTTCAGCATCTCGCCTTATCTCGGCGACAACCCACAGCCGGTGGTGGCAACGACATGGGACAATGAGCACATCACACCTTACTCGTTTGACATCGAGCTGGCAGACAACACCATCGCGGCACGCTATGCCGTGGCACCGCAGAGCGCCATCTACGACATTGAGCCCATGGAGCAGGAAAAGCCCTTCTACATCATGGTCAACTCGCAACGCGGCGCCATAACCATGGGCGACCGATGGGTGAGCGGCTACCAACAGGTGACCGACGGCACACGCGTCTATATCTACGCCGAGGTGGACGCACAGCCCCTTGAGGCGGGCATATTGAAGGATGGTAAGGTGGAGGCCGACAAGAAGGCTGAGGGAAGCAACGCCTGCGCCGCCATGCGCTTTGCCGACGGCACAAAGAAGGTGAGCCTGCGCTACGGCGTGTCGTTCATAAGCAGCGACCAGGCAAAGAAAAACCTCTACCGCGAGCAGAACGGCTTCGATCTTGCTGCCGTCAAGAAGGCTGGGCGAGAGACGTGGAACACGACGCTCTCGAAAATCAGCGTTACGGGTGGCAGCGACGACCAGAAGGCGGTGCTCTACACCTCTTATTATCGCACGTTCGAGCGCCCCGTGTGCCTGAGCGAGGACGGACGCTATTTCAGCGCCTATGACGGCAAGGTGCATGAGGACGGCGGAACACCGTTCTACACCGACGACTGGATCTGGGACACCTACCGTGCCGCACACCCCCTGCGCTGCCTGCTCTCACCCGAGGTGGAAGAGCCTATCATCGACTCGTACCTGCGCATGGCGGAGCAGATGGGCACACAGTGGATGCCTACGTTCCCTGAGATCACGGGCGACTCGCGCCGCATGAACTCAAACCACGGCGTGGCTATGGTGGCCGACGCGCTGTGGAAAGGACTGAAGGTGGATGCCAAGCGCGGCTTCGACTATTGCCGTAAGGGCATTGAGGAGAAGACACTCGCACCGTGGTGCGGCAACAAGGCGGGATGGATTGATGAGTTCTACTGGAAGAACGGCTTCATTCCTGCCCTGCGTGACGGTGAAAAGGAGACCGATCCCAACGTGTCGGGCTTCGAGAAGCGTCAGCCTGTGGCCGTGAGCCTCGGCACCTCTTACGACCTGTGGTGCCTCTCGCGCATTGCCGCCTTCCGTGGCGACAAGAAGAACACGAAGCGCTATGCTGAGCTGTCGCACAACTATCGCACGCTGTTCAACCCGCAGACCGCGTTCTTCCATCCTAAGGACAAGGACGGACAGTTTCTTGAGCCGTTCGACTATCGCTTCTCGGGTGGCATAGGTGCACGCGACACCTATGACGAGAACAACGGATGGACCTACCGCTGGGATGTGCAGCACAACATGGCGGACCTCATCAACCTGATGGGCGGACGAGACAAGTTTGTGGCAAACCTCGATGCCACCTTTGCAGAGCCTATGGGACGTGGCAAGCGCGAGTTTTATGAGCAGCTGCCCGACCAGACAGGCAACATAGGACAGTTTACCATGGCCAACGAGCCGTCGCTGCACATTCCTTATCTTTACAACTATGCCGGTGCGCCGTGGAAGACCCAGAAGCGTGTGCGCCAGGTGCTCCGCACATGGTTCCGCAACGACGTGATGGGCATTCCGGGCGATGAGGACGGCGGCGGACTGACCTCGTTTGTGGTGTTCTCAAGCATGGGCTTCTACCCCGTGACGCCGGGCTTCCCTGCCTACAACATCGGCAGTCCGCTCTTCAACACCACCACGCTGTCGCTGCCTGGCGGCAAGACGTTTGTCGTTGAGGCTCAGAACAACTCGGAGGAGAACAAGTATATCCAGAGCGCCACGCTCAATGGCAAGCCCTGGAACAAGCCTTGGTTCTCACACGACGACATTAAAGACGGTGGACGTCTGGTGCTCGTCATGGGCAAACATCCTAACAAGCTGTGGGGTGCCGACAAGCTGGTGGCACCGCCATCTGAGGATAAGGAAAAGTGAATTTTTTGAAGGGAGTTAATGGAAGTTAGAAGGGAGTTAATGGAAGTTAACGGACATATGTCTTACAGTTTGAGCTCTAAGGCTATTGTCCGTTATCTTCCTGAACGACCGAAGGGAGTGATAAATTCCTTCTAACTTCCGTTAACTCCTTTTTAATAAGTGAACGTGCTTCCCCCTAAGAACTCGCGAAGCAGCGAGGTGGGGGGCAGCTTGTCATAGTCGACGGCGTGGAAATAGCCGAGAAATTTTTTCAGACGATAAGCCTCGGCATACTCGTCACAGTTTTCAGGCACGGCCTCAAGCACGGGGTCGGCCTGTTTTTTTATTACCGCAAGCTCATAGATCATCGCCGTGTTGAACATCACGTTGGCATTCTCCTGATAGGGGAAGATCCACTTGTTCTCGCCGGCACGCACACTGGGCCAACGGCGTATGGTGTCTTCGGCCGAGCAGCCACGATACTTGTAGTCGCGTATGATGCGGCGCAGCAGACGGTTGTCGGTCGTGGGGATGTAGTTGTGGGTGTCGAGCAGAATGGTCGTGAGGGCAGAGGCATAGACGCGAAACTTCATGTCGTCAGGGATCTGTGACGTGAGCTCTGGGTTGAGGGCGTGTATGCCTTCCACCACGAGCACGTCGCCAGGCAGCATCTGAAGCTTCTGTCCGCTCTTCTCGCTCCGTCCTGTCTGGAAGTTGTAACGCGGCAGCTCCACCTCCTCGCCCCGGAAGAGGGCGGCGAGCTGCTTGTTGAGCAACGGCAGGTTCAGGGCGTAGAGGCTCTCGTAGTCGTAGTCGCCGTTGGGCTGCAGCGGCGTGTTCTCGCGGTCCACGAAATAGTCGTCGAGGGAGATGGGCACGGGTCTTATGCCGCAGGTGAGCAACTGAATGCTCAGACGCTTGCAGGTGGTGGTCTTGCCGCTTGACGACGGGCCGGCGATCAGCACCATCTTGACGCCTTTGCGGGCAGCGATCTGCTCTGCAATGGCAGCAATCTTCTTCTCTTGCAGCGCCTCGCTCACGTTCACGATGCTGTTGGCGAGCCCGTTCTCCACGGCGGCGTTGAACGCTCCCACGGTGCCCATGCCGAGGATGTCTTGCCAGCGGTGGTGCTCCTTGAAGATTTCGAACATCTTGTCCTGACGTGTCACCTCGCCCAGCACGGCGGCGTTCTGTGGCGACGGTATGCGCAGGAGCAGGCCGTCATAATATTTCTCCAGACCGAAGAGGTAGAGCTGTGAGGTGTTGGTGAGCAGCGTGCCGTAGAAATAGTCGAGATAGCCGCCAATGTCATAATAGGTCGTGTAGAGACGGCCAGAGGTGCGCAGCAGTTCCACCTTCGAGTGGGCGCCGAGGTCGGCAAACATATTCATGACCTCCTCCGTCGGTGCCTCGTGGCGCGTTATGGGCAGTGCCTCACTGATGATCTGCTGCATGCGTGAGCGCAGGGCGTTGCAGATGTCGTTGTTCACCTCCCGTCCGATCTTGAGGTCACAATAGTAGCCGTTGCTCACGGGTATGTCTATCACCACCGATCCGTCGGGGTAGAGGTCGTGTACGGCCTTGCAGAGCACGAAGAAGAGCGTGCGCGTGTAAGCCCTTGACCCTGACGCCGAGTGCATGTCCAGAAACTCGATGTCTTTGTTGTGGTAGAGGCGGAAATGCATGCCCTCAACCTTGTTGTTGACCTTCGCGCTTATCGGTCCGTAGGGCATGGAAATATTTAATTTGCGAAAAACGTCAGAAAGTGTGCTTCCGATTTCTACATTCAGAGTTTTTTTATTATTTTTGCAACGAATTTGTATCATCTGTTTCATTATGGTTACATGATTAAAGATTAGACATTTTTATTCGATTCAGATGTTAGCAAAGATACGGCATTTTTTCGACACGTTCCAAGAAAATAAAACAAATTAAATAAAAATATGTCGATTTGGATATTATTTAAGATTATTGGCTCACTCGCTCTGCTCATCTATGGCATGAAGGTGATGAGCGAAGCGTTGCAGAAGATGGCGGGCTCACAGCTTCGCCATATCCTCGGAGCCATGACCACCAACCGTTTCACCGGACTGCTGACCGGTATGTTTGTAACCGCATCCGTGCAGTCGTCCACGGCCACTACGGTGATGACCGTGTCGTTCGTGAACGCCGGACTGCTGACGCTCGCGCAAGCCATCTCCGTGATTATGGGCGCGAACATAGGCACCACGTTCACGGCATGGATCATGACGCTCGGCTTCTCTTTCAACATGGCCGATGTGGTGTTCCCGGCGTTCTTCATTGCCCTCTTGCTCATCTACAGCAAGAAACGCCGTTACATTGGCGACTTCCTCTTCGGTATAGCCTTTATGTTTTTCGCCATTTCAACCCTCGGCACTACGGGTAAGGAAATGGATCTCAGTCATAACCAGATGGTTATCGACTTTTTCTCTTCTTTCGACAAAGACAGCTATCTCACCGTATTCGCATTCCTCGGCATAGGCACCATCCTCACCTTCTGCATGCAGTCGTCGGCGGCTCTCATGGCCATCACCATGGTGCTGTGCTCCAGCGGTGTGCTGCCCATCTACATGGGTATAGCCCTTGTGCTCGGTGAGAACATTGGCACGACCATCACCTCAAACATCGCTGCCATGGGTGCCAACACGCAGGCCCGCAGAGCGGCTTTTGCACACCTCACGTTCAACGTGTTTGGCGTGCTCTGGGTGCTCACAATCTTCTATCCCTTCATCGACATGGTGTGTGGCTTCGTGGGTGTTGACCCGCACGCTGACCACATCAACCCGGCGCGTCTGTCGGTGGTGCTCGCCGCCTTCCACACCACGTTCAACGTGTGCAACACCTCTATCCTTATATGGCTCATCCCGCAGATGGAGCGCTTCGTGTGCTATGTCATCAAGCCGTCGGCAAAGAAGGACGAGGACGACTTCCGTCTGCGCTACATCGGTGGCAACTCTATCATGAAGACCCCGGAGCTCTCGGTGCTGGAGGCACAGAAGGAGATCCAGTCGTTTGCAGAGCGCATTCACCGCATGTTCGTCATGGTGCGCGAGCTCCTTGGCGTGAAGGACGACGCCCAGTTTACGAAGCTCTACTCGCGCATTGAGAAGTATGAGAGCATCTCTGACAACATGGAGATAGAAATCGCCAACTATCTCGACAACGTGAGCGACGCTCACCTCTCTGACGAAACGAAGGCAAAGATACGCGCCATGTTGCGTGAGATCAGCGAGATAGAGAGTATCGGCGACTCTTGCTTCAACATTGCCCGCACGATAAACCGCAAGCTGAAGGGCAAGGAAGACTTCACCGAGCAGCAGTATGAGCACCTGCACCAGATGTTTGAGCTTACCGACGACTCGCTCACGCAGATGAACGTTCTGCTCCTTGGCCGCAAGGACAACTACGATGCCAACCGTTCGTTCAACATTGAGAACGAGATCAACAACTATCGCACGCAGTTGAAGAGCCAGAACATAAACGACGTTAATGATCACAAGTACACATACGCCATCGGAACGATGTACATGGACATCGTCAGTGAGTGTGAGAAGCTCGGCGATTATGTCGTGAACGTTGTTGAGGCACGCATGGGAACAAGAAAGACCGATGCTTGATAAAGAGCTTATAAGGCTTATAGGTCTTGTTCAAGCGATTATCATCTCAAGCATGCATCGCCGCGCTCGACTTTGTAGCTTGCCAGAGCGTCGCCGAAGGCGGCGAATATCC
>OQVS01002854.1_pt1 | contig 10717 bp, 7 predicted proteins | sample 1691601 | NCBI WGS metagenome assembly OQVS01 (sample SAMN03418268, study PRJEB22391) | human gut metagenome | biome: human-gut; feature: organic feature; material: feces | host: Homo sapiens | place: Tanzania | collected 2013-01 | reverse complement strand
CCAGTTGACGAGTGTCTCAAAGTCTTTGCACACCTGGTCTCCCTGCCACTCTCGACAAACGCTGGTACGATGTGGGGCAAGATCCACAGCAAGGCGACCTAAGAGAGAAAATGTAAAGATAAAGAATACGCGAGGTGGGCGGCTTCCACCGCTCCACCCCCCTCGCTCCCACAACCTTCGTTCCACTCTATTCACCTATCAAGTTATGAAAGTAGTTGTAATCGGCACTCGTGGCATTCCCAACATTCAAGGTGGGGTAGAAACACATTGCGAAGAACTATATCCTCGCATAGTGAAATTGGGCGCTGATGTGACCATCATTCGCCGCACCTGCCACATTCCTGAAAACGACAATCACACAGAATACAAAGGGGTGAAACTGGTGGATGTGTATGCGCCAAAGCGAAAAAGCCTTGAAGCCATTGTCCACTCTGTGCTTGCCACTTTCAAGGCGAAGCAATTGGGTGCCGACATTGTGCACATTCACGCCATTGGACCATCGCTTTGCTGCCCTTTGGCTCGGCTGCTCGGCATGAAGGTGGTGAGCACCAACCACGGCCCCGACTACGACCGTCAAAAATGGGGGACTTTGGCAAAAACCATGCTCCGAATAGGCGAATGGTGCCAGGCGCACTTCGCCAACCATATCATTTCAATCAGCAATGTGATTACACAGATTTTGAGCCGCAACTACAATCGCACAAAGCGTGTGAGCCTCATTTACAACGGTGTGAACATTCCTGAGAAATCCACCTCCACCGACTATCTATCGTCGCTCAACCTGGAGCCGGGGAAATATGTGTTCGCCCTTGCGCGATTCGTGCCAGAAAAGCGCTTTGACCTGCTGATAAAAGCCTTTCAGGCAAGCCACCACAGCGGCTACAAACTGGTGCTGGCTGGCGATGCCGACCACGAAAACGACTTTTCGCGCGCCCTTAAAGCGCAAGCCAAAGATGCTGGCGTGGTGCTCACAGGATTTGTGAAAGGCGAAAAACTAAACCAACTTTTCACCAATGCCGGGCTGTTTGTGCTACCCTCCACCCACGAGGGCTTGCCCATTTCTCTTTTAGAGGCGATGAGTTACAGCATCGACGTGCTGGTAAGCGACATTCCCGCCAATCAACTGGAGGAATTGACCGAGGCCGACTTTTTCCATGTCGATGACATGGCGCACCTCACTGCCAAACTCAACGAAAAACTAAGTGCACCGCACCGCAATCGCCAATACGACCTGTCAAGGTTTAACTGGGATCACATCGCGCAACAAACGCTTTCCGTGTATGAAGAATGTCTTAAAAAATAAGGATTCAGTGACGGCTACACAACCTCACTACGGCACACTCGACGGACTCCGCACCATTGCTGTGGTGGGAATCGTGATGATGCACGTGCTCACCAACATGCCTCTGAACTTTGGCAGCTACCTCGCACTACACATCATTCCCGACTTCACAAATTTCACCTTCCTGTTTATGATTCTCAGCGCATTCTCCATGTGCTGTGGCTACTACACCAAGGTGAAAGAGGGGCAAATCAACCTCGACCGATTCTACAAAAGGCGCTTTTCTCGCATACTCCCCTTTTTCGCATTAATGGTGCTTCTCGACTTTGTGAAAGACCACAATTTAGAGTCGCTATGCGAGAGTTTTGCAAATATCACGCTGTGCTTTGGACTTTACCCCAATGCCGACATCACGGTGATAGGCGTGGGCTGGTTTCTTGGGCTTGTGTTCGTGTTCTACATGCTCTTTCCCTTCTTCGTGTTTCTGATAAGCAACCGCCGCCGCGCATGGTTCGCACTCATCATCGCCATAGCCCTCTACGCTGTGGGCGTGCTACACTTCGCTGCCGACCAACACATGCCGTTTGAGCGCAAAAACATACTCTTCACCGCATCGTTTTTCATCGCAGGCGGCATCATCTACCTTTACCGCGAGTCCATCGCCACATGGATAAAGCGCCACATCTATCTTGCAAGTCTGCTGATGGCTGGTGCCACGGTAGCGCACTACGCCACCCTTCCCATTCAGGGCACAAGCATCTTCCCACACTTGGCTGTATTCGCCATTTGGATAATGTTTTGCATTGGCAGCCGCAGCACGCTACTATGCAACAAGGTCACAAAGTTCATCAGCAACATCAGCCTCGAAATCTACCTCTGCCACATGATGATGTTCCGTGCCATAGAAATGGCGCATCTCGACAGAGTGATACCCAATGCCGCGGTGCTTTACCTCACCACCACCACACTCACCTTCCTACTGGCAATGGCATTCTCCCACATCATCAAATCCATCGCCTTCCCCAAAATCCAATCCCTCACCAAAAAACCCACCTAACACCCACAAAAAAATCCATCACCACCCTTAAAGTGATAATGGATTATATCGGTTGTTTATTGTGATGCCGTCTGGGGCGCGTCAGGGCCTATCGGGGCCTGTCGGGGGAGGCTGTCCGAAAACCTCAGATAGTAATACCTGAATCTTACAATCTGAAAGTTTGAATGAAGTTTTAGTCCCTTACTCTGGCAAAAAAGCCCCCTCTGATGGTGTCCAAACCACTTTTATAAGTACTGACACTTATAAATTGAAAGTTGAAAAAACGATAAAAGGAGTTCTCGGACGGGTTGGGGGGGGTGGCGGACATTTGGGCTTACACGTTGAAGCGGAATACCACGATGTCGCCGTCTTGGAACACGTATTCCTTGCCCTCGATGTGCATTTTGCCAGCCTCTTTCACGGCCGCCTCGCTACCGTAGGCAATATAGTCTTCGTATTTGATGATTTCGGCACGAATGAATCCGCGTTCAAAGTCGGTGTGAATCACGCCTGCACACTGTGGAGCCTTGCTGCCCTTATGGAATGTCCATGCACGCACTTCCTTCGGGCCAGCGGTGAGGAATGTTTCGAGGTTGAGCAAAGCGTAGGCACTCTTAATCAAGCGGTTCACGCCACTTTCCTCCAACCCGATTTCCTGAAGAAACATTTGTCGCTCCTCGTAGGTTTCAAGTTCGGCAATCTCGCTCTCGGTTTGTGCGGCAATCACAAGGATTTGCGCATTCTCGTCCTTCACAGCCTCGCGCACAGCCTCCACATAGGCGTTGCCATCGGCAGCGGCGGTGTCGTCAACGTTGCAAACGTAAAGCACAGGCTTGTTGGTGAGCAAGAACAAGTCGTGCGCCACCTTTTCCTCCTCCTTCGATTCGAGTTCCACCATACGCGCGTTTTTGCCTTGCGACAGCACCTCGCGATAGCGATTCATCACCTCAAACTGGAGTTTAGCGTCGCGGTCGCCAGCGTTTGCCATCTTCTGAACACGAGTGATGCGGCTCTCGATAGTTTCGAGGTCGCGTAACTGAAGTTCGGTGTCAATCACCTCCTTGTCGCGCACAGGGTCAACAGAGCCATCAACGTGCGTCACATTCTCATCGTCGAAGCAGCGAAGCACATGAATGATGGCATCGGTCTCACGAATGTTGGCCAAAAACTTATTGCCCAAGCCCTCGCCCTTGCTTGCGCCCTTCACCAAGCCGGCAATGTCCACAATCTCAACGGTGGTGGGCACGATGCGCTCAGGGTGAACGAGTTCGGCAAGTTTATTGAGGCGTTCGTCAGGAACGGTGATTACGCCCACATTGGGTTCGATTGTACAGAATGGAAAGTTTGCCGATTGAGCCTTGGCGTTCGACAGACAGTTGAAAAGCGTGGACTTGCCCACATTAGGAAGCCCGACGATACCACATTGAAGTGCCATATTTTAATATTATCTCTTTTAGTGTTTAAATTTCGCCTGCAAAGTTACAAAAACTTTTAGAATAAGGCAATTGCCCCACCACCATCACACCACCCTCAACGAACAAAACCCTCACACAGATTCAACAAACCCACATATCCGTATAATCCGTGCAATCCGTGTTCTAAATAATCAGCCACAAATTCACACAAATTTCCACAAATAATCATCCTGTTGAATCTCGTGGAATCTGTGTGAACCTTGATGATATGCGATGATTCATGCCTGCCACAATAAGCAAGGGCGCAAATCACGTCACAACACAGGGACATTCCTTCCGCATATTTCAACACAAGCGCCAATGTATCAACGCATTGAAAACACACCAAAAAAACCGTCCCTTTGGTTTGCATTGAAAACATACCGAAAGAACCGTCCCTTTGGTTTGTTCTCGGTCGAGTTCCTTGGTAGTTAGAAGAGCATATACACCTTCCTTAATACATAAATCCTTGCCTCTTCCTGTATCGTTCCAATTCTTCGTAAACTTTCCGTTTCACAGTTTCATCAGTGTTCGCCTCATTCAGCAACGATGCAACTTTCTTGAGCAACTCTTCATCCACCCAATCAAAAATTTCATATTCACAGTTCCGAAACAGGACAAAATATGATGTTCCAGAACAGCTATCTCTTGCCGTAATCTTGTAAAGACCTCTTTTGTAATTGAAAGTCTTAATATGTGCATAAGTTTTTCCCTCCAACAAATCATAAGTCCAGAATCTGGCGGAATCAGGCATACTATAAAAACTTTCTTTATTAACATCCTTTATGACTGACACTTTCTGGGAATCATAAATATCACTGACAATGTACTCAATGTTAAAGTATAGATTTGTTATACTGTCAAAAACCTCCTTAGTCATACCAGAAGTGGCAGACATTCTAAAAATCGACAGTGACATCAAAAAAGTTAAAATTAAATGTTTCATAATTTACTATTGCTTAGCTTTTCTCTTTTTACGTTCTTCCGCCGCTTTTTGTTCAACCTCTGTTGCAACTTTTTCAGCATCCGCTTCCGAAACAAAATTACTATTAGCATTTTTATCGGTAGCGTGCACCCCTTCGTGAACTGCAATAATTCCTATAATGTCATTGATTGTAAGACCACTTTTTTCATTATACATCTCTTGATAATTTCGGAGCACTTCTACAACATTCTTAAAGATCTGAATCTCAACACTTGAAATTTTAGTACCATCCTTACCCTGAACAATTTCTGTTTTAGTCGCTCCAACTTGCGTATCTTTTGAAGGATCAAAATTTAGCATATTTTTTAAAGAAAGGGTTATAGGGTAGTCTGCCTTTATCATGGCATCAAGAACACCTAAGCCTACAGATGTCTTTCTCATATTATGAATTATTAATGCAGTTGAACATTCAATATTATCTGACCATCTATACATATTATCAAAAACCACAGGTTTTCCATCAGTTCCTACTATCCATTTCCCCGTCGGATCCACAAATTTCACTGGGTTGGCGGCGCAGTAGGCGTAGGGGGAGATGGCGTAGTATTTTTCACACTTCGGGTCGGGAGATGTGAAGCGAGGAACCATCGGATCCATTTGCCGCGCGTGGAAGTCATACCAGTCAAGGCCGTTTTCTCGGTCGAGCTCTTTGGCGCTGTACTTGTAGGGTTGGATGCCTTCGGTGGCAGTGGCTGCCATTAGGGCGCCGTAGGGGTAGTAGCTGTTTAGCTCTACGGGTTGGTTATTTTGGTTGAGGACCACTCGGATGTTGCCTTGGTAGTCTTTGATGTAAAAGTAATATTCGCCGCCTTGGATGTAGCCATTGTCGGTGAGGATGCGCTCTAAGGTGCCATTGCAGTAAATATAATTGCCACAGTAGTCGCGCGTCATTAGGGTGGTGTAAGCCGGCTCAAACTCAATCGGCTCATCGATAACTCCGCCAACGGAGGGGAGGAAGAAGGTTGCCGGCTCGGCTTCTTCAGCGGCTTCATCTGCTTCGATGATGGCGAAGTTGTTGAGGCGATATTCGGTGCGGAGTTTTCGACCGTCGGCGGCGTAGGTGTAGCGCGTTTCGTGGCCGTCGTTGAACAGCACCGTCTCAGGCAGATTGAGCATATTGTAGGTGATACTGTGGATGCCTTTGTTACGGTCACAGGTCATGTTGCCATTGGCATCGTAAGCGTATTCCTCGTCCTTGTCAGCACCATCCTTAAAGTCCATCGCCCCGGCGTAGGAAAGCTCCTCGCATTGGTCTGTCACCTTCTTCAGCCAGTTGCCGTCATACGCCATCGTGAGGTCATCGATTATGCCATAGTTGCGGATATGCGTGGGGAGCGAAGTGTTGTACAAGCTCACACCATACCGTCTCAAGCTCTTCATATTGCCGTTAAGGTCGTAGGCGTAAGAGCAAGAGAAGTCGCGGTCGCCCTGAGAAATCAAGTCACCGTTCCATTGCTCTCCCGAAGACGAGAAGTCGGCTTTTGTGAGGCGGTTCAGCCCATCGTAGCTGAATTTATATTGGTTCTCCACCGATGTTGCCGCCTTCAGACTCTCACACTGGAGCCAGGTGATACCGCTGAAGCCACCACCCCAGAACGGTGTGCCGCCTGACGGAGCGTCCTGATAGTGAATCCACTCGTAGAAGTGGGCGTTCGTCACGCTTTGCACCCAACCGCGCACGTTGTAGGCGTAGGCCGTGCTAATGCCCCCATTGTTCACGGAGCAGGCCGCAAGACGCCCGAACGCATCGTAGGTGTTCGAGGCGAGCGTCACTGGCGTAGCGCCATTGTGCGAGAACGATATGTTAAGTAGTCGTTCCATAGCGTCATAAGTATAACGAGTGATATCCTTTCAATGCATTAAACCTTTAAAAATCATCTAATATAAAAGCTAATCTAAATAAAAGCTCTTCACAAATTGAAATTAGTTCGCCTCTTTTGGGGTCGTTTGATTTTCTCCGATAACTGGATATTAAAACATGAAAAATTTCATTTGATTGGCTATAATAGGCAAATATGGGATTATGAGGATACATTCCGAAAAAAGGCTTTTTGTCCTCATAGTTCTCATTATTGTTTAAATCAAACTTTCGAAAATCAAACTCACACAAATTCAAAGACTGCAGTTTGTTGAATATCTTAATAATTGAACTATGAAATTCCGGTTTCACATCATTTTTGGAATATGAAAGCAAAGAGTCTTTGATAAATTTGTAGCATACTATTGCGCCTGGAGTAACGATGTGATATGTTTGAATCACCTCTTTGTCCGGATTAACTTCTACATCGCTATAGATCAAAAACTTTTCGTCTAAAGTTTTCTTTGCCAAATAATTTAAATTCTGCTTAATTTATTTTCTGATTGTCGAATATCAATATTTATAGCAGTGTCATAAAATAACCCATTAGCATTTTGAATCATATAGATATCACTAAGTGTGCCTTGCCAAGCATCGATAGGGACTTCATTACCTCTTATATCTGCGCCTCTATAAAATTCGCCTGCGCTTACAAAATCATATTCTTGAAGTTGGTTAATAGTCTCCCTATAGAGAGATTTAAGTTGCAAAGAAGCAGTAGCGCCTTTTTTCATTAGTCGACAAGAATCTTTTTGAAAAGTAGCGCATGTGTCATCTAAGGATATCGTCTTAAAAAATTGACCTATAGAATCTTTTACATATATTAAATATGTGCCATTCTTTAAAGAGTCGATTGACACAATTTTATAATCAGATAAAGCAGAACCACGAGCCGTGATTAATGATAATGTAGCAATTATTGCGATAAATGAAATAATGTAGACTTTCATAAGTAAATTCATTTAGTATGTATCACAACAGGTTGGTTTTGTTCATCTTTGATATAAATAATTTCATGAGAAACATTATCTGCATCTGTCTGCTTATCAGAGTATAATGGTACTTGAGGTGAAGCTAATAAGTGAGCAATATTATAGACAAAATTTTGCAAATAATTACTTCCTTCAATAGCGGGCGATACATTCGTATTCAGTATTGAAGCCAATTTGCCAGCAATATAAGACTCCGTTACCTCATGTAACACAGATGTGCCGGCTTTAGAAAATTGTTGAAATATCTGAATTATTCATAACATTAAGTGTTGAAATTGTGTTATCTTCGTTAAGATTGCAGCCAAAAAAACCTCCACCAAAAAATTCTCTTTTAGCAAATGTGTGATTATCAACAACCCGAATCATTGACCTGATTTTTTTGTCGTCAACAATATTCATCATCATTTTTGAATTGTCATTTATCGTATTCTTATCGTAAACAAAATAAGAAATATTTGACTGAGAGTCACTCACATAGAAATGTACACCGGGCGTTATTGCGTTGATTTGATTTATAGTGTAATCAATGTTTTTTTGCTTTCCTGTAACAGAAAGTTCATTTCCATCAAAATCAATATATTTCAAAGGGTTGGCGGCACACCAGGTGTAGGGGGAGACTGGGTAGTAGGTTTCGGATTTGGGATCCATGGTGGTGGTGCGGGGGATGATGGGGTCGTAGTGGCGGGCTTGGCTGTCGTAGAGGTCGAGACCGTTTTCGCGGTCGAGCTCCTTGGCGCTGTATTTGTAGGGTTGGGTGCCTTCGGTGGTGGTGGCTGCCATTAAGCCCCCATAGGGATAGTAGCTGTTCACCTCCACTGGTTGGTTAGCCTGATTGAGCACCACGCGCACATTGCCCTGATAGTCCTTGATGTAAAAATACAGCTCCCCATCCTGCATGTAGCCGTTCTTGTAGATATAGTTGCCGCAGTAGTCGCGCGTCATCAGCGTGCGAGAAATCGGTTCCGCAGGTGTCTCAATGATGCCATTCACGTCGAGAGCCGACGGACTGGCAATAGCGTCGAATCCTTCGCTTGCCTTTGCTTTTTCCGCTTCAATAATGGAGAAGTTGTTCAGGCGATACTCCACACGTAGTTTCCTCCCATCGGCGGCATAGGTGTAGCGGCTCTCGTGCCCGTCCTTGAAGAGAACGGACTGCGGCAGATTGAGCTGGTTGTAGGTGATGCTGACGATGCCTCGGTTGCGGTCGCTGGTCATGTTGCCGTTGGCATCGTAGGTGTATTCCTCTGCCCCATCGGCTCCGTCACGGAAGTCCATTGCCCCTGCGTAGGTTGGCTCCTCCGCCGCATCGGAAACGGATTTCAGCCGGTTGCCGTCATACGCCATCGTGAGGTCGTCGATGATGCCATAGTTGCGGATATGCGTGGGCAGCGAGGTGATGTAGTCCGTCACGCCGTGTCGCTTCAGCGAGAGCATGTTGCCGTTAAGGTCGTAGGAGTAGGCGCAGGAGAAGTTGCGCTCGCCCTGCGTCACCAGGTCACCGTTCCACTCCTCGCCGGTGGCGGAGTATTTCGCCCCGGTGAGGCGGTTCAGTCCGTCGTAACTGAAGGAGTACTGACTCTCGGCGGAGGTGGCTGCCTTAAGGCTCTCGCGCTGAAGCCAGGTGATGCCACTGATGTTGCCATTATAGCAAGGTGTTCCTCCGGATGGGGCATCTTGATAATGCAGCCACTCGTAGAAATGATTGTTGACCACGCTCTGCACCCATCCGCGCACGTTGTAGGTGTAAGCCACGATGGCTCCATGCCCGCCGTTATTCATCGCGCAGGAATCAAGACGGCCAAGCTCGTCGTACGTGTTGCTTGATAGTGTCACTGCTGCAGCACCATCGTGTGAGAGCGAAGTGGTAAGCAATCGTTCCATGTGGTCGTAGGTGTAGCTGTAGAGGTCGGAAACTGTGCAACTGTCGGAGCTGTGCTGATGCAGAACTGTGAGAGGCTTGCCAGTGAATGTGAGGTGCATGTAATTGTGGTCGTACCCCCCACGGTGGTTGCGCTCATGGCTCTGAATCACATTACCGTGGTGGTCGTAATACACCGATTTGACGAGAGACGTGCCCACGCCGTCAAGCGTGCGCGCCATGGTGCCTGTCAGCAGCCCCTTTGCGGAGTGCTGCGGATAGGAGGCATTCACATATTTTTCGTCATAGCCGTTTATGGTCTTGTACTGTAAAGAATCACAGAAGGCAAACTTATCCAAAAAATTGTAATAATCATAATAATTCATCAATAGTATATCGCCAGCAGTCACATTTTGGTACAAAATCGGGTATCCCAGTTCATTTTGAGAATTGAAATCCACGCGAGGAGCCAGGTCCTTGTACGCATTGCGAAGCTGTGCGGCAGTACGGCTTTCGGAGGTGACGCCACTGTATGCCACACGCCCCAATCGGTCGTAGGCCGTGAACGCCCACTGCCCCTTGGCACGTTGATTCCCGTCCTGGGAGAATATGGGCAGGTGATACATGTCATATACATAGTATACTGGCTCACATCCGGGAAGTTTTTTCTCTATGCAGCGGTTTTTAGAGTCATATTTGTAAAAGAAAGACAAATTTGCTACGATAGAATTGTTGTCAACTCCTATATTTGTGGCATTGCCAAGTTGAGAAGAAGCTTTAGGGGAAAGCACAAAACAAAGATTCCCCCTATAGTCATATAGGTAATAAGTGTCGTGATTCTCATTTCCGACAGTCCTCTGGAGAACAATATCTCCATATAAATTCTTGAAATCATATTTGATGTGTCCATCCTCATCAATTGTTTTCACCACATCAAGTTCGCCTTCGGCATAGAAACCGTCTTGAGAGAATGAATCTCCTCCATCACTCACTCGGTACCTCTTACACGTGAGATCACCCCCAATGCCAGAATTGGTGAGGTACACATAATTTAGCGATTTACTATTGGCGTACCAGTTACCGCCTGCACCATAAATTGCGGTCTCTCTGCTTAGAGGATTGCTTTCATAAAACTTTGACACATACGGGCACACGTCGTTGTTGGAACTCCGAGATGCGCTCTGAACCGACTCTGTACTCTGAAATGCGCCATGTGCATTCATTACTGCGGGGAGCCACTCCTTTGAAACCC
>OQVS01002853.1_pt1 | contig 10718 bp, 10 predicted proteins | sample 1691601 | NCBI WGS metagenome assembly OQVS01 (sample SAMN03418268, study PRJEB22391) | human gut metagenome | biome: human-gut; feature: organic feature; material: feces | host: Homo sapiens | place: Tanzania | collected 2013-01 | reverse complement strand
CGAAAGCGAATCGAAGCGTTGCGTGGGTCTGAGCAGCCTGAAGACGTCAAGGACAACGCTGCAGCCATAGATGTCGCTGTTGAAGTCAAGGATGTTGACCTCTATGGTGACTTTCTCCATGTTGTCAACGGTTGGTCTGCGTCCTATGTTCACTGTGCCGCAACGGACGATGTCGCCAATTGTTATGCAGGAGCAATACACGCCCTCTTCAAGGAACGAGATGTCGCAGGACGTGTCTATGTTGGCGGTTGGAATGCTCATGAAGCGACCAAAGCCTTTGCCATGGACGACAGTACCTTCAATGGAGACTAGGATGTCACGTCCGTCAACGTTGCAGGAAATCATACGTTGAACCTGAAGTGCATGATGTCGCCGTCCTGCACGATGTATTCCTTGCCTTCTATACGGAGCCTTCCGGCCTCCTTGACCTTGGCTTCGCTGCCGTACTTGAAAAGGTCTTCGCAGCTATAGACCTCGGCCTTGATGAAGCCTTTTTCAAAGTCCGTGTGGATCACACCTGCAGCTTGAGGAGCCTTGTATCCTGCACGGAACGTCCATGCACGGTCCTCATCTGAACCAGCTGTGAAGAAAGTCCTTAGCCCCAATGTCTCGTAGGCGGTCCTTATGAGGACGTTCATACCGCTTTCCTCAAGGCCTGCGGCTTCAAGGAACTCGGCCCGTTCCTCTGGAGTGTCCAGCGATGCTATCTCGGATTCCGTCTTGCCGCATATACACACCACTTTGGAACCTTCCTTTGCGGCTATGTCCTTTACGGCCTTCACATAATCGTTGTCCTGTCCAATTGCGCTCTCGTCTATGTTGCATACGAAGATGACAGGCTTCATGGTGATGAGATGAAGGTCGCTTAGCATTGCGCGCTCTTCTGGGTCAGTCACTATGCTTCTTGCGCTCAAGCCCTTGCCAAGGCCTTCAAGAAGTCTCTCATAGATTGGAACGAGGGCCGCAGCCTCCTTTGCGTCCTTGGCTATGCGGGCAAGTTTGCTCTGCTTCTGGTAACGCTTGTCAACGGTGTCCCAGTCTGCAAGCGCAAGCTCAATGTTTATGGTCTCGATGTCTCCAGCAGGGTCTATCTTGTTGTTGACATGTATGATGTCGGGATCGTCGAAGCATCTCACTACGTGGGCTATGACTCCAACCTCCCTTATGTTCGCAAGGAACTTGTTGCCAAGACCCTCTCCTTTGGAGGCTCCTGCCACGAGTCCTGCAATGTCCACGAACTCGGTCACAGCAGGGATGACCTTTGCGGTTGGTATGAGCTCCACTATTCTGTCAAGCCTTGGGTCCGGGACGTTGACGATTCCAACGTTTGGCTCGATGGTGCAGAAAGGATAGTTCGCAGCCTCTGCAGGTGCGCTTGTCAATGCCGAGAATATCGTGGACTTTCCAACATTTGGAAGCCCTACAATGCCACAATTAAGTCCCATATGACCCTCCGGATGGGGGAAATACTAACACTTTTTCCAACATTGCGCCACTATACCTCAACTATACACAGCCTTGCGAAACTCTGCTACAATCCTTTTGTATGGTAGACATATCCAAACCACAGGACATATTCTCCAGGATAAGGGCCATGTTGGTGGTCACAAGCGACCAAGCCTCATCCAAGATGCAGGCCCAGCGTTGCCGTGACGAGCTTGAAGCCCTTTGCAGCACGGTGGGCATCCAGGTGGGAGGTTGGCTTTACTTTCCAATAAGGGAGTTCAACAGCGCAACGTATCTTGGAAAAGGCCAGGTCGAAAAGCTTGCATTCATGGCGCAGGAGAGCGAAAGCAACCTTGTTGTGTTCAACAACGGCATAAGCCCGCGCATACAGCGCAACCTTGAGCAGGTCCTTGACCTTTGTGTTGTAGACAGGCAGGAGATAATCCTTCAGATATTCGCAAACAGGGCGACCACAAGGGAGGCACGTCTTCAAGTGGAGCTTGCGCAGCTTCAGTACTCGCTTCCACGACTCAAACGCAAGTGGGCCAACCTCTCGCAGCAACGAGGAGGCGTGAAGGGTGCCAAAGGAAGCGGAGAGAAGCAGCTTGAGCTGGACAAGCGACAGGCTCAGGAGAGAATCACCCGCCTCAAGAAGGAGATAAAGGAGATTTCCAAGCAACGCGATGTCCAAAGACGCAACAGACTACAGAAAAATGTGCCCAATGTTGCCATTGTAGGCTATACAAACAGCGGAAAATCCACGTTTCTAAACCGCATAGCGGACTCAAACGTACTGTCAAAGGACATGCTGTTTGCAACACTTGATCCAACTACAAGAAGAGTGCGTCTTCCAAACGGAGAGAACATCCTGCTTACTGACACGGTAGGTTTTGTAAGCGACCTTCCACATGAACTTGTTGATGCCTTCCGCTCCACGCTTGAGGAGGCGGTTCTGGCAAACGCCCTACTCATAATCCTAGATGCCTCCCGCGAGGATCTCATGCAATGTTGGGAGACTACAACTCAGGTCTTGAAATCGCTTGGTGCGTTCGAGAAACCACGACTTGTCCTTCTCAACAAAATGGATCTTGTGACAGAGGAGAACCTATTTGCAGTGAATGCCTTCGTATCAACCGAGCCAAACTGCATGGAAGTCTCGATTCTAGAAGACAAATCAATGAAAACCGTCCTTGAAAGGATAGGAGCCCTCGTATTCGACAACCCGTTCGACATCGCAGATGCCACACAGGAGGAAAACACATGAAAACCTTCGCATCACTACTGATTGCACTCATACTTGCACTTGCATCATGCACCACGACAACCCCAATGGCTTTGCAGGAGGACATCCCATCCACAGCACAGCCCACCTCTCAGCCCGATATCGTTGAGGACTCCAATGAGGCAGATACGGCAAACGAAAACACAAAGGTTGAAGAACTTGAAGAGATTGAGACAACTGAGCCCAGCGAACCAATGGAAGCTATTACAGACGACAAGCCATTGATCGAACCCGGAACAGCTGGGCAGGCTGGTGGTGTGGTCTTCACCTACGAAGGTGCAAACCTTGAGGAATTTGTGGTGGACACAGATGGCATGAGTTACGAAGAAGCACTAACAATATCCCAAAACTGCACAATGATTACAAATAATGAATCATATTCAGGCTGGAGGCTACCATCGGTCGATGAGCTCTTGGCTATATACTCACAGCTGTTCGAGACGGGTCTTGTGGAATTCGAAGAGACCTACTACTGGGCAGCGTCCACCAAAGACCCCGACACCGCACCTGTAGTCTACTTTGGAACGGGCTTTGAGACTGATTTCTACAAGGACATGGACTTCGTTGGACTTATCGTAGTGAGAGATATCTGATTCAAAGGAGAGCTTCCTTTGTTTTATTGGAAGCCCTCTCAAGCCTCTTCCTGAAGCTTTCCGGCAAGCTGCCCGCACGCACCTTTTATCGAACGTCCACGGCTTATCCGTATAGTGTAAGGGATGTTCCTCTTGTCCAACGCAGAGGTGAACGACTTGATCTCCTCAGACGTAGGGGTCTCGAACTCAAGTTCGTTGCAGGGATTGAACGGTATGAGGTTCACGACGACCTCAAGGCCGTTGCAGAACCGTTTGAGGTCATCTGCGTCCGATGCCGATATGTTCATATCATGTATCATGCAGTATTCAAGGGTGAAACGACGGCCTGAGACCTTCTGGAACCTCACCAAAGCGTTTCTCAGCTGCGCAAGGTTGAACGACCTGTTTACAGGCATGAGGAACGAACGCTTCTCATCGTTGGCGGTCACAAGCGACACCGCAAGCTTCACAGGAACCTTGCGGTTGGAAAGGTCAAGGATGCCAGGTACGAGACCACAGGTGGATATCGTTATCCTTCTGTGACTTAGATTGTAGCCTTCAGGATCATGGAGGAACGATACTGCGGACACTACGTTGTCTATGTTTGCAAGGGGCTCCCCCATTCCCATGAACACCACATGGGTTATTGGCTTTTCTGCAATGTGGCAAAGATGTGCGAACTGCTCTATGATTTCATAGTCCGCAAGGTTTCGCTTGAAACGAAGCGTCCCGGTTCTACAGAACCTGCATCCCATGGCACAACCTACCTGGCTTGAAAGGCATGCTGTCAGATCCCCTTCCTTGTCCGTTAGCAGTACGCATTCGATGATGCCTCCGTCATGTAGCTGTATTGCAAGCTTTGCAGCCCCAGAGGCATCGGTCTGAGAGGATACGACCTTGGACGAGAATGGGGATGGGTGCTTGGATGAGAGCGTGCTGCGAAGGGGCAACGAGAGGTTCGTCATCTCGTCGAAGGACTGAGCGCCCTTCACAAGCCAACAATAGACCTGCTTGCCTTGGAACTTCTTCTCCAAACCAAGGATGTCGGCTATCTGGGCCGGAGTCTTTGCAAAAAGAGAGAAAATCTCGATGTCCTTCATATCCATAACACCTCCCAAAAGGGCTTTTCCCAGCCCTTAGCCAATGTTAGCCTAGCATGCTTATTATTGCAATCACAACACCGGTGATGCCCTCTCCCCCAAGGAGTCCGCTCGAAACCAGGCCTATATCATTGTTCTGTACCTTCGTTGTCTTTGAAATGACAAGGGCGGCTATGGCTCCAATGCCAACTATGAGGGATATGTTGATTGCAAGGTAGATTCCAAGTCCAAGCGTAGCGGCAGGCACTCCCAAGAGGTACATCACAGCACCAATTGCAATGCCAACGAAGAACGCAGGCGAGTCGCCAAGACCGCTGGCCATGGACGCCACCGCACGGGCCTGAGGCGCTGGAAGAAGATCCGTCCCGAACCCGCCAAAGCTCTTCTTCATGAGGAAGAGCACCAAGACCGATATCACAGCTCCTAGCACTCCTCCTATGGCCTCCCCAAGAATCTGCTGTTTTGGATCGGTCTTTAGCATGTAGCCACTCTTTAAATCGTTCATGACATCACCGGAAAGGCCACACGCAACGGAGACGAGACCGGCCGTGAGGAACAGCACCATAAGCGAAGGATTGAACGAAACCTGCACGAGCAACATGACAAGGATTCCAAACACCTCCATGGGGTTGACCCCGCTTTGGCCTGTGAGTATTCCTGAAAGCAACGTAGTAAGGCATACGCCAAGGACCGCAAGGGCGGCGGTGCCTAGGCTCATGTCAGTAAAAAGAGCCATTATCAGGGCGCTGACTATGCCAATTGCAAGGCATATTGCAATATTCCTGCTCTGTAGAGAGGATGCCTTTTCGTTGCCTTTGTTGGCTTTTCTCTTCTTCACCGCATCTGTTGCAGCCTTGATGAAGACCCCAACGCCTGTTCCCAGCATGAGTCCTATTCCAAGGTTCTCTCTAAAGAGATTTGCAGCTGCCATATCCGCGAAAAGGTTCGTTGAAAGTCCTATTGGAACTATCAAAAGATAGCCCAGAACCGCACCTCCAAGCCACAAAAACGCAGAAAGCTTACCAATCATGGCACCAATTGCCAATGCCATTGGGCTTATCCAAATGGTTATTGACTGCACAAGAGCGCTTCCCTGGAACACAGTTATGACAGATGGAATCCATCCAAATGCATCCCTCAAGGCTGTGAACACAACACTTGCTCCCATTGAGACGAAAAGCTTCAGCGATTCCTTTCCCTTGCTTATACCCGTGACAAGGGTCTGGTAGGATGCCTGCCCTATTGGATAGACAAGCTTCTGCTCCTCTATTAGGTTCCTTCTATAGACAGCGGAGAACAACGTTCCAAGCACCGCTCCGCAAACAGCCATGACCATTATAGGCAGGACTTTGACGTCAGCGTTTGGATCTATCATCCAAATACCGGGAATGGTGAAGGCAAGCCCTCCTGCAACCATCGCCCCAGCGCTCATGAGCGTATGGGTGACGTTTATCTCCTGAAGCGTCGAACCCTTCATCCTTCCAAGGACCGTCATGGAAAGGACGGTCACAAACACAGTTGGCCAAGGAAGGGCGCCCATCCTAAGGGCTACATACATGGAGCTTGCCGTTATCACGACAAGTCCAAGGATTCCGGTAATCACACCTCTCACGGTCAATTGTCTATCAGCCATGAAAACTCTCTCCCTAGAGGGACCGACAGGCCCCTTCAATGTGTATTTCCTTTTTCAAAAGCCCATCATACTTCAAATCCAAACTTAATGAAACTAGAAGTACACCAATACTTCATTGCTCTGTTTCTGCAACAAAAAACCCGTGCGGGCGCACGGGCTTGTCATCAAATAGTTTTGCTTGGAAGAATCAGATGTGGTAGACACATCCAAGTGCTGCGTTCCATGTGATGCCAACATTGACACCGCTAGCGAAGTTGATTGCAGGACCTACACCGGCTCTGAGATATGCTGTGAAGTCACCAACGTTCTTCCATGTCCAGTCATAGGAGACAGAACCCGTGCCGCGAACGGCAAGGCTTACACCTCCACCCTCGCCTAGGGTAATGATTGCACCAGCCTGAAGTCCAACGTTGACATCGAACTTTGCCTTGTCGATCTTGAAGTCGCCAGCCTTGTACTGACCACCAAGGACTGCATCGATATAACCGCTGTCGCTGCCAAAACCAAATGCCGCTGTGATGTAGCCATCCCACTTGCTGTCAATGTCATAGCTGACTGTAACACCTGTTGGCTGTCCAAGTTCTATACCTACTGCCAAAGAGCTCTTCTGAGTTGGAAGAATGCTTTTTGCTGCGACAGGAACGATAATCATTGCCACGAGGGCGATAATTGCGATTGTCTTCTTCATCTTTTAGTCTCCTGTTTTTCCTCTTTCGAGTCTTCCCCCTTCAGGGGGGAATGCTGTTTGAAATATATCATCAAAAACCAACAAAGGACAGGGGATGTTACACAACTACTCTATAAAAAACCCAAGCAAAAGGCCTAGGAGTGGTGTCCAAGAAAAAATTCCAACTTGAAAAACGAATCCTATTTTCAAATCAGATTCGTCAAACGGTATTGCCAATCCTCAAAAGCTACGTCGAGGCAGAAATTATTACTTCGCTGGTCTCAGTACTTCTGGCTTCGACTATCTTCACATAGGCTTCAACCTTGCCATAGACAGCCTTGATGTCTGTCTTTTTGTTCCCAAGGATTGCTTTCTCTGCTTTGATTTTCTGATGAACAAGGAAAATCTGCAGTTTTGATAAAACTGGCTTTATATCCAAAACCTTCTTTTAGCGTTTCCGATATGCTTTTTCTATCCTAAATTGGAATTTGAATACAAAACAATCTTCTTTGAAGAACAAGAAAGGAGAACCTGTGTAATAAAAACGGCATTTTCCCAAAATCATTAAACTTTCTTTGCATAAAAGATCGTTTTTCTTGATTTTATGCAATGGGCTGTTTTACCTTTGTCCAGATTTCGCTGGTATTTCTGTCAATTTTCTAGAAGCAAAGCATGTGACAGTGCTTTCTGCACGGCACATGCTGTAGCGACAACGTAGACCGCATGAAGAACGAAGAAATCAGCCTTTGACGGCACCGGCGGCCACACCCTTTATAATGTACTTCTGACAGCAAAGGTAGAAGATGATCACAGGGATGATCCCCATGAGAACCATGGCCATTGTGGCGCCAAGGTCTACTGCACCATAGCTGCCTTTGAGGTACTGGATGTGGATTGGGATGGTCATGTACTTGGTCCTGTCAAGGACAAGGTATGGAAGGAGATAGTCGTTCCAGACCCACATGATCTCAAGGATTGCAACGGAGATCAGAGTTGGCTTGAGAACCGGAAGCACAACCTGGAAATACGTACGCACAGGGCCACATCCATCTATGACGGCGGCCTCCTCCATTTCAAGGGGAATCGTCTTCATGAAGCCTGAGAACATGAAGATTGCAAGGCCTGCACCAAATCCAAGATAGACGACAGGAATTGTGAACGGAGTGTTCAGCTTTAGGGTGTCTGCGGTTTTGGAAAGCGTGAACATGACCATTTGGAAAGGGACGACCATGCTGAACACGCAAAGATAGTAGACTATGCGGCACACAAGTGAATCTATCCTTGAGATGTACCAAGCGGACATGCTTGTGCAAAGCAGAATCACGGCAGTGGAGACGATCGTTATCAGGAACGAATAGCTAACCGATTTGATGTATGGGTAGTTTCCAAAGGTCATTCCTTTCACGAAGTTGGAAAATCCAGCCCACATTTCGCCTGCAGGGATTGCAAAGGTGTTCGTCTTGACGAAGGTGTTGATCTTGAATGAGTTCAACACGACAAGGACTATTGGGAATATCCAAAGAAGTGACAACAAAGCAAAGAAGACTGAGAGTACGGTCTTTCTGACCTTCTCGCCTGTAAGACTGGCTGCCATTACTGCTGTACCTCCTTTTCGCGGGTGAACTTAAGCTGCAACAGACCAATTACGGCGACAAGGACGAAGAAGATCACGGCCTTTGCCTGGGCGGTTCCTCGAGCAGCGGTGTTCGAGCCGTAGAACGTTGAATAGATGTTCAAGGCAAGCATCTCTGTGGTCTTGACCACAGAACCATCGGCCTTGAAGATGAATGGCTGTCCACCATTGAGCGCCAGGTTCTGGTCAAAGAGCTTGAAGCCGTTTGAGAGCGTGAGGAACGTGCATATCGTGATGGAAGACATGACGTTTGGGATGGTTATGTTCACAAGCGTCTGCCAGCGGTTCGCACCATCGATCTCGGCGGCCTCAATGATGTCGTCTGGGATGGCCTGGATACCTGCTATGTAGATTATCATCATGTAGCCTATCTGCTGCCAGCACATGAGGATTACAAGTCCCCAGAAGCCGTACTTGGTTTCAAGGAGGATGGATGTGTTGTATTTTGCGAGGATTCCGTCAAAGATCATGGACCAGATATGGCCAAGGACGATTCCTCCAATTAGGTTGGGCATGAAGAACACTGTCCTGAACAGGTTGCTGCCCTTTATCTTTTGAGTGAGGGCCAGCGCAATTGCAAAGGCCAACACGTTGATTATCAATACCGATACTATCGTATACAGGGCTGTGTACCAAAATGCATGCATGAACGATGCATCTTTGAACGCCTTGATGTAGTTTCCAAAGCCAATGAATGTGGCGTCTGATGTGATTCTGAACTTGCAGAACGAAAGGTATATGCCTTGGATGAATGGCCATACGAATCCTATTGCAAAGGCTATGATCGTAGGACCCATGAACAGGGGGAACCAATTCTTGATTGGTTTCTTTATAAGGGAGGACCTAAGACCGCCCCCCTGACTGCGGATCTTCTTTTTCGTCGCTGTCATGTACTTAGTCAACTCCTAGTGTTGCTCAAAAGGCGAATGATTAAAAGAAGATGGCGGAGCCTTGACTCCGCCACCTGCACCTATTGAAGCTTAGTGCTCCTTTGCATACTGCGTTGCCCAACCCTGGACGAATGCAGTCTCGACAAGCTTCCAAGTCTCAGCTGAAGGAGCGTTGTCATACTGGTTCATTGCAGAAACGACACCGGCTCTCCAATCATCGACAGCTGGAGTGTAGTTGAATGCCCAAGTCATGACATAGTTGCCCTTCTTGTTGTACTCGTTTGCAGCATCAAGGAAGACGTTGCCGGAAGGGGCAGCCTGCTTGTAAGGGATTGCACCGAATGTCTTTGCAAGAAGCTCTGTTCCAGTCTTGGAAGTGACCATCCAGTACATGAAATCGATCGTTGCATCGATGTCAGACTGTGGAGCCTTTGCGTTGACAGCCCAACAGCCTTCCGTTCCGCAGTTGAGACCAGCCATCTCCTCGCCTTCGACTCCGCTGTAGAAAGGAATCATGGTGAGGTTCGCTGGATCAAGACCATACTTACCTGTAAGAGCATCGTACTCCCAGTTTCCGTTCTGGTAGAATACAGCCTTCTTTGTACCAAACTCGTTCTCTGCATCATAGCCACCTGTTGCAAGTGAGTTAGGAGCGTATGCTGAGTTGTTGATATAGAGATCCCAGAGGTTCTTGAAGTTGCCAAGATACTTGCCTGTGATCTTTGCTGGCTGAGGACCTGCCGTCCAACCATTGTCCCTTGCTTCGTAGTAGAGGGCAACGTTTGCGAGGTGTCCGGAGAATCTCCAGGAAGAGGAGCCGTCCATACCAGATGATGTGAATGCATCGAAGCCAAGCTCTGCGGCTCTTGCGTGGATGTCTTCAGCAATTTTCTTGAGGGATGCGAAGTCCTTGATGTCCTCTACTGCATAACCGGCCTTTGCAAGGAGTTCCTTGTTAACGATTATTCCAAAGCACTCGTAGCAGTAGCCAATGGAGCAAAGCTTGCCGTTTGCATCGTAGAGGTTGTATGCGTCCGTGGAAAGCTCGTTGGCAATCTTCGTACCAGTGAGATCGTATGCATATTCACCCCAGCTTCTTACAGCACCTTCGTTACCAATGACGAAGAGCGTGGGCATTGAAGACTTGTCCATCTCAGCCGTGAGAGTTTCGTTGTATGTACCAGAAGCGGCTGTAACGACTTTTACAGGAACACCGGTCTCTGCCGTATAAGCCTTTGCGACTTCCTGAAGGACTGCGTCTGATTCTGGCTTGAAGTTGAGCCAATAGACGGAACCCTGCTTTGCTGTTGTCTGACTCTCAGCAGCAGCCTGTGCAAATGCGCTTGAAAGAACAAGTGCAAGAGCTACAAGAACAACAATTGTCTTTTTCATTTTTTTCCTCCAATCCAGGGGTGTCGCCCCTTTAGATTCAATGACAAAGTATATTTTAACACTGCAAACCCCAAAAGGCTATCTTTTTTTCGTCAAGAAGATG
>OQVS01002851.1_pt1 | contig 10721 bp, 6 predicted proteins | sample 1691601 | NCBI WGS metagenome assembly OQVS01 (sample SAMN03418268, study PRJEB22391) | human gut metagenome | biome: human-gut; feature: organic feature; material: feces | host: Homo sapiens | place: Tanzania | collected 2013-01 | reverse complement strand
CCTTCGGAGCGGTCCGCCCCGTTGTGGCTATCCCTCCCACCGCTACCGCGGCGGGCCCCTTTCACGAAGCCACGGGCGGCTACGCCGCTCCGAAGGCCCCTGCCGGCCAGTCATGTTTGGATGATGTTATTTCCGTGACTGGCCACGCCTATATGGCATTGACCAAAACAAATAGTGCCGAATGATACCGCGGCAAATTACGATGTCTCTCGACAGACGGAACTGCACTTGCGGGACAAGTCAACACGGAACTTATGAGACGTTCTGTCGTCCGGACAAAGCCCTTCGATTTTCGACCCTCTTGACAACCGCTATCCGGCGTTACGTATTAATTATCAGAAGGTTAGCCAGTTATAAAAGCGCCAAGAGGTAGCATCGGAAGGGGGTCTTGGCAGGAGCGACTCGCTCCACACCGGCATGTAACATATTGGCACACAATATATTATAACCGCAAAACTAACAACTGACATATGTCAAGAGGGTCGAAAATCATTCACATAACTGATAAAAAAATAACAGGGTAGAAAACAAAAGTACTGGAACACGTCATAGACAGCGGTTTGGAGCGCGCCCTTGAAGTATTCGAACAGCTCCGGAAGACACGGGGCAAAAAAAGCTCCGGAGACGCTGAGCACCTTCGACTCATGAACATGGTCTGGTCGGACGAAGGTATGAAGAAAACTCCGGAGACGCGGAGCCCGACAGAAGGAGATCGCTTTAAAAGTCAAACATTCCTCAGTAAGAATCAAGAAATCGCCTTCGGATTTGCACGGGAAGATACACTTTTTAATTTGAAATCAAATACTTCCTATATAGGATACAATTAGCTGTGCCTGTCTAGAAATCGAATGCCACAAATAAAGATATTCCATGCTGACTCTCATAATAGTAATCACATAGCAAATCATAACCAAGACCAGCACTTAAACCAAGCTTTGTCTTTCCAAAATAGGTGTGGCAGCCAATAGATGGATTAAAATAAAAACCCTCCATTTCACCTATGCTATAACCAATTCTCGCATCTATATATGGGGATGTGCGTTTATCTAAAACCTTATGAAACTCACTCCTTATATGTGCGAAAAAAGGAATATTAACATAATCTTCAATAGGATAATTAACAGCAAAACCGGCACCAATATACAAAGAAGGTATAATCTGGCACCCATGCGACGTATAGAATTGAACACTGCTCAAATCCACATTTTCATTAGGATAGATAACCGCCCCTTCTCCTACGAAACCTCGATATCGAGGAGCTGAAATCCATCCATATTGATCCAACATTGCATTCTTTTCTTTCACCGCAGGCATTTCCTTGGATATTTTCTCCACTTCATCAAATGTGCAGAAAAATGTACTTCCGTCCGGGGTAACGAGTTTCAAACTCTGACCCGGAACCTGTTCCATGATAAGCCCGCGTATAACACTGCCATTCTTGAGATATACGACATCCTGATAACTCTGTGCAACCGACGATATTGCAACAAACAACAAAACTGTAGCAGCAATGGCTGTTTTTCTAATTAGATTATTCATAACTTCTTATAAATTTAGACTTCGTTAAAGATTGAACTACATGCTCTGCTAGTATCGTATTCCTATGAAAAAGCCAACACCACAAGGCGACGAAATGTGATACGCATTTAATCCGAAGACCACGCCGAATTTCTTCACTACCGAAACGTCGAATCCCATTTTCAGCAGAAGATGGGGATTGAGCACATAGTTCTCATTCGGGAAGATAGGTTTGTCAAACCAGGTGACACCGGCCTCGGCACCCAGCAGAAAACCATGTCTCCGATTTCGCTTGAACTGGAAATTTCTTACATAATCGACAAATATCGGAAAGGAATTATGGATACCAGTGGTTGGCGGAATACCCGGATACATCATATTGTAGCCTTCCTGCCAACTCGCGCCACAACCAAGCCCCAAATATCTTTTCGGATTAAACCTATATCCCAGAGATGCAGTCAGCCTTCTGGATCCCACATCCAGAGACTCGTTAATACCAAATGTGACAGAAGACTGAAAACCATGGAAATCCTTCCCGTTACAGGCCATAGAGAACAGACACAAGAGGAATGTTATTATGATCAATTTGAACTTCAGGTGTGGTGACTTCGGACCTTTCATATGCAAAATAGTAATCGGTCAAGTCACAAGATAGGCAAAAAATTTTACAAAAAATAAACGTTTTATAATCATGGTACATAAATGCTGAAAACATAAGCCGTCAATATGACATTGACCTGCACAGATAAATGGCAAATGATACCGCGGCAAATTACGATCTCTCTCGACAAACGGGACTGCGCTTGCGGGACAAGTCAACACGGAACTTATGAGACGTTCTGTCGTCCGGACAAAGCCCTTTAATTTTCGACCCTCTTGACAACGGCAGTCCAGCGTTACACATTTATAATCAGAAAGTTAGCCTAATAGAAGAAAGCCAAGAGGTAGGAATGAAATGGGGTCTTGGCAGGAGCACCTCGTTCCATACTAGTATGTAACATATTGGCATACAATATATTACAGTCGCGAGACCAAAACTGACAAATGTCAAGAGTGTCGAAAATTATTCAGATACCCGAAAAACAAAAGGGACGAAACACGGTATAGACAGCGGTCTGGAGTGCGCCCTTGAAGTATTCGAACATTGATATAGCGGAAGTCATTGGAGAGCAGGCTATGTCTGGAGCGCGCCCGTGAAGTATTCGAACAACCCCGGAGGACACGAGGTTCGAAGAAAACTCTGTACAGAATCTGCCTGGAATGGAATAATTGTCCCCTCCTGAAACATCTTCTCCTGCTATCTTAAAATCTGGAGAGAACTTGCAGGACGGCGACACAGCACAAAGTCCAGCCAACACGTGACTCCGGAGACGCTGTGCCAGACAGGAGGTTACCGTCTCAAAAGTCAAACATTCCTCAGCAAGAATCAAGAATTCGCCTTCGGATTTGCACGGGAAGATGCACTTTTTGTATTTTCCGGACATGGAAAAACAAAAAGTGTTTTGTAACTTTGAAAGACAACTAAAAAGAATTTTACGATGATTAACAATAAGCTTACTGTGGGCATCACACAGGGCGATGGCAACGGAATCGGATATGAAGTGATTATCAAGGCATTGGCAGACGCCAGAATCCTCGATTCCTTCACTCCGGTAATCTACGGCTCATCCAAGATTTTCGGATTCTACCGCAAACTCATACATAATCTGGAGCAGCTTGACACCTATGTCATCAATTCCGCAAAAGATGCGAAGCCAAAGAAAATCAACATACTCAACTGTCTGCCGGACAATGTTTATGTCGAACCGGGACAGCCTTCTCCAGAGGCAGCGAAATGCGCGATAACAGCATTGGAATGCGCTGCCGCCGACCTGAAGAACGGGGACATTGACGTGCTGATTACAGGTCCTATAAACAAGAGGGCGATGACCAATGCCGGTTTCGGTTTCACCGGACATACCGAGTTCCTGAAACAGTATTTCGGGGCCAAAGACGTGACTATGTTCATGATCAGCAGCCAGTTGAAAATCGGTGTGGTAACAGGACACATTCCTCTCAAGGATGTCCCTTCAAGCATCACCAAAGAGAAGATTCTCACTAAACTGCGCATCATGGACGCTTCCCTCAGGCGCGATTTCGGTGTCACCAAGCCTAAGATTGCCGTACTCGGACTGAATCCCCACTGCGGAGACGACGGACTTCTCGGAGACGAAGAGGAAACCGTCATCGCACCGGCAGTCAAGGCAGCCAACGATGAAGGAATCATGGCTTTCGGACCTTACTCCCCTGACGGATTCTTCGGTCTGGCCAACTACAGCAAGTTTGACGCAACACTCGCAATGTACCACGACCAGGGTCTGGCACCGTTCAAGGCTCTCGACTTCGAGGACGGAGTGAACTTCACTGCAGGACTACCGATCGTAAGGACATCACCGGACCACGGAACAGCATATTCGATGGCAGGAAGAGACGAAGCGGATCCGATGTCAATGATGTCATCAATCTATGCCGCGATCGACATCTACAAGCATAGGGTCGCATACGACAGGCTGCAAGCCGGAAAAATGCAGGAAAGAAATGTAGAGGAAAGCCGTCCGGAAAGACCGGGACGTCCCCAGATAGAATAACTCAAGTTTCGCAGGTGCGAAACACCGCTTATAGAGCCCGAGAGGGCGAGGGCAAGTTCCTTCCCCGAGGGGAGGGATTTAGGGAGAGGGTGACGTGCACACACAAAGTGCGTGGGGCTTTCAGCCTTCGAACAAGTGGCAACCCTCGAATTCGCACTAACGTTCAGCAAGTTTGACAACTTGCGAAACTTGGGCAGAATAACTCAATCACGAGATGCAGACAGAGCCGCATTCTGAAATACAGTTCATTAAGGGAGTCGGGCCAAGAAGAGCCCAACTTCTGGAGTCTGAATTGAATATCAGGACTGCCGGCGACCTTATAAGACTTTATCCTTACAAATACATTGACAGAAGCAATATTCTGCCGATAGCAGGAATACAGCCCGGAAACGCATTTGTGCAGATCCGGGCTCAAGTCGTTTCATCCGCATTGCTGGACAAGACCGGCAAGAGCATTGACCCGTCACAGGCCAAATTCAATGCCGTGAGCAGGCTCAGCGTCGTCGTTTCCGACGGTTCCGGCAGCATTGACCTTGTCTTTTTCAAAGGAATCAAATACGTTTATTCCAAACTCACGGTCGGTTCGGTTTTCATCTTTTTCGGGAAGCCTTCCCTATTCGGCAACCGTCTGAATATGGTTCATCCTGAGATAGATGACCCGGGTCAGGACAGTATCCCCGGCGGGACAATGACGGGGGTGTATCCATCGACCGAGAAACTGAAAAATGCCGGAATTACAGGCAAGGTCATGAACAGAATCATGGCTTCAGCCTTGAAGATGGCCGGAAATTCGATCCAGGAGACTCTTCCTGAATACGTACTCAAGGAGAAAGGACTGGTGCCACTCGCATTTGCATTGACAAACATACATTTCCCGAAGGACATCAATTCGCTGAAGAAGGCCGAATACCGGCTGAAATTCGAGGAACTGTTCCTCCTCCAGCTGTCGCTACTGAAACAGAAATATATCCGCAGCCGCAATGCCAAAGGTCTGATGATGAACAAGGTAGGCGAAGCTTTCAACATCTGCTACAAGTCTCTCCCCTACGACCTTACCGGCGCACAGAAGAGGGTCATCAAGGAAATCCGGGCTGACATGATGAGCGGCAAACAGATGAACCGCCTGCTTCAGGGCGATGTCGGTTCGGGAAAGACAATGGTGGCGGTGCTCTCTGCACTGATTGCATACGGAAACGGCTACCAGTCATGTATCATGGCTCCTACCGAAGTGCTTGCACGCCAGCACTATAAGAACATGTGCAAGTATCTGGAGGGGACCGGGGTCAATGTTGCCGTGCTCACAGGCACGACGAAGACTGCCGAGCGACGTACCATTCTCGAAGAACTGGCGTCCGGCAAGACAGGTATAATAGTCGGTACACATGCATTGATAGAAGACAATGTGGTTTTCCAGAATCTCGGGCTCGCTATCATTGACGAACAGCACAGATTCGGTGTCGATCAGAGGTCAAAGCTCTGGAAGAAAGCCAGTTGCGGTATTGCTCCGCATATCCTGGTCATGACGGCCACGCCGATTCCGAGGACATTGGCGATGACACTGTACGGCGACTTGGACGTCTCTGTCATCGACGAGATGCCTCCAGGCAGGAAGCCGATTCAGACCATCCAGATTACCGAACGGCAGAAACTCCAGCTCTACAATTTCATGAAGGAGCAGATCGCCAAGGGGCATCAGGCCTATGTCGTCTATCCGATGATTTTCATCAATGAAAAAGTTGACTACAAGAATCTGGAGAGCGGATACGAGGAAATTGTAGCTGCTTTTCCATATCCGCCGTATAAGGTGGCCATCGTCCACGGACAGCAGAGCGACGAGGACAAGGCTTTCAATATGAACGCTTTTGCTGCGGGCAGGGCCAACATTCTGGTTTCCACTACCGTAATCGAGGTGGGTGTGGATGTTCCCAATGCCACGGTCATGGTCATCGAAAGTCCCGAAAGGTTCGGGCTCAGCCAGCTGCACCAGTTGCGGGGCAGGGTCGGACGTGGCGGAGGCGATTCGTACTGCATTCTGGTACGCGGGGACAAACTGAGCGAGGAATCCAGGAAACGCATTGACCTTCTCTGTCAGACCGAGGATGGTTTCGTGCTTGCGGAGGAAGACATGAAGATGAGAGGTCCCGGCGACATGGAGGGCACCCAACAGAGCGGACTTCCGATAGAACTGTCCATCGCATCATTGGCAAAAGACGGAGCAATCCTCTCTGACGCAAGGGCTTACGCCGACAGTATCCTGAAAAAGGATCCGGACTTGTCAATGCCGGCAAACAGGCCTCTGGCTCTGGAGATGAGGAAGGACAAGTATCAGAAACCAGACTACAGCAAGATTAGTTAATAACCAAACCCAATATAAGACAATGAAAAGTTTAATCAGCTCGGGCGGTCTTGCCGCCTTGACAATCAGCGCTTTACTAGCAATGAACTGTAATTGTGAAAAAGAGGCGGCAGAGTATATCGTGCCGTCTGACATTGAAATTACCGACGGAAAGATGACTCCTGAGGTTCTGCTTTCTTTCGGCAGGCTTTCGGATCCGCAGTTGTCTCCTGACGGAAAGACCATCCTCTACGGAGTCAGCTACACTTCCATCGAGGACAACCGCACTTGCCGCAACTTGTTTGTTGCCAATGTTGACGGAACCTCTCACCGTCAGCTTACCAAAGACGGAAAGAGTATCAGCTGCGCCCGCTGGACAAATGGAAATACCATCACCTATATCCAGGGCGGACAGATCTGGAAGGCTACGGTACGTGGTCTTTCCGGCGACAATCCTAAACTTGTGAAGAGGACACAGCTCAGCAATGTTCCAAATGGCATCGGCGAGTTCAAACTCTCTCCTGACGAGAAGAGTCTGATGTATATCAGCTATGTCAAGAGTGACGTGAAGACAGCCAAGGATTCAGATCCAAAACTTGACAAGGCTGACGCGTATGTTGCTGAAGATCTGATGTATAGACATTGGGATCATTGGGTAACTGAACTGCCTCACACTTTTGTCGCAAAACTCGGAAGCGAGATTACCCCGGACAACAGCATTGACATTCTCGCAAATGAGGAGAAGCTTTACGAACTCCCTACAGAGCCTCACGGCGGTCTCGAGCAGCTTGACTGGACTCCTGACGGAAAGTATATCGCTTATTCCTGCAAGAAGAAGACCGGCAAGGAGTATGCTTTCAGCACCAATACTGAAATCTACATATATAATGTAGCTGAAGGTTCCTGCACTGTGATCCCTATGGGCGGCGGTTATGACACTAATCCGGTATGGAGCCCTGACGGAAAGAAAATCGTTTGGCTGAGCATGGCCCGTGACAGTTATGAGGCTGACAAGAACCGTCTCATGGCTGCCGACTTCAACAATGGCGAAATCAGCAACATCCGTGACCTGACAGCAGATTTCAAGTACAATGCTGCCGGTCCTGTCTGGGCTGATGATTCAGAGCACGTTTATTTCAATGCCCTTTCTGAGGGCCTCCAGGGCATTTTCAAGGCCGGTCTCAATGGCGGAATCACCCGCATTACCAAAGAGAACCAGTGGAATGACTATGATTCTCCTTTCGCCGTTGTCAAGGGCGAGGACGGAAGCACTAAACTTCTAGCAAGCTGGTGCTGTATGGACTACCCTACAGAGCTCGTCTGTGTCAATGAAGCTGACGGCGCTTCCGAGCAGATTTCTCATGAGAATGAGCACATTCTTTCCAAACTTGCCAGCCATAAGACAGAAGCGAGGATGGTCCGTACCACTGACGGCAAAGACATGCTCACATGGGTTCTTTATCCTCCTCATTTCGACGAGACCAAAACATATCCTTCTATTCTCATCTGTCTCGGCGGTCCTCAGGGAACTCTCAGCCAGTCTTGGTCTTACAGATGGAATTACCGTCTGATGGCTTCCCAGGGCTACGTTGTAGTTCTTCCTAACAGACGCGGCACTACAGCATTCGGTCAGGAGTGGTGCGAGCAGATTTCCGGAGATTATTCAGGACAGAACATCCAGGATTACCTTGCAGCGGCGCGTGAGTTGAAAGCTGAGCCTTACATTGACAAGATGGCGGCCTGCGGCGCAAGTTATGGCGGTTATTCTGTTTATTATCTGGCCGGTGTCCATGAGAATACCTTCGATTGCTTCATCGCCCATGCTGGTATCTTCGATGAGAAATACATGTATTACGAGACTGAGGAGATGTGGTTCTGCAACTGGGACAATGGTGGTCTGACCGAGTACTCATACACCCCTGGACAGACTGGCCCTGCAGGTGACGGCATCACTTTCGGCGGTATCCAGCAGGCTGGTTCTCCTTGGAGTTCAATGGCAAAGGCTCAGTGGCATTATTCCCACAGTCCTTCTGAGAATGTAACGAAGTGGCATACTCCTATCCTCTGCATCCACGGATGCATGGACTTCCGTATTCCTTATGACCAGGGAATGGCTGCTTTCAATGCCGCTCAGATGATGGGCGTTCCTTCGAAGCTTGTCATCTTCCCTGATGAGTGCCACTGGGTTACAAAGCCTCAGAACGCGCTGTTCTGGCACCGTGAGTATTTCGACTGGCTCGACAAGTGGTGTAAATAAGGGCTGAACGAAAGGGGCAAGCAACGCGTTCTTTCATGTGAACGTTACCCTCTCCCTAAAGAAGCTGACCGAAAAGGTCAGCTTCTTTTTTGTTCCGGAGTACGCTAAAAAAACATCCCGGAATCCTTGTCGGACTCCGGGATGAATTATTTGTAACTGTCCGGTTACGCTTTCGCGCAACATTGGACAATATTATTTGCCTGCGAGTTTCTTGTAAGACTCGAGACGAATCTTAGCGAATTCCTCTGTCTTCTGAAGGAGTTCATCTGCTCTCTCAGGGAAGAGTTTGTAGAGGGATGCGAAACGGACCTCGCCCTTCAGGAAGTCCTGGAACTTGCTCCAGTCAGGTTCCTTGCTATCGAGAGAGAACGGATTCTTGTCTGTTCCTTCAAGTTCAGGGTTGAACCTGTAAAGGTGCCAGTAACCGCACTCTACTGCAAGTTTCTCCTCCTTCTGGCTGAGACCCATACCTGCCTTCAGACCATGGTTGATACATGGAGCGTAAGCAATGATGAGTGATGGTCCGTCGTAAGCTTCAGCCTCCTTGATAGCGTTCAAGTACTGAACAGGGTTTGCACCCATAGCTACCTGGGCAACATATACATAGCCGTAGCTCATTGCCATCATGCCGAGGTCCTTCTTGCGGATCTTCTTGCCGCTTGCAGCAAACTTGGCGATAGCTCCTGCTGGAGTTGCCTTGGATGACTGTCCACCGGTATTTGAATATACCTCTGTATCAAGTACGAGGATATTGATATTCTGGCCTGTAGCGAGAACGTGGTCAAGTCCGCCGTATCCGATATCGTAGCTTGCACCGTCACCACCGATAATCCACTGGCTGCGTGCAGGGAGGAACTTCTTGTATGTCAAGAGTTTCTTGCAGTGAGGGCAATCCGTATTCTCCATGAGAGGCAGGAGTTTGTCCGTAACCTCACGGGTAACTGCAGGATTGTTCTTGTTCTCAAGCCACTCCTTGAACAGAGCCTTGATCTCGTCTGAAGCCTTGTCGCAGTCAAGACCCTCAGTCATAATCTCAGCGATAGTCTCTCTTACGCGGTCAGAACCGAGTTTCATACCGAGACCGAATTCGCAGAAGTCCTCGAAGAGTGAGTTTGCCCAAGCCGGACCATGTCCTTCAGCATTGGTGCAGTATGGTGATGCCGGGAATGAAGCGCCATAGATTGATGAACATCCTGTAGCATTGGCAATCATCATTCTGTCGCCGAAGAGCTGGGTGATGTTCTTGATGTATGGAGTCTCACCGCAACCTGCGCAAGCGCCTGAGAATTCGAACAGAGGCTGTGAGAACTGTGAGTTCTTGACACTCTGTGCCTTGTTTACTATGGTATCCTTGTAGCCTACCTTTGTATTGAGGTAATCGAAGTTCTCCTGCTCAGCCTGCTCGTCGAGTGCTGAAACCATAACGAGTGCTTTCTCCTTTGCAGGGCAGACGTCAACGCAGTTGCCGCAACCTGTACAGTCAGCGACTGAAACTGAGAGGGCGAACTTGTAGTCCTTGAGGACTGCCTTGCCCTGAGATGTCTTGAGACCTGCAGGTGCTGCTGCAACTTCCTCATCATTGAGGATGAACGGACGGATAGCTGCGTGAGGGCAGACAAATGCACAGGTGTTGCACTGGATACAGTTGTCAGGCTGCCACTGCGGTACGAAGACTGCCACTCCACGTTTTTCGTAAGCTGCAGTGCCTGCCGGCATTGTACCGTCAGCGTATGGCATGAATGTGCTTACAGGAAGTGTGTCACCTGCCTGTGAGTTAACGACGTCAGCGATTTCTCTTACGAATTCAGGAGCGAGACGGTCCTTGTTAGGGTTCACGAATTTGGCTGTGATGTTAGCCCACTCCTCAGGAACATTGACCTGCTCATACTCGCCTCCGCGGTCAACAGCAGCATAGTTCATGTTGACAATCTTCTCACCCTTCTTGCCGTAGCTCTTGACGATAGCGTCTTTCATGTACTTGACA
>OQVS01002848.1_pt1 | contig 10741 bp, 10 predicted proteins | sample 1691601 | NCBI WGS metagenome assembly OQVS01 (sample SAMN03418268, study PRJEB22391) | human gut metagenome | biome: human-gut; feature: organic feature; material: feces | host: Homo sapiens | place: Tanzania | collected 2013-01 | reverse complement strand
TTAAATTTTAGGCCGAAAAGGAATCTCTTCTGTTTTCTCAGTTTGCAAAACGTCCGTTTTCCGCTTTGCAAAAAGCGCCGCTCCGCCCGCCTATTTTACCATAGGAAACAATTTTTGGCAAACAAATTGACCGATTACGGTTTAAACGAGGACGCAGATGACCGCATTGCAACTGAAAACAAATGTTATTTTACCGGGCGACAGCATTGAAATGATGAACGGCTTGCCCGAAAAATCCGTCGACATGATTTTTGCCGACCCCCCTTACAACATGCAGTTGGGCGGCGATTTGTTCCGTCCCGACAGTTCGATGGTCGACGGCGTGACGGACGAATGGGATCATTTCGCGGACGCCAAAGCCTATGACGATTTCACGGTCGCGTGGCTGACCGCCGCCCGCCGCGTCTTGAAGGACGACGGCACGCTGACCGTCATCGGATCGTATCACAACATTTTCCGCGTCGGCTATATTTTGCAAAATTTGGGATTTTGGATTTTGAACGACATTTTGTGGATCAAGGACAATCCCATGCCGAACATGAAAGGCACGCGTTTGTGCAACGCGCATGAAACGATGATTTGGTGTTCCAAAAGCCGCAACGCGAAATACACGTTCAATTACGAAGCAATGAAAGCGTTTAACGACGACAAACAGTTACGCAGTGATTGGTATCTGCCGATTTGCAGCGGTCACGAACGGTTGAAGGACGAAAACGGCGAAAAGCTGCATTCGACGCAAAAGCCGGAATCGTTGTTGTACCGTCTGCTGATGATGACGACGAAGCCGGGCGACATTGTTCTTGATCCGTTTTTCGGCACGGGAACGACGGGCGCGGTCGCCAAGCGTCTGGGACGGCGTTTCATCGGCATCGAACGCGAACCCCGTTATATCAAAGGCGCGCAGGAACGCATCGATTCCATCGCTCCCTTGGCGGACATCTCCGCTTTGCAAATGTCGTGCAAGCGCAAAGAACCCCGCATTCCGTTCGGAACGGTTTTGGAATACGGACTGTTGCAGGCGGGCGACTGGCTGTTTGACGCGAAACAGCGTTTTGCCGCGAAAGTCCGTTCCGACGGGTCGTTGCTGGCGGACAACATGTCAGGATCGATTCACAAGGTCGGCGCGGCTTTACAGGGGGTGCCCAGCTGCAACGGCTGGACGTTCTGGCATTTCGAAAAACGCCGCCACGATTTAGAGGTCATCGACACTCTGCGGCAGGAAATTCGGACAAAATTGTTTGCCGCTTGAACCGACGTCTTTTCTCATTAAAAACCCCGCAAAAATCATCTTTGCGGGGCTTTTTCTGTTTTATTTTATCGGAAAAAGCGCTATCATTCTGTCCAGTCAATGAAAGAGGTGTCGCCATGTCCGTTTTAGCCGAAGCTTTCAGCCACTCCGACCATCGGAGCTTTTCGCTGTTGTCGCGCCTGTTTTCGTCGCCGGTTGTGCGCGGAACGTACAAAGACGAAAAGCCCGAAGTCCGCATGAACTTCGTCGGTTCGAAAAACGAACAAAAACGATTGACGCATCTGGTCAACACGCTTTCACAGTCCCCTACGGGAAAAAAACTGTTGGAAAAAGCGGCTGCGGAAGGCTATACCGTCGGCTTTGAAATCATGCCCGGCACGTTCGGATGCTGCACCTGCGACGAAAAAACAAAGCACATTGCCCTTAATCCCGCGTACGGCGACGCCAAGCTGACGGGAACGCTGGCGCACGAAGCCCGCCACGCTCAACAGTACGCGAACGGATTGCCGACGGAATTTCTGCAGTACGATGTCGCGACGGAATTGAAGATGTGGCGAACCGCCGAAGCGGACGCCGAAGCGATCGCCGCCTTGTGCGGTTTGGAAATTCGCGCGGAAACGGGAGAATCAAGCGTTCTCCGTCAGTTTGGAAAAACATCTCCGCATATCGGCGCGGCGGTGCGGGACGCGGCGCTTGACTGCTATACGCCAGAGGATTTGAAAAATCATCAAAACGATATTCTAACCGCCGGTTTCGAAGCGTGGTTTTCCAATTCGGACATGGTTGAAGCCTACGAAAAAAGCTATCTGTGCGATCGGCTGACGGACGCTCCTTTCCTGCCCCGATGCAAACGATTGGAGTTTTATGAAAAATACCCGATGGATAAATCGTCAAGCGGAGCCGAAATTTTGCAGATGTTTTGCAAAACGGCGGAAAACGATTGCTATTTTGCCGACAACTTGAACATCTTTGAACAAAAGCCGCATCTGTCGGCGATAACAAACGCCTCCCGTCACGCCGCCGACAAGTTTTTCGAACTTCGCCTGCGCGACACGGGGATCAAGCTTGACAAAAGCTATGCGGATTTGGCGGCGAACGGCGTTTCGGCAAGAGGACGCGATTTGCCGTACCTTTCGCCCTTTTCAATAAATGCGGGCGGTTCTTCCGCCTTGTTCAGCCTGAAAAAAGATTCGGCGGCTTTGTCCGGCGAGAAATCGCTGTTGTCGCGCCTGTTTTCGTCGCCGGTTGTGCGCGGTTTTTACAAGGACGAAAAACCTGAAATCGATTTCCGCGCCGTCGGTTCCAAAACAGAAAAAAAACGGTTGACGCATTTGATCAACACGATCGCCCGAAATTCCCCCACCGGCAGAAAAGTGTTGAAAACCGCCGCAGAAGCCGGCTATTCCGTCGGCTTTGAAGCTATGGCGGACAGTTGCGGCTGTTGCGACGGGCAAAAAAGAACGATCGTTCTGAATCCGCTGATGAACGATGCCAAGCTGACGACGACACTGGCGCATGAATCCCGTCACGCCCAACAGGACACCCGCGGCATCAACGCGCAATTCTGCACTTATGACATCGCGACCGAAATCCGCCTGCGCCGCGCCAAGGAAGCCGACGCTCAAGCCGTCGCTCTGCAAACCGCTTTGGAAATCCGCGCGGCGACCAAAGACGGAAAGGCGTTTTCGGAATTCAAATCCTCCTATCCCGAAATCATTGCCGAACTGCCGCTGTTTTCGCATGAAAAAACACTGCAAGACGTCGTCGCCGACCGCGACAAAAACATGGCGATCGCCTTTTGCGGCTGGTTTAATCAGGACGGCATCGTGTCCGCCTATGAAAACGGCTATTTGCGCGCGCATTTGAAATCCATCGACGGCAAAGACGAAATTGAACAGATGCACATTTTCGCCGATCGTCCTTTCCGCGGACATTTGTCTTCCGCCGACATCGTCAAGCGGGTTTGCGAAACCGACAACGGAACATGCTACTTTTCCAATGACCCGCATGTTTTGAATCGACCGCAAATGTGCGGCATTCTGCCCGAAACGAAAGAAGCCGCCGACAGGTTTTTCAACCGCAGACAGCAACTGACCGATCAGACAAAGGATTACAGCTATCGGGAACTGCCCGAACGGAATCCGCGTTCGTTCACGCCGAAATACGGCTATTTCGACATGCCTTACGATGCCCGAAACGCCGCCGTGACCAAGGTTCTTTTGAACAACCGGTCGCGCTGATTTTTCATATCGGTCCGCCCCTTGAAATATGCATTTCAGGGGGCTTTTTCTGTTTTATTTTTTCCCAAACGTGTTATAGTTCCGCCTAAACAGCAAAGGGGAGCGCCATGTCCGTTTTAGCTCAAGCTTTTGAAGAAACGAAAACGTCCGAACGGCGGAATGTCAAAACGGCGGCGGAAGTGAAAAACGCCGCCCTTCCCGACGAAGCGTCGTTTTTGGGGCATATCTTTTCATCGCCGTTTTTTCGCGGATCCTACAAAGAGGAAAAACCCGAAATCGACATAAAGCTGAAGGGATCGAAAAACGAACGAAAACGCCTGACCGCTTTGATCAACACGATCGTTCAAAATTCCCCGACAGGAAAAAGATTGTTGCAAGACGCCGCGGGAAACGGCTATTCCCTTGATTTTCTGGTACAGTCGAACAGCTTCGGTTCCTGCGACAGAGAAAGAAAACGCGTTCACCTGAACCCGACGTTTGACGACAACAAACTGATCGCGACGCTGGCGCATGAAACCCGCCACGCCCAACAGCATCAGCGCGGCGTTCCCGAATTTTACACCACCGACATGGCGACCGAAGTCAGACTGCGCCGCGCGACCGAAGCCGACGCTCAGGCGGCAGCCGCCCAAGTCGCTTTGGAAATCCGCGCGGCAACCAAAGACGATCGCGTTTGGCGGGCTTTTGCCCAAACCGCGCCGATTATCGCAAGGGCGGTGATGAAGCCGTCGATTGAAAAATCGCTGGGAATGGTGGTGGACGACCAAACTTCCACCATGCAAGACGCGTTCAAAGGGTGGTTCGATCAATCCGCACTCGTGTCCGTGTATGAAGATCGCTATCTGCGCAATCCGATGATATCGATCGGCTACCAACCTGTTTGGGCGCGGTTGAAAGAGTTTAAAGCCATGTCGTTCTCGAAACATTTGACTTCGAAACAAATCGTTGAAAAAGTTTGCGTGACCAACAGCGGCGATTGCTATTTCAAAGACGATCCGAATATTATGAACACGTCGCACATGTGTTCGATTTTGCCCGAAACCCGACGAACCGCCGAATATTTTTTCAAAATGCGGCGGGAATTGGCGGGATACGCCGAAGACCGGTCTTACCGCGGATTGCCGATACGTTGCACGAAAAACGCGGCTGTCCCGCGTCCCGCCCGAAACAACGACGAAAAAAGCGTGTTTCAAGCTTTGTTAAAAAGCCGTCAACGCTGATTCAAAGGAAGCATAAATGTCTTTTAAAAAACGTTTTCAAGAACTGCTGGCGGACAAATCATTGTCCGAAAACGAACTGTGCGCGACGATCGACGCATTGTTGAAAGACGGCATCGATCCCGCCGTTTTGCTGTATATGGCGGTGGAAAGCGATCACCTGCCCGCGGTCAAACACCTGCGCGAACTGGGCGCCGACCCCGCTTCGATTGTTACGGACGGCAAAAACCCCGTTTCGCTGGCGATTGATTTGGACAAATGGGAAATCGTCGAATATTTCCTGAGCAAGGATTTCAACCGTTCCATGATCTTTGCCGGAATTGAAACTCTCAGCCCGCTGATGATCGATTATCTGGAAAGCAAATACGTCAAAGTTCCGCACGAATTGAAAAACGGCGAGGATTTGGACTGGGTCAATCAAATCAACTGATTGATTCTAAAACATATCCAGCGTCATTTTGGCGTCGTCAGACATTTTGTCAATCGTCCACGCCGGTTCCCAAACCAGCGTGACGGTCGTTTTTCCGACTCCGGCGACATTGGAAACGGCTTCGGCGACCTGTTTCGGCATCAATCCGGCGACGGGACAGGACGGCGCAGTCACGGTCATATCGATTTCAACATCGCCGTTCGTCAGCCGATCCAAACGGTAAATCAGTCCCAAATCATACACGTTCAGCATCAATTCGGGATCTTCAACCGTTTTAATCGCCGCGACGATATCGTCCATTTTCGCCTGCGCGGCATCGGACGGCAGCTCCGTCCCTTCAACGACGACGTATTCGTCGCCATAGTTGACGACAGGCGCGTCGGGCGCGTTTCCGCCCCACAGCAAACTTTCAAAATCCTTGAAATCTTCATCTGACAGCGCCATTTGCGTCGCGGCGTCGGCGACCGCGTCCGCATGTTCTTCGGCGGGAACGGGCGTTCCGGTCGCGTTTTTTTCCGCAGACGGTATAGGAATTTCAATCGTTCCCGTAAAATTTTCCAGCTTTTTTAATTCTTCCTGCACCAAGGCGGGCAAATTTTGAACCGCCGTCGCCTCTTTTTGTTCCGAAAGCTTTTTATCGTCCATTGTTTTACCCTTTTGAAATGAAAATCAGCCGAAAAACCGTTTGGCTTTAACGACCGCCGCGACGAATTTTTCAACGTCTTGCGCCGTGTTATAGACCCCCAAAGACGCGCGGACGGACACGGAAACGCCGAACCGTTCGTGCAAAGGCTGGGCGCAATGATGTCCCGTGCGGACGGCGACCGCCTCTTGATCCAAAACCATGGCGATATCCTGCGGGTGGGCGAAATCGGTCACAAAGCTGACGACGGCGGCTTTGTTTTTTGACGTGCCGATCACCCGAACGCCGTTGATGGCGGCGATTTGTTCCTGCATCATTTTTCCCAAAGCGCGTTCGTGCGCGTCAATGGCGTCCATGCCGATTTTTTCGACGTAATCCACTGCCAAACCGAGTCCGATCGCCTGCATGATCGCGGGCGTGCCGGCTTCAAACCGCGCGGGCGGTTCCGCCCAGGTACTGCCGGAAAACGACACGGTTTTGATCATGTCGCCGCCGCCTTCGAACGGGGGCATGGATTCCAAAACGGGCAAACGACCGTATAAAACGCCGATTCCTGTCGGACCGTACAGTTTGTGACCGGAAAAAGCGTAGAAATCGCAGCCGATATCCCGCACGTCGACGGTCAGATGCGTCGCGCCCTGACAGCCGTCGATTAAAACGACCGCCCCGACCTTATGCGCCGCCGCCGATATTTCTTTAACAGGAAAAATCGTTCCCAACACGTTGGAAACATGCGCGACGGAAACCAGTTTCGTTTTTTCGTTCAACAGCTTCAAGTAAGCGTCGAAATCGAAATCGCCGTTATCGTCAACCGGCGCGACGTTGATTTTAAAGCCGATGCGGCTTTGCAAAATCTGCCACGGAACGATGTTGGAATGGTGTTCCGCCTGCGACAAAATGATTTCGTCGCCCGCCCGTAAATTCGCCGCGCCCCAAGTGTACGCGACCAGATTGATCGAATCCGTCGCCCCGCGGGTAAAGACGATTTCCCCGTCCGATGCGGCGTTGATAAAGTGTTGAACCTTTTTACGGGCGTTTTCAAAATTGACCGTCGCTTTTTCGGACAATTCGTACACGCCGCGATGAACGTTCGCGTATTCGTTCAGATACAGCCGCTTCATTTCGTCAATCACGCGCAAAGGTTTTTGCGCCGACGCCGCACTGTCCAGAAACACCAGCGGCTTGCCGTGAACCGTCAGCGACAACGCCGGAAAATCAGCGCGGATTTGTTCAACGTCAAAGCTCATTTTTCAGCCTTTCGTCAGCCAAGCGTTCAAATTCGGAACGAACGTCCCCGTCTTCGATTCCGTCCAGCACTTCGTTCACAAACGCCGTCGTCAGCAAAGCGCGCGCATCGTTTTCGTCAATGCCGCGGGTGCGCATATAGTACAGCTGATCCCGATTTAAGGTGCCGATCGCCGAACCGTGGGCGCATTTCACGTCGTCAGCGTAAATTTCCAGTTGCGGCACGGCTTCGATCGTCGCGTCGCGGGACAGCAGTAAAGCGCGATGCTGTTGCGATCCGTCGATTTCCTTTTTATCATAGGGGATATAGATGCCGCCCCGAAAAGCGGCGTGTCCGCGTCCGCCGACCGCGCCTTTGACCAGCTGGGCGGAAACGGTTTTGTCCGCACTGTGCCGAACGTTCGACGCGATTACGGATTTTTCGTCGCCGGACAGGATATAGACGACATCGCTGCGGCAACTTGCCCCCTCGCCCGCCAGTTCGAACGACATTGACAAATCGCCGCCGCCCAAATGCAACGTGACCAGTTCATAAGACGCCCCCCGTTCCACCTTGACCGACAAAGCGTTATCCGTTTTTCCGTGCAGGCGGTAATGTTTGACGCGCGCCCCCGCTTTGACGTCGATTTCCAGTCTTTCCGGCAAATCGCGTTCAAGAAAAACGGCGTTTCCGTTTTCTTCAACCGTCAAATATTTTTGTTTAACCAGCATTTCGACCATTTACGCGCCCGCCTCTTTGACAAAGCCCGCAAAGCCGTTCTTATCCACTTCGTCCAGCAATTCCGCGCCGCCGTCGGCGACGACGCGTCCGTTCGCCAGAACATGAACCTTGTCCGGCGCAATCTGTTCCCTGATGAATTTGATGTTATGCGAAATGACCAAAAACGACCGTTCCGGCGATCGCATGATTTTAACGCCGTTGCCCGCGACCTTGACCGCGTCGACGTCCATGCCGGAATCCATTTCGTCCAAGATGCAGAAATCCGGTTCCAACATCGCCATCTGGAACGTTTCCAGCCGTTTCTTTTCCCCGCCGGAAAAACCGACGTTGACGGGACGTTTCAACATTTCGTCTGTGACGTTCAACGCCTGCGCCCTGACTTTGATCCGCTTCATAAAGCCGACGGCGTCCAGCTCTTTTTCCCCCGCGGCTTTGCGGCGGGCGTTCAGCGCGTATTTCATAAACGTCGCCATGGACACGCCGGGGATTTCGACCGGACTTTGAAAAGCCAGAAACACGCCCAGACGCGCGCGTTCTTCTATATTCAGTTTCAGCAGGTTTTCGCCTTTGAATACGACGGAACCGCCCGTCACTTCATAATGCGGATTGCCGCACAAAACGTTTGAAAGGGTGCTTTTTCCCGATCCGTTCTCGCCGACAATGCAGAGATACTCTCCATCGGACACCGTGAAATGGATACCTTCCAGTATGGTGTGTCCCTCATAGCCCAGCGCGACGTCAGTTGCCCGGATCAGCATCCGGGCAGGTAATGTCCCAACAGTCATTTGTTTCATGCGATGTGTTCCTGTTTCTGTATTCGGTAGATAATCTTTGCATCCGCCGCACGTTGCGCGGCGTTGCTTTAGGGGGCACCCTTCAACCCGTTACGCCCAATGCCGCGCGCAGGGAAACCAGGTTTTCACGCAGCATATCCAGGTAAGACAATCCGGTATCGGATGCCACCTGCCCGGACCAGAGCCGGCGTACCGGCACACCGGTTGCGCGACTGACGGCATCCGCCACCGAGGCGACGCCGAAGTCAACATACAGGACGACAGGCAGGTGCAGATCGCGCACGGTTTCGGTCAGCATGACCTGCGTGGAAAAGCTCGCCTGCGTCTCACTGGAGCAACCAGGGAATGCCGCGTAACACACCACGCCCAACTCGCGCATGAGGTATGCAAACGGGTAGCGGTCGGCAATGACCAGCACAGGGTCTGTCGCAGACGCTACGGTCGCCTGATAATCCGCGTGCAGGGCATCCAGCTCGAGCAGATAGGATGCGGCATTGGCTTGCAGCGTGGCGGCTTGTTCCGGTAGCGCCGCAGTCAGTGTATTCCGTACAGCGGTTACGATGCGCGCCATGTTGCCGAAGGAAGTCCAGACGTGCTCGTCGTATTCTTTTTCCTCGTGCTCCAGCATATCCTCTTTGATTTCGTTACCGCTCATGTCTGTGGGATAGTAGGTAGGCCAGTTATCCATTTCCTGAGAAAGCGCGTCAAACCCATCGTTGCCGGAATAAATGTGAAAGTGCTCTGCCTTGCCCGGACCAATACCGTGGTCGCTGAACTGAACAAACTTCGGTGCATCGGCATCACCGCCTGTGGCTTCAAAGAAATAACGAACGCCTCTGCTGCCCGACGCGTAATCATAAATCTGGTAGCCCTTGTATTCATAGGTTGCTTTTACGGCTACCCCGTTTTTCACAAAGCACATGGTGCTGCTTTCCGCATCAATCGTAATTTGAGATACGTCTGTTTTATAGCCTGTCTCATAGTAGGCACGGTACTCTTCCGCAGTCTTGCTTCCGTTCTCTGCCTTGCGCTTCATTACCTCGTCCAGAGTGCCCTCCTGCAAGTAGGGATAGACAGACTGCCAATCGCCGTCCCAATCGGACAGAGTTCTGTCCTGCACATCGCTGTCGGCGAAGTGGGAGTAGCCATGGTTATGCCCTTCCTCCGCCTGCATACCGGGCATTGCCTCTTCCGTCTTAACGGTATCCTTCAGAACATCCAGCAGGTCAATGACCTTCATATCCTTGTTGGTGGCTTCCTTCAGCGCGTCATCCACCCATTTATCGGACTCGCCGCCCACATAGATGAAGAGGTCACAGTCGGAAATCTTGACGATGTCATCCGCCGTGGGCTGGTAGCTGTGCAGGTCAACACCGTTGTCCAGCAGCATGGTCAGGTCGGTGCTCTCGGCCTTGTCGCCGAGAATTTCCTTGACCCAGTCGTATTCGGGGAAGATGGTGGTGACAACGCTCAGTTTATTGGAATCGCTCTCGCCCGTCTCTGCGGCATTCTTTTTGCCGCAGCCGGCAAGCAGGCCGACCACCATGGTCAGCACAAGAAACAGGGGAATCATTTTCTTCATAGTATAATAAAACCTCCGAATTTTTGAAAAATAGGCGCAAAAATACAAGGGCAGCGGCAAAACCGCAAGAGCCTATCCGAAAACGGATAGACTGTGCCCTTGTAAAAGTCCTGTTTTTAATTCGAAAGCTTTACCTTGAGCGCAACAAGCGTCAGTGTGTCGGTCGTCTCTGCGCAGGGCAGGATCGCCTTGCACATGGTATATGTAAACGCAGCAGTGACCGCTGCGGCAGCACCGGCAAGCCCCAGAGATTTCAGCAGATTCTCGCAGACACCGATCTGATGGCAGATGGCGCAGTCCTCGCCGGAGCAGTCATGATCGGCTTCGACCGCAATATAGACGGCAGAGAACAGCATGACAACGGCCAGCACGGCCGCCAGCAGGCGCGTCATAAAGCAAGGCTTCTTTGTCATGGTCTGTCCTCCCTTCTGTTCGTTATTTTCCCTTGCAGTCCGAGCAGATCCCATAGAGGATCGTGTCGGCTGCGTCCAGCGTGAATTGTTCGTTCTGCGCCAAGTGCTTTGCAAACAGTGCGGCGTTGCTGTCGGCCATGTGAAAGGTTTTTCCGCACTTCACACAGCTCATGTGCAGCGCGCCCTTGCAGCCCTTGGCGTCAAGAT
>OQVS01002847.1_pt1 | contig 10744 bp, 8 predicted proteins | sample 1691601 | NCBI WGS metagenome assembly OQVS01 (sample SAMN03418268, study PRJEB22391) | human gut metagenome | biome: human-gut; feature: organic feature; material: feces | host: Homo sapiens | place: Tanzania | collected 2013-01 | reverse complement strand
TCCTATACAGACTTGCTAAAATATACGCCTATCCCCACTGATTTTCCACTGAGCCGTTTTAATGGATTTAATCGGTGTGGTTTTTGGAAGTCAACGAGTTGTTGAGGGGGGATTTCGAAGATTCGAAATTTCGAGTTTTCGAGGATTCGATTTTTTCGATGTGAGTGGTGGGGTGAAAAAAAAGTAGGAAGGAAGCTGGGTCGGGGCGCTTCCTTCCTTCTTGGGGATTTAGAATTTATTTGAGGTTATCTTCTTCTTCTTTTCTTTGAAGTGGTTTCCTCTTTTTTTGCAGATTTTTTCTTTTTGTTGGCTTTTGGCACGTTGAGTTTGTCGCCAGGGTGGAGCATGTCGGCATTCTTCAACTGTGGATTAGCCTTACGGAGTTGGTCGGTGCCCAAACCGTAGCGGTGTGCGATGCGTTCGAGCGATTCGCCTTCACTCACGCTGTGGCTTGTTGGGCGGGTTTCTTCCTTCTTCGCTTTTCTCTTGCTTCTGCGGTCGTTATCGCGGTCAGCCTTTCTGCGCTTCGACGATTTCACCTCGTCGTTGTCGTCTCTCTTGTTGCGCTTGTTTGTTTTCGCCTTAGCCTTGCTTCTTGCCGACTCTTCTTCTGCCACATGGCGAGTGGTGCGCTTGCTTGCTGTGGCCTTTTCCTCCTCGATAGCCTCTTTTTGCTTCTTGCTGTTGCTTGCAGTGGTAGGAGCTGTTTCAGCCTTTTGCTTCTTGGCTGTGGCTGGAGCAGGAGCAGGGGTTTCGGTCTTTTGCTTCTTTGAAGCAGTTGCGCGACCGTCGATTTCATCGTTCACGCTGTAAGATTTAGAGCGTTGCGATGTGGTGGTAGAAGTGCTTGCAGTGGTCTTTGGCGCTTCCTTCTTAGGTGCGGCTTGCTTGGCGGCAGTGCTTTGCTTCGCTTGTGCCACAGCGTAAGAAGTGGAGGTTTTTGGCTGCTCGGCTTGCTGCTTTCGCTCACCGGTGATTTTCAGCACCTGACCACGGCTCACGTGCTTGCGGTTGAGACTGTTGAGTGCCATCAGTTCTGCCACACTCATATTATACTCGTCGGCGATGCTCTCGATGGTCTCGCCGCGTTTCACCTTGTGGTATTTCGCCTCCACACTCTCGTTGTTGCTCACAGGGGTGGCGCTTACCGTAGGCTTAGCCTGTGCCACTTGGCGCTGTTCCTGTTTGGTCTTAACCACGCTCTTGGCAGCCTCCTGAGGGCCGACCATCTGTTGTGTTACAGATGATGCGCGGTTGCCTGGTTCCACCACATCGCGAGTGGCGTAGAGTTCTTTGCGATAGCTCATGATGCTGTCTTCCACCATGATGTAGCTGTAGATTTGCTGTGATGGCAGTGCGAGCGAGTAGGGGTGAGTGTCGCCAGGGATGATGTCGTGGCGATATTGAGGGTTGAGGATACGGATTTCCTCGATAGGAATGTTGAGCACGCTTGAAATCTGGTTGAAATTCACGCGGTGGTGCACCATCACCGTGTCGATAATCAGCGGCTTTTTCGACAGAGCAGGGCTGATGTTGTGCTTCTGATAGTTGTTCATCACATAAGTGGCAGCGATGAAGGCTGGCACATAGCCACGGGTTTCGCGAGGCAGATATTCGTAAATCGACCAGAAGTCGGGGTTTTCGTTGTCTCTGCTCTTGGCACGGCGGAGTGCCTTGTTCACATTGGCAGGGCCGCAGTTGTAGGCGGCGATAGCCAGCGACCAGTCGTTGTAGATGCCGTAAAGCTGCTTGAAATAACTTGCTGCCGCATTACTTGAGCGGTATGGGTCGCGACGCTCGTCAACCAGCGAGTTCACTTCCAGTCCGAGCCCCTTGCCTGTATCTACCATGAATTGCCACAGGCCGGCGGCACCTGCGCTCGACACCACGTTAGGGTCGAGAGCCGACTCGATGATAGGAATGAACTTGAGTTCGTGTGGAAGTCCCTCTTTTTCCAGAGCACGTTCGAAAATAGGCATGTAGTAGGGCGACATACCCAAGATTTGCGACACCATGGTGCGCTCTCTGGTGATGTAGCGGGTGATGTAGGATTTCACCACCTGATTGTAGGGAAGCTCAATTCCCGAAGGAATGGCTCTGAGGCGCTGAATGTATTCAGCGTCGCTCACTTCGTTTGGCGATTTGCTCTCCATGCTGGCATCGACCACCGCATAGTTTTGCAAATACCAGTTTTTCTGCATTTCCTGAGTGTTGATTTCAAAGCTGTAAGGATACACGATGGCCTCGTCGGTGATCGATTCCTTCAGCGATAAAATCGATTTCTTCTTTGGCGCAGCCGACATGGTCAATGCCGCAATCGCCAACACGATTAATGCGTTAAATCTGAAATTCTTCATACTTTATCGTCGTTTGTTTTTAATTCAAAAAGTAAAGGCACACTGAAGTCCGAGCGATGGTATTCGGGACTGCTTCGTGTCGATAGCGGCAGGAGTCACGTCCATCGTAAGGTCGGAGGAAATGTCGAAGTGTGCGAGTGAGGCGTCGACGTAAGCATCGACGATATTAATGAAATACACAGCCACCATGCTGATGATGCAAATATCGCGATAGCGGCGGTAGTATGTTCGCTTGTTTTTCAGTGCGCGCGTGAGCCATTCCTTGTCGAGGTCGCTCTCCTTCACGGTTTTCGGGAAGAAGTTCATGTAGCTGCGCGTGTTGGGGTCGTTGTCGGTGATGTCGCGGTAGGCTTTGGTGTAGTCGCCGAGCATACGGTTGTTCCACGCCGTGCCGTAGCCGAGTCCCACGAAAGCACCCACCACAATCGGGATTTTCCAATAGCGGCGGTTGTAGATTTGTCCCAAGCCGGGGCAGAGAGCCGAGAGCCACATGGCGCGCTTGGGGTCGGGGTTGAACACTCGGAGTTTGCCCAGATTGGTGGCGGCTGCCGTGTCGGGCACGAAGGTGGCTTGCGCCAGAATCAGTGAATCGTTGGGCTCGAATTTCACGGTGTCGCCAGTCTCGTCGAGCACAGGGGTGCGCTCGTAGGTGCTGGGTTTTACGGTGACGGCTGCCGAATCGGGGGGAGTGCTTGCCACAGCCTTATGCCCTCCGGTGCGAGTGCGTGTGGGCTTGTCGATGCCGCCAGTGGTCTGCGCCATGCTGCCCACAGGGCAAAGCACAAACAGGCATAGTGCAATCACTGTGCCTACAAATGTGCGAATATGTGGGTTAAATACCTTTCTCACAAGGAGTTGCTTGCCTCTCCGCCCACTATTGAGCAGGTGGGGAAGCTATAATTAATGTTTTAATGTGTCAAAGATACGAATAATTCTCTCTAATTCCTCTTCGTTTTTGAAAGGAAATGAGATTTTTCCTTTACCGTCTTTATTGCAGGCAAACGAAACAGCCACGCCAAACGACTTGCTCAGGTGCTGTTTCAGCACATCGTAGTCGGCATTGTTCACCTTTTTTGCAGGTGCTTTTGGCTCGGTGCTGCCTTCTTCGTTCATTTCCTTTGCCCTTTGCTCCACCTGACGCACCGAGAGTCCTTTTTTCAGAATCTCGTTGTAGAGTTTGAGTTGCATGGTGGGTTTCTCCACCGAGAGCAATGCTCTTGCGTGGCCCATGTCCACAGCCTTATCGCGCAAGCCGAGCTGCACTTCTGCAGGCAGTTTCAGCAGGCGGAGGAAGTTGGCGATGGTGGCGCGCTTCTTACCAATACGCTCGCTCAATCGCTCTTGGGTGAGGTTGTATTGGTCGATGAGTTTGCGGAAGGTGAGCGCAATTTCGATGGCGTTGAGGTCTTCGCGCTGAATGTTCTCAATCAGCGCCATCTCGGTGAGTTCGCTGTCGTTGGCGGTGCGCACGTATGCTGGCACGGTGTCGAGGCCAGCGAGTTTGGCAGCACGGTAGCGTCGCTCACCCGAAATAATCATATAGGTGCCGGCTTCTGCGCTGCGCAGAGTGAGGGGCTGGATAATGCCCAACTCGCGTATAGAGGTAGCCAATTCCTCAAGTGCCTCCTCGTCGAAGTTGATACGAGGCTGGTCGGGGTTTGGCTTGATGAGGTCGATTGCTATTTCATTGATAGCCGAACTGCCGCTCGGCTGCACATCGTCCATTGAGATGAGTGAGTCGAGTCCGCGTCCGAGTGCATTTCTCTTGATTGCCATAGTGGAAACTTTGATTTAATGTGGTTACTTTTTCTTACGGTTTTTACTAATCAACTCTTTCGCCAACTGGGTGTGGCTGGTGGCACCACGGCTGGTGGGGTCGTAGAGAATGGCTGGCAAACCGTGGCTTGGAGCCTCGCTCAAACGAATGTTGCGTGGAATCACGGTGCTGAACACCATGTCGCCGAAGTGGCTTTTCAGCTCTTCGTAGATTTGGTTGGCAAGGCGGAGGCGTGCGTCGTACATGGTGAGCAGAAAACCCTCGATTTGGAGCGATGGGTTGAGTTTCGACTTGATGATGCGCACGGTGTTGAGCAACTTGCTGATGCCCTCAAGTGCGAAATACTCGGCTTGCACAGGAATAATCACCGAATCGGCTGCTGTGAGGGCGTTCACGGTAATCAATCCGAGCGAAGGGCTACAGTCGATGAGAATGAAGTCGTATTCTTCCTTTGCGCTTGCCAAGGCCTTTTCGAGCACGCGCTCGCGGTTAGGCTTGTTGATAAGTTCGAGTTCCGCACCCACCAGGTCGATGCGGCTACCCACCAAGTCGAGCCCCTCCACGCAGGTTTTCACCTGTGTGCCGAGAATAGGATAATCGTCGACCAGACATTCGTAAATCGACGACGACATCTGTTTAGGGTCAACGCCGAGGCCCGATGTGGCGTTTGCCTGTGGGTCGGCGTCGATAAGGAGCACTTTCTTCTTGTTCACAGCCAATGAAGCTGATAAGTTGATAGCAGTGGTGGTTTTACCCACACCGCCCTTTTGATTGGCTATTGCTATGATTTTTCCCATAATCTTGCGGGTGTTTTTATTTACTCTGCAAAGGAATTACTTTTTGTTCAATTACAAGCTAAAAAATGCGTTAAATTGAAATAAATGTTGATAACTCGCCACTTTTGTTAATAACTATGCGCTTGTTAACAGGCGTTTGCGATGGGCGGTGCTTGATTTCCTCACTTTTTCAACATTCGTATTTTTTGCAAATATGCAGCGACTTGGTATGGTGATCAGGTCGCTGCATATATATTATATAGTGTGTAGAGTGCCGAGATTCGGTTTGCGCTTCGGCACTGCTGTCTATGTCGGGGGGATTATGTGTCGAGGGTGGCGTAAGTGGCGTTGTCCTCGATAAACTGGCGGCGTGGTGGCACCTCTTCGCCCATGAGCATGGTGAACACGCGGTCGGCTTCTGCCGCATCGCTGATGGTGACACGCTTCAGCATACGGTTCTCTGGGTTCATGGTGGTGTCCCAAAGTTGCTCTGGGTTCATTTCTCCAAGACCTTTGAATCGCTGAACACGCACATTCTTTTCTTCGCCAGCGCCATACTTGTCGATAAACTGACGCACCTGCATATCGGTCCAGCAATATTCTGAATTATTGCCCTTGATAGCGCGGTAGAGTGGTGGGGTGGCGATATAGAGGTGACCGTTCTCCACGATTGGACGAATGCAACGGAAGAAGAAGGTCATCAGCAGCGTGGCGATGTGGGCACCGTCAACATCGGCATCGGTCATGATAATCACACGGTGGTAACGGAGTTTTTCGGGGTCGTAGTTGCGTGGGTCGGTGATACCGAGCGCACGGAAAATGGTGACTACCGATTCGCTTTCGTAGATTTTGTGCTCAAGCACCTTTTCCACGTTCAAAATCTTACCACGCAGTGGAAGAATGGCTTGGAACTGACGGTCGCGGCCTTGCTTTGCTGAACCACCTGCAGAGTCGCCCTCGACGAGGAACAACTCCGACTTGGCAGGGTCCTTGCTTGAGCAGTCGGCAAGCTTACCTGGCAGGCCAGAGCCAGCCAATGGCGACTTGCGAATGATTTTTGCGCGAGCGTTTTGTGCCGCATGGCGTGCCTGTGCAGCCAAAATCACCTTTTCGATGATGGCTTTGGCAGGTTCGGGGTGCTCTTCCAAGTAACTTTCGAGCGCGGCCTTCACGGTGGAGTTTACTGCGGTGATGGCCTCGGTGTTGCCGAGTTTGGTCTTGGTTTGACCCTCAAACTGAGGTTCGAGCACCTTCACCGACACCACAGCGGTCAAGCCTTGCAGGAAGTCTTCCTTCGAGAGTTCCACTTTTGCCTTTTCAAGCGCTTTCGACTTTTCGGCGTATTTCTTGAGCGAAGTGCCCAAGCCCATGCGGAAGCCCTGGAGGTGAGTACCACCCTCAATGGTGTTGATATTGTTGACAAACGAATAGATGTTTTCCTTGAAAGTCTTGTTGTAGGTCATTGCCACTTCCACAGGAATCTCGCCTTCGTTGTTGGTGATATGAATCACGTCGTTGATGAGCGGTTCCTTGCCTTCGTCGAGGTAGCGCACGAAGTCGTCCAAACCGGTTTCGGAGTAGTAAACCTCGGTGCGTGGCACACCGTGCTCGTCCTTATCGCGCAGGTCGGTGAGCGAGAGGGTCACGCCGGCGTTAAGGTAAGCAAGGTCGCGCAGGCGGTTGCTCAAAATGCTGAACTGATATACTGTGGTTTGGAAAATGGTGGCATCAGGGTGGAAGATAACGGTGGTGCCGTGGTCTTCTTCCGCACATTCTCCAATTATTTTCACTTCGCTTGTGGGCTTGCCAAAAGCGTATTCTTGCATATATACTTTGCCTTCACGGCGCACTTCGGCGCGAAGGTAGTCGCTAAGTGCGTTCACACAACTTACGCCCACACCGTGCAGACCGCCCGACACTTTATAGGAGCCTTTGTCGAACTTACCGCCGGCGTGCAGCACAGTCATCACCACTTCAAGTGCCGACTTGTGGAGTTTTTCATGCTCGTCCACAGGAATGCCACGGCCGTTGTCGCTCACGGTGATGGAATTGTCTTCGCCAATGGTCACTGTGACCTTGTCGCAGAAACCTGCAAGGGCTTCGTCGATAGAGTTATCTACAACTTCTGATACCAGATGGTGGAGTCCTTTCACGTGTGTGTCGCCAATATACATTGACGGACGCTTGCGCACAGCTTCAAGGCCCTCGAGCACTTGAATGTTAGACGCTGAATACTGTTCTTCTTGCTGTTCGATTAATTCTTCTGACATATATTTCACACTTTTCGCAAGGGTCAAAACATCTGTTTCTTGGCCTTTTTAGAGGGTTAGTATCGAACGTTTTGATGCTTGCGTCATAAAACATACAAATTTACGAAAAAATCCCTCAATCACCAAATTTAAAGCCCTAAAATCCACAAATTTTTCCCCCACCACATCACCCCAAATTCACCCCACCAAATCCCTCACCAAATCCCCACCAGACCCCCACCCAAATCCTATCCCCAAAAAGCACCATTAAAAGAACCGTCCTTTTGATGGTGCTTTGTCTTAAATAACTGTGTGTGAGGTGGCTCTGTGTATAAAATAAAGCAAAAAATGTGTAGGGAATGAAAATGTGTGAAGTTTTGTTTTTTTTGAAGTGTTTATTTGTTATATTTGCAGAGATGCTGATCACAGCAATATCATTGGCGGTTGCAGCGGTCCCGGAAGGACTGCCGGCGATCGTTACAATGGTACTGGCACTTTCAGTGTCGCGCATGGTAAAGGTAAATACAATTGTAAAACGACTGCCGAGTGTGGAGACATTAGGCTGTGTGAGTGTGGTATGCTCGGATAAGACCGGAACACTGACGCAGAACCGAATGACGGTGACAAAATGTTACACGGATGGGAAAATATGTGAGCCAAAGCGCTTAAATCGCAGAAAAGACAGGTATTTTCTGGAGGGATATGCGCTCTGTAATGATGCATCCATCCTTGGAGAGCGGATCGGTGATCCGACAGAGCTTGCATTGCTTGATATGGCGGCAGAATTTGAGATACAAAGAGAACATTTAGAAGAAAGGTTTCCGAGAACGCAGGAAATCGCGTTTGATTCTGACCGGAAGATGATGACGACACTGCATCGCGGGGAGAAAGAAAGTATTTCTTATACCAAAGGTTCGCCGGATGAAATTTTAGAGCGTGCCACGTTTTTGTTAGAAGGCGGCGAGCGGATACCGATGACGCCGGAGAGACGAAAAGTGATTGATCAGGTGATCCATACATTTACCGGGGAGGCACTCAGGGTACTGGCACTTGGAATGAGAAATCCGGCTTCGAGTCTGACGGAAAATGGTTTGACATTTATAGGAGTTGTCGGGATGGCAGATCCCATACGGCCGGAGGCGGAAAATGCCGTGCAGGAATTTTACCGTGCTGGGGTAAAGACGGTCATGATCACGGGAGACCGGATTGATACGGCGTTTGCGATTGCAAAAGAGCTGCACATTGCATCCGAGGAGAGTGAGTGCATTTCCGGCGAAGAGTTAATGGACATGACGGACGAGATGCTCGCGGAGAAGATAAAAAAAGTGCGCGTATTTGCACATGTTTCACCGGAACACAAGGTGCGCATCGTGGCGGCATGTAAGAAAAATGGAGAGATTACTGCGATGACCGGAGACGGAGTCAATGATGCACCATCCTTAAAGGCTGCAGACGTTGGGATCGCTATGGGGAAGGCGGGAACGGATGTGGCGAAAAATGCCGCGGACATTGTACTGACGGATGATAATTTTGCAACGATTGCGAAGGCAATCGCGCAGGGAAGGTGTATTTATGAAAATATCCGTAAGTCCGTAATATTTCTGTTATCCTCTAATTTCGGCGAGATCATAACAATGCTTGCGGCTGTGGCCTGTGGCTTTGCGGCACCGTTAAAATCAAGCCATATTCTCTGGATCAACCTGATCACAGATTCCCTTCCGGCACTTGCGCTTGGCGTGGATGAGGAGGAAAATAAAAGTTATATGGACAGACCGCCACGCGGAAAAGATGAGAGTCTGTTTGCGGGCGGTGGATTAAACTGCACCTGCTTTTATGGGGCGTTGATCGCATTGATCAGCATGGTGGCATTTTTACAGCTTCCGGTGGGAATCCTGCTTTTGTCGGGGAGGCGGATCACACCGGCAGCAATACGGACATTGCTTATGGATACGGCACTTTTAAGCCGTTGTCAGACCTATGCATTTACAGTGCTTGGCATGTCGCAGCTGTTTCATGCGATCGGCATGCGCGATGTCGAAACATCATTGTTCCGGATAAACCATCTGGAAAACAGGTTAATGATCGCTGCATTTGCAATCGGAATTGGACTGCAGCTTCTTGTGACAGAGGTGCCTTATTTTATCAGCCTGTTTGGAACCTGTAAACTGACATTGCTTGAATGGGTAAAATTGTTAGTACTTGCATCTATGCCTTTGTTTGCCCATGAACTGCTGGTATTCGGAAGTTGTCTGGGAGAAAAAGAAGTTAAGAAAAATGCAAACAATGGGGCAGGAGAGATGGCAGCGTCCGGTGGGCGTTGGAGCTAAAAAAAACATTCATTTTTTGCGGGGGGTGTGTTATAATGAGATGTCCGTAAGTATGGGGCAGGTTTTTGCAGGAAAGGATATTAGAAATTATGGAAGAGAAAATGACAATGGAAATCACAAACGACAGACTTGAGGAGGCCATTAAGGAATATGCAGCAGATCGAACCAAAGAGCGTCTTACCACAGTTCTTAATCTGCTTCGCCCGACAAAGCTGTTTGTGCCGGCAATGTTACAGGCACCGGATCGTCCGATTCCATGTTTTTTAAAGAATAGTAATGAAGAACAGTTTTTAGTTGTATATACGTCAAAAGAGCAGATACCGGAGGAACCAAAGAGCCAGGCGATGCTTAGCATGCCATTCCCGGCGTGCAACAATATTGTTGTAAAACCGGAGTTAAAACTTGCAGGAATGGTGATCAATCCGTTCTCTGACAACCTTGTATTAAAGACAGAGCTGGTGCAGAAGTTACATGAGGCTGATGAGCAGGCGGCAAAACGTGCAGCACAGATGAAACAGGTAAAGATGACACCGGCACAGTTCCAGGTGTTTGTAAAACGTCAGGTTGAGTTTGGCGTATTGCCGAAGCGTCTGTTTACCGAAAAACAGGAGTTCATCAACAAGTTGTGTGATGAAAAAGAGACTTTTGTCAATGAGATTTTTGCAGGCGTGTTCAAGGAGCCAAAGTTAAATCCATACACAGAGAACGATTACTCAGTGATGGCACTTGACATTGCAGAAGATCTTACCTTAGTTCGTGTAGATCTTCCGGAAAAAGGATTAGTTCCGCCGCTCTGCTATCGTATTTACATGACGATCAATCCAAAAACCGGAAAAGCCGGCTATTATACGATCGAAATGTCCAAAGAAAAAGATGTCCGCATGTTAGGAGAATTTTTAGAGGACGGAAAACATGTAGATCACGGTGTTGCACCGGTAGAGGGTGCTGAACTTCAGAAGATCATGGACCTTGCCAGAGGCGAAGGCGCTGAGATGACAAGCTAGAAGTAAAAAATAATGCAATTATAAGATAAAAAAATGATGTTGGGGCCGAATAGTGACTGACAAATTTTAATGCACTATTTGACTCCAACATCATTTCTTTAGTTATGCTGGATAATATCCGCATACTGCCCGCGGGTTACTTTTAAGAGCGCATCCGGGTTTACCGTGATGGAAGTGCCGATGCGTCCGCCACTGATATATATCTTATCGAAGGAAGCGGCACTTTCGTGGACGACGGTCGGAAACTGTTTTTT
>OQVS01002840.1_pt1 | contig 10753 bp, 8 predicted proteins | sample 1691601 | NCBI WGS metagenome assembly OQVS01 (sample SAMN03418268, study PRJEB22391) | human gut metagenome | biome: human-gut; feature: organic feature; material: feces | host: Homo sapiens | place: Tanzania | collected 2013-01 | reverse complement strand
TGATCTGAGCAGCATCCTTACCAAGACCGTTCAAGATAACGCGCAATGGGTTCTTACGAACCTTGTTTGCCATCTCTGCAATCTTAATAGCACCCTCAGCAGCAGCGAATGACTCGTGACCAGCCAAGAAAGCGAAGCACTGAGTCTCTTCACGAAGAAGGCGAGCAGCCAAGTTACCATGACCAAGACCTACCTTACGGTCGTCTGCTACAGAACCAGGGATGCAGAAGCTCTGCAAACCGATACCGATAGCCTCAGCTGCATCAGCAGCGTTCTTAACACCCTTCTTGATAGCGATAGCGGCACCACAAACGTATGCCCACTTTGCATTCTCGAAGCAGATGCGCTGTGTTTCCTCACACATAAGATAAGGATCTACACCAACGCTCTCGCAAATTTCATTAGCCTCTTCGATACTGTTGATACCGTTTTCTTTGAGTGCGGCGAGGACTTGGTCCATACGACGCTCCTGGCTTTCAAAACTAACTTTTCTTATCATAGTGCTTATCCTTATTCTTTACGTGGGTCAATACTCTTAACAACACCCTGCTCAGCTGTAGTGCGACCGTAGCGTCCAGTAAACTTCTGAACAGCCTCGTTAGCATCCATACCAGCCTTGATAGCTTCCATCATCTTGCCAAGGTGTACATACTCGTAACCGCAAACCTGGCTATCCTTATCGAGGAACATCTTTGTGATGTAACCCTCTGTGAGCTCGAGGTAGCGTGTTCCCTTTGCAACTGTACCATAGAGAGTACCAGTCTGTGAACGGAGACCCTTACCAAGGTCCTCAAGACCAGCACCGATAACAAGACCGCCCTCTGAGAAAGCGCTCTGGCTACGTCCGTAAACAATCTGGAGGAACAACTCGCGCATTGCTGTGTTGATAGCATCGCAAACGAGGTCAGTGTTCAATGCTTCGAGGATGGTCTTGCCAGGAAGAATCTCAGATGCCATAGCTGCAGAGTGAGTCATACCTGTACAACCAATTGTCTCAACGAGGCACTCCTGGATAACACCTTCCTTGATGTTCAAAGAAAGCTTGCAGGCACCCTGCTGAGGAGCACACCAACCCACACCGTGAGTATAACCAGAGATATCCTTTATCTCCTTAGCTTGAATCCACTTTCCTTCCTCAGGAATTGGAGCAGGTCCGTGGTTAGGACCCTTTGCAACAACGCACATGTTGTCGACTTCTTTAGAATAAATCATATTCGCTAAATAGTTTAATGAATATAAGAAAATAATTTTCTGTTGTTACATTGTTGATTATATAGGCACAAAGTACCTACCTTTAAGTTGCTGCAAAGTTAATAATTTCTTTTTGAAATACCTATTTTTGTGTATCGTTTTTTATGCATGTTTTATATTCTTTGCTTAAAATGCTAAGTTGAGTTTACAATTTTTACAGTCATTATGTTTTGTATTTAAATCGCAAACTAAAATACAAGAGTAATGGCTTGAACGAAAATGCTGAAAATGTTTCTTTGCTTTGAAGAAAATTATTACCTTTGCATTTGTATGAGTGAACCATTAGCAGAGAGAATGCGCCCACGTACGCTTGACGACTATGTCGGTCAGCAACATTTGGTTGGGCAAGGCGGTGTGTTGCGGAAGATGATAGATTCCGGACATATCTCCTCTTTTATATTATGGGGTCCTCCAGGTGTCGGTAAAACTACGCTTGCGCAGATAATTGCCCATAAGCTGGAGACGCCTTTCTATACCCTTAGTGCTGTGACAAGTGGTGTAAAGGATGTTAGAGAGGTGATAGAGAGAGCCAAGAATGGACGATTCTTCAATTCGGCTTCTCCTATATTATTTATTGATGAGATTCATCGTTTCTCAAAGTCGCAACAAGATTCCCTGCTTGGAGCTGTAGAGAAGGGTGTGGTTACTCTTATTGGTGCTACTACCGAGAATCCTTCGTTTGAAGTTATTCGTCCGCTATTGTCGCGCTGCCAGCTTTATGTGCTGAAGTCGTTGGCACAAGAAGACTTGCTGAAGTTGCTTGAAAGGGCAATAACCGAGGATGAAGAACTTAAGAAGAAAAAAATAACGCTCAAGGAAACAGGAGCGTTGATACGATATAGTGGTGGCGACGCTAGAAAGTTGTTGAACATCTTGGAGTTGGTTGTTAGCGCATTCAATGAAGACGATATAGTGATAACTGATGATGTTGTAGTTGAGCGCTTGCAGCAAAATCCTTTGGCTTATGACAAGGATGGCGAAATGCATTATGATATTATCTCGGCTTTCATCAAGAGTATTCGTGGTAGCGATCCTGACGCTGCGCTATATTGGATGGCAAGGATGATAGAGGGTGGCGAAGATCCTAAGTTTATAGCTCGTAGAATTGTTATTTCTGCAGCCGAGGATGTAGGTCTCGCAAATCCTAATGCGTTGTTGCTTGCCAATGCTGCTTTCGATGCAGTCAACAAACTAGGATGGCCCGAAGGAAGAATTCCATTGGCAGAAGCTGTAGTATATCTTGCTGCATCACCAAAGAGCAACTCTGCATATCTTGCAATAAATGCAGCTTTGCAAAGAGTTAAGGAAACAGGTAATCAGCCTGTACCTTTGCATCTTCGTAATGCGCCAACCGAGCTTATGGCAAATCTTGGATATCATGATGGATATAAATATAGTCATGATTATGCCGGACATTTCGTTGAACAACAATATCTGCCTGATGGTATGGAGGATGAGCGATTCTGGCATATCCAGCATTCGCCTTCGGAAGAAAGACTCTACCAGTATATGAAAGGCTGTTGGGGTAAGAGATATGAAGATTAACTTTTGTAGAAATATTATAATTGACTATCGATAAGATAGTTATATCGTTATATAGATGTAATTAAAAGATGAAGAAAATGAAAATTGTAGAATTAGACGGCTATGCTGCTAACCCTGGCGATTTGAGCTATGAGGCATTTGAGCAGCTAGGAGAGTTTGTGGTTTATCCACGAACCAAGGATGAGGATGTGGTAGAAAGAGCAAAAGATGCAGATGCTATTTTAATAAATAAGGTAAACATCGATGGCGATGTTATGGATGCATTGCCAAAGCTAAAATATATCGGAATTCTTGCTACAGGATATAATGTTGTAGATATTGATGCAGCAACGAAGCGTGGCATTATTGTTACCAATATTCCTGCATACAGTACTTATAGTGTTGCTCAGATGACATTCTCTTTGTTGCTGGCTATGACCAATAGGGTAGAGTATTACGCACAGAAAAACCGCAATGGCAGATGGGCTTACAATCAAGATTTTTGTTATTGGGATTCGCCAATGCATGAGCTTGAGGGAAAGACCATGGGTATTGTTGGCTTAGGTAATATTGGTATGCAGGTTGCTACCATCGCTCATGCTTTTGGTATGGATGTATTTGCATATACAAGCAAGAATTCTGTAGACCTTCCTTTAGGTATACAGAAGACAACTCTCGAAGGGTTGTTCTCTGTAAGCGATGTGTTGTCGTTGCATTGTCCTTTGACTGATGCTACACGCAATATTATCAATAAAGAAAATATTGCTAAGATGAAGACTGGTGCAATACTGATAAATACTGGTCGTGGACCATTGGTCGATGAGGAAGCTGTAGCAGAAGCTCTGCATGAAGGAAAGTTGGCTGGATATGGAGCTGACGTGATGTGTCAGGAACCACCATTAGAGGATAATCCTTTGATGAAAGAACCTAACGCTTATATTACTCCTCACATTGCTTGGGCAACAGTAGAGGCAAGAACCAGACTGTTTAAAATAGCTGCTGAGAATATTCGCTCGTTCATTGCGGGTAATCCTCAGAATGTAGTTAACAAAGAAGTACTTGCAAAGGGATGATGCATACAGATCCGCAGTTCGTGAATTACTTGCAAAATATCGTGGAAGTGCTTGGCACTATGGCTTTTGCAATATCTGGTATTCGTCATGCTGCTGCAAAGAAATATGATTGGTTTGGTGGTTTTGTTTGCGGAGTTGCTGTAGCTATCGGTGGTGGTACTATCCGCGACTTAATGCTTGGTCAGACTCCTTTTTGGATGACAACACCATTGTATTTGCTATGTACATTCTTTGCGCAGTTTATCACGATAGCATTTGCTAAGCTGATGAAACGACTTGACAATGCTTGGTTTGTTTTCGATACCTTTGGTCTTGCACTCTTTACCATAGCGGGTATACAGAAAACATTGGCTTGTGGTTTCCCTTTTTGGGTTGCTATTATCATGGGTTGTATAACAGGTGCAGCAGGTGGTGTGATACGTGACGTGTTGTTAAACAAAGAACCTGTGATATTCCAAAAAGAAATCTATGCTATGGCAAGTATTGCTGGCGGATTTTTGTATTGGGGAATGATGGCTCTTGGTATAAATCTAGCTTTGACTTCGTTGGCTGTATTCGCTTTTGTTTGCGCCACTCGCTTCTTGGCTGTGAAGTATCATATATCGTTGCCATTGCTTAGATTTGAAGAATAAATATATGTCGATTTGACATTCAAAGTATTATCAAAATATTAAAAGTTAAAAAGAAAAAGGGAAATTGTGATGATTTTCCTTTTTTTTTTATACCTTTGCGCATTATTTATAAATTAGGTGGGAATGACTTTGGTTGTTGCCCATTATATATCATTAACCGTGGCTCACATGAGTGATGTCACCTTATTAACAAAAAGAGGTAAAAATGGCTAAGAAATTTGCCGAACACAAAGGTCTTGATTTGACCGCAATCAATCAGAATGTGCTGAGCGAATGGGAGAAGAACGATATCTTCCATAAGAGTATTGACGAACGCGAAGGCTGTCCACAGTTTATCTTCTTTGAAGGTCCTCCTTCAGCTAATGGACATCCTGGTATTCACCATGTGCTGGCTCGTGCCATTAAGGATACTTTCAATAGATATAAGACAATGAAAGGTTTCCAGGTTCATCGTAAAGCAGGATGGGATACTCACGGACTCCCTGTAGAGCTTGGTGTAGAAAAAGAACTTGGTATTACCAAAAAGGATATTGACAACAAGGCTTCTGAAAAATATATTAGTACAGAGCAGTATAATGCAAAGTGTCGTGAGAATGTGATGATGTTTACTGCAGAGTGGCGTCAGCTCACAGAGGAGATGGGCTACTTTGTAGACCTCGATAATCCTTATATCACTTACGACAACAAATATATCGAGACCCTATGGTGGCTTTTGAAGCAGCTCTACAACAAGGGCTTGCTTTATAAGGGTTATACCATCCAACCATATTCTCCAGGTGCTGGTACAGGTTTGAGCTCACACGAGTTGAACCAGCCTGGTTGCTATCGCGATGTAAAGGACCTTACCACAACAGCTCAGTTCCTTATCAAGGATCCTAAGGCTGAGTGGACAAAGTGGGGTAAGCCATATTTCATCGCATGGACAACAACACCTTGGACATTGCCATCAAATGTAGCTCTCTGTGTTGGTCCAAAGATTGACTATGTAGCTATTGAGACCTATAACCTCTATAATGGTGAGCCTATGACTCTCGTTATGGCAGAGGCTTTGATAACTTCATATTTGAAGGCTGATCAGGAGTGCAAGGAAGGCGACTTGTTACCATTCGATAAGGAGAATAAGGTTTGTCCTTGGCGTATCGTTGACCGCATGAAGGGTGCTGACCTTGAGGGTTATCACTATGAGCAGTTGATGCCATGGGTTAAGCCATGCGAGAAGGTTGATGCTTTCGCTCCTAAGTTTGTTACAGAATATGCAGCAGCTCATCCTGAGAAGGTTTTTGCTTCAGAGGATGGTCGCGATAAGTTCGTAGAGATGGAGAGCGAAGCTTTCCGCGTAATCCTTGGCGACTATGTTACTACTGATGATGGTACTGGTATCGTTCATATTGCTCCTACATTTGGTGCCGACGATGCTAAGGTAGCTAAAGATGCTAATATTCCAGCTCTATACCTTATTAATAAAAAGGGAGAGACTCGTCCTATGGTCGATCTTCAAGGTAAGTTCTATGCTTTGGAAGACCTCGACGACAACTTCATTGCAACTTGTGTAAATAAGGAAGCTTATTCACACCACGCAGGCGACTATGTGAAGAATGCTTACGACCCACAATTTAATGTTGATGGTGTTTGGGACAAGAAGGCTTCTGATAAGGCTGAAGACTTGAATATCGTGCTCTGCTACGAGTTGAAGCAGGAAGGCAAGGCTTTCAAGAGCGAGAAGCACGTTCACAACTATCCTCACTGCTGGCGTACTGATAAGCCAATCCTTTATTATCCATTGGACAGCTGGTTTATCAAAGATACTGCACGCAAGGAGCGTATGGTAGAATTGAATAAGACTATCAATTGGCAGCCAGAGTCTACAGGTACAGGTCGTTTCGGCAACTGGCTTGAGAACTTGAACGATTGGAACCTCTCTCGTTCTCGTTTCTGGGGTACTCCATTGCCAATATGGCGTGACGAAAACCGTGGCGAGAAGTGCATTGGTAGCCTTGAGGAATTGTATGCAGAAATAGAGAAAGCTGTTGCGGCAGGCGTTATGAAGAGCAATCCTATGAAGGATAAGGGCTTCGTTCCTGGCGACTACAGTAAGGAGAACTATGATAAGATAGATCTCCATCGTCCATATGTCGACAATATCGTTTTGGTAAACGAAGAAGGAAAGCCAATGTATCGTGAGAGCGACCTTATTGACGTTTGGTTCGATTCTGGTTCTATGCCTTATGCTCAGCTTCACTATCCATTCGAGGGTGAGATGGCTCGTGGCACAGAGGCTGACCGCGATGCTCTTATCCATAGCACTTACGAAGGATATGCTATTCCTCCTAAGTTCTATCCTGCCGACTTCATCAACGAGGGTGTTGACCAGACACGTGGATGGTTCTTCACTTTGCATGCCATTGCTACAATGGTATTCGATAGCGTAGCCTTTAAGAATGTAATTTCTTCAGGTCTCGTTCTCGATGCTAAGGGCAACAAGATGAGTAAGCACGTGGGCAACGTTGTTAACCCATTTGACATGATACATAAGTATGGCGCTGATGCAGTGCGTTTCTATATGATGACCAACTCTGAGCCTTGGGATAACCTGAAGTTCGATGCTAATGGTGTTGATGAGGTCCGTCGTAAGCTCTTCGGTACATTATATAATACATATAGCTTCTTTGCACTCTATGCTAATGTAGACAACTTTGATGTAGAAACTCCACAGGTAGACTTCGCTAAGCGTCCTGAGATTGACCGTTGGATATTGTCATGTCTGCAGACTTTGATTAAGAAGGTTGATGCTGAGCTCAAGTCGTACGATCCTACACGTGCAGGTCGTCTTATTGACAACTTCGTTAACGACGACTTGTCAAACACCTATGTTCGTCAGAGCCGTAAGCGCTTCTGGGGTAAGGAAATGAGCGAAGACAAGCTTTCTGCTTATCAGACTCTCCATACCTGTCTGCTTACTGTAGCTAAGCTTTTGGCTCCATTTGCACCATTCTATAGCGATCAGCTTTATCATGATCTTGGTGGTGAGATGACAAGTGTACACCTTGAGAACTTCCCACAGGCTAACGAGGCGTTTATCAATACCGACCTTGAGGAGCGTATGGAGATTGCACGTAAGATTACATCTATGACTCTTGCTCTTCGTCGTAAGGTTAACATCAAGGTTCGTCAACCTCTGCAGCAGATTATGATACCTGCTGTGTCGGCTGAACAAAAGGCTCAAATCGAAGCTGTTAAGGATTTGATTATGAGCGAGGTAAACGTTAAGGAACTTAAGTTTGTTGAAGGCGAAGATATCCTTGTTAAGACCGTGAAATGTAACTTCCGTACTATGGGTAAGAAGTATGGTAAGCTCATGAAGGGTGTAGCAAATGTGATGTCTAACCTTGATCAGCATCAGATTTCACAGCTTGAGAAAGAAGGCTCACTTACTATTAATGTAGAGGGTCAGGATCTTGTTGTTGATGCTGCTGACGTTGAAATCATCAGTCAGGATATTCCTGGCTGGCTCGTAAGCAACGATGGCAATGTGACTGTAGCTCTTGAGGTAGAACTCACCGACGAACTTATCAAGGAGGGTACTGCACGTGAACTTATCAACCGTATTCAGAACCTTCGTAAGGATACCGGTCTTGAGATTACTGATAGAATCAAGGTTACAGTAGCTCCTAATGAGCAGACTGATGCTGCTATTGAAGCTTTCGCTGACTATATCAAGGGTCAGGTGCTTGCTGATGATATCGTCATTGCTGAAAATGATGGTGTGATTGATAAGTTTGATGTAAACATCACTATCGAGAAGATTTAAACTAAATATCCACGAGCGAACAAGTTTATGACCATTATGGTTGTTAACTTGCTCACTCGTTTAAAGATAGAAACAGTATTTACCTAAACGAGTGTCTTTAAAAAATTATTTAACTTAAACTTAAAACAATTGTATTATGCCAGACAAGAAACGTTATAGCGATGAGGAGTTGGAGGAATTCCGACAAATCATCAATGAGAAACTGAGGTTAGCTCGTCTTGATTATGAAGATATGATGAAGCAACTTACTAATGCCAATAGTAATGATGTAATTGATACATCACCAACATATAAGGCATTGGAAGAGGGTAGTCTCGGACAGTCAAAGGAAGAACTCATGCAGTTGGCGCAGAGACAGCAGAAGTTTATCAATGCTCTTGAAGCAGCCTTGGTGAGAATCGATAACAAGACCTATGGTGTTGACCGTATGACAGGCGAACTCATACCAAAGGAACGTCTGCGTATCGTACCTCATGCTACACTTAGTGTGGCATCTAAGAATGCACGTAAATAAATGAAAAAAGAATTTATGACTGACGGAAGGCTCGCCTGGATAATCATCGTCGCAATACTTCTTATTGACCAAATTATCAAGATAGAAGTGAAAACAACGATGTGTCTTGGTGAGTCTATTCGTCTAACAGACTGGTTTTATATTAATTTCATTGAGAATAAGGGAATGGCATACGGTATGTCGTTTATGCCCAAAATCCTGTTAAGTACATTGCGTATCTTTGCCATCTGCTTTATTGGTTGGTATATTAGTCTTGCCATTCGCAAAAAGGCCCGTACGCTATATGTCGTATTGCTTTCGATGATTGTTGCTGGTGCTGCTGGCAATGTTATCGACTGTATGTTTTATGGACTTATTTTCAATTCTTCTTCACCTTATTATATATCTTACTTTGTGCCTTTTGGTACCGGTTATGCAGACTTCCTTATGGGCAAGGTGGTAGATATGTTTTATTTCCCACTTATCGTAACCACATGGCCTGAATGGGTTCCTATGGTTGGCGGTAATGATTTCATATTCTTCTCACCAGTATTCAACTTTGCTGATGCTTGCATTAGTGTTGGTGTGGTGATGATGCTTTTGTTCTGCCGCAAGGATATGGAGGGTATAGGAGAAACTCTTCGTGAAGGAGTAAGAAACTTGGTTAATAAAAAGAAACAGTAAAACGAATGAATAACAAATCATTGATACATAGCTTGGTGGCTTTTGTAGCCTTGATGCTTATTGTTGGTTGTAAGCCTGGCGTGCCAAGCGAGATTATACAACCCGATGATATGGAGGATATATTGTACGACTATCAGTTGGCTGATGCTATGGCGCAGCAGTCAAGTGATTATGCGTATAACCAAGTGTTGTATCGTGAAGCCGTTTTTAAGAAATATGGTATAACATCTGCAGAATTCGACTCTTCGATGGTGTATTACACTCGTCATACCGAATCGCTTCATAAGATTTATGAGAATCTGGCAGAGCGATTGCGTAATGAGGCTTTATCTCTTGGTGCTTCAGAGAGTGAGGTAAATAGATATTCTTTTATTTCATCTAAAGGCGATACTGCCAATGTGTGGAATGGAAGCAAGTCGATATTGCTAATGCCTACAGCTCCATATAATGTTTCTTCGTTTGATATAGTAGCCGATAGTACATACCATGTTGGCGACAGTTTTTTGCTGACATTCCGTTGCAACTATATCTTCCAAGAAGGTATGCGTGATGGTGTAGCTTTATTGGCTGTTCGCTATGCTAATGATAGTGTAGCTACACGTGTCACCCATATGCCTTCGTCAAACGACTACACTATTCGTATTGATAATACCATAAACCAAGGTATTAAGGAGGTGAAGGGCTATTTCTATTTAGGTCCTGGATCTAGTGACGATGCAAAGACTACATTAAAGCTTCCGCAGAATGGTCAGTGGAGTGCATCTCTTCAGGCGGTTGAACCTGGGGAATATACAGTGACGGAGATTGCTCAGGAACAGAATAACTACAGGCTGGAGCATACCTTTTATCTCGTGGGACAGGAAAGCCAGGAAGAGGGGATGACAGCACGAATTGATGTAGCGAAGGAGCAGACTGCAACAGTAACATATACGAATCAGTATCAACCGCTTATGGTTGTTCCGACAGGAGTAGAGAACATGATGTTTCCTACAATCCTGATGGAAACAGTGGGTATAGCAGGAGGAGTATTTTTTCTGTTTCTGCGAAGAAAGAGGAAAGAAAAAGATTCATGAAATTAAAAGGAGAGATTCATCTTTTTCTGATTCGTCTTGCATTTCTTCTGGTGTTTCTGTGGGTTTTGTTCGGACTGTTATTTGGTATTACAACCATGAAAAATAATGACATGTCGCCACGCATCAGTGCGGGAGATCTGCTCTTTTATTATCGACTGGAAAAACCAAAAAGCGGGGATGTGGTGGTTTCGCAGCTGAAAGGAGACTGTGTGATC
>OQVS01002839.1_pt1 | contig 10753 bp, 4 predicted proteins | sample 1691601 | NCBI WGS metagenome assembly OQVS01 (sample SAMN03418268, study PRJEB22391) | human gut metagenome | biome: human-gut; feature: organic feature; material: feces | host: Homo sapiens | place: Tanzania | collected 2013-01 | reverse complement strand
AAGATACAAAGGTAAAGAATAATTTTACGAAGATTACCATCGGTCTCGCTTCTCCTGAGGAGATCCTGGAAAATTCGTATGGTGAGGTTACTAAGCCTGAAACCATTAATTATCGTACATATAAGCCCGAACGTGACGGACTTTTCTGCGAGCGCATCTTCGGTCCTACCAAGGACTATGAGTGTGCTTGCGGTAAGTACAAGCGTATCCGTTACAAGGGCATCGTCTGTGACCGATGTGGTGTAGAGGTGACCGAAAAGAAGGTTCGTCGTGAGCGTTCTGGTCATATAGAACTGGTTGTGCCAGTGGCTCACATCTGGTATTTCCGTTCATTGCCTAACAAGATTGGCTACCTTTTGGGTATGCCTACCAAGAAACTTGATGCTGTCATCTACTACGAGAAGTATGTTGTTGTACAGCCAGGTGTGCTGGCAGGCAGAAAGGACGCTGATGGTTTGGAATTGAACGGTTCTCATACTCTCGATCTCCTTACCGAGGATGAGTATATCGATATCATTGACAATCAGTTGAGCCCTGATAACGACCGTCTTCCTGATGAGGATCCTAACAAGTTCATTGCAAAGATGGGTGCAGAGGCGATTTATCAGTTGCTGCAGAACTTGGATCTTGACTCTCTGTCATACGAGTTGCGTGACCGTGCAAGCAATGACTCAAGCCAGCAGCGTAAGACAGAGGCTTTGAAGCGTCTTCAGGTAGTTGAGGGCTTCCGTGCCAGCAAGGGTATCAACCGTCCTGAGTGGATGGTGATGAAGATTATCCCTGTAACACCTCCTGAGCTCCGTCCTTTGGTGCCTCTGGATGGTGGCCGTTTTGCCACTTCCGATCTCAATGACCTCTATCGTCGTGTAATCATCCGTAACAACCGTTTGAAGCGATTAGTGGAAATTAAGGCTCCTGAGGTAATCCTCCGTAACGAGAAGCGTATGCTGCAGGAGGCTGTTGACAGCTTGTTCGACAACTCTCGCAAGAGTTCTGCAGTGAAGAGCGAAAGCAACCGTCCTTTGAAGTCACTTTCTGACTCATTGAAGGGTAAGCAGGGTCGTTTCCGTCAGAACTTGCTGGGTAAGCGTGTTGACTATTCTGCTCGATCGGTAATCGTTGTAGGTCCTGAGTTGAAGATGGGTGAGTGCGGTCTTCCTAAGTTGATGGCTGCTGAGCTTTACAAGCCATTCATTATCCGTAAGCTCATTGAACGTGGTATCGTGAAGACGGTAAAGAGTGCTAAGAAGATTGTTGACCGTCGTGAGCCAGTAATCTGGGATATTCTCGAGAATGTGATGAAGGGTCATCCTGTTATGCTCAACCGTGCTCCTACACTTCACCGTCTTGGTATCCAGGCTTTCCAGCCTAAGATGATCGAAGGTAAGGCTATCCAGTTGCACCCATTGGCATGTACAGCTTTCAATGCTGACTTCGATGGTGACCAGATGGCTGTTCACCTTCCTTTGAGCAATGAGGCAGTACTCGAGGCACAGATTTTGATGCTTCAGAGTCATAACATCCTGAACCCAGCTAATGGTGCTCCTATTACCGTTCCTTCTCAGGATATGGTGCTTGGTCTTTATTACATCACCAAGATTCGTCCAGGAGCCAAGGGTGAGGGCTTGTCTTTCTATGGTCCTGAAGAGGCTTTGATTGCACGCAATGAGGGGCGTTGCGACTTGCACGCGCCTGTAAAGGTTATTGTCAACGACCTCGTAGATGGCAAGTTGCAGAAGCGTATGGTTGAGACATCTGTAGGTCGTGTTATTGTAAACCAGATTATTCCAGAGAAAGTAGGCTTCTTCAATGATGTTATTTCAAAGAAGACTTTGCGTGGACTTATTTCTGATGTAATCAAGGCTGTCGGTATGGCACAGGCCTGCGAGTTCCTCGATGGTATCAAGAACCTCGGTTATCGTATGGCTTACGTTGCCGGTCTTTCGTTCAACCTTGGTGATATCATTATTCCACCAGAGAAGGAAGAAATCGTGGCTAAGGGTCATAAGGAGATTGAGGAAATCACCAATAACTATAATATGGGTTTCATTACCGACAAGGAGCGTTACAACCAGGTTATCGATACCTGGACTCATGTAAACACCAACCTCGGTAATGTGCTGATGAAGGAAATGACCGAGGCTGATCAGGGATTCAACGCTGTGTATATGATGCTTGACTCTGGAGCCCGTGGTTCTAAGGACCAGATTAAGCAGTTGTCTGGTATGCGTGGTTTGATGGCTAAGCCTCAGAAGGCAGGTGCTGAAGGTGCTCAAATTATTGAGAACCCAATTCTGTCTAACTTCAAGGAGGGTATGTCTGTGTTGGAGTACTTCATTTCTTCACACGGTGCCCGTAAGGGTCTTGCTGATACCGCTATGAAGACTGCTGATGCTGGTTACCTGACACGTCGTCTTGTCGATGTGTCCCATGATGTGATTATTTCTGAGGAGGACTGTGGTACCTTGCGTGGTTTGGTTTGTACAGCCTTGAAGAACGGTGACGAGGTGATTTCTACTTTGTATGAGCGTATCCTCGGTCGTGTATCTGTACATGATGTTATTCATCCTACAACTGGCGAGTTGATTGTACGTGCTGGTGAGGAGATAACAGAGGCTAAGGCCAAAGCTATCGAAGATTCTCCTATTGAGAGTGTTGAGATTCGCTCGGTACTTACCTGCGAGAGCAAGAAGGGTGTCTGCATGAAGTGTTATGGCCGTAACTTGGCTACTGCCCGCATGGTACAGTTGGGCGAGGCTGTAGGTGTCATTGCAGCTCAGGCTATTGGTGAGCCTGGTACACAGCTTACTCTTCGTACATTCCACGCCGGTGGTATTGCTTCTAACGCGGCTGCCAATGCTAAGATAGAGGCTAAGAACAAATCACGAATCGAGTTCGATGAGTTGAGCACAGTTCCATTTGTAGAAGAAGACGAGGAAGGCAATGACGTAAAGTGCGAGATGGTAGTAAGCCACTTGGCAGAAATCCGATTTGTCGATCCTAATACAAATATCGTTCTTTCAACATTGAACGTTCCTTATGGTTCTTCACTCTATCACAAGGAAGGTGAGGTTGTTGATAAGGGTACTGTTATTGCTAAGTGGGATCCATTCAACGCTGTTATCGTAAGCCAGTATGCTGGTACATTGAAGTTCAATGACGTTCAGGAGGGTGTTACCTACCGTGCTGAGACTGATGAAACCACCGGTCTTACCGAGAAGATTATCACCGACTCCAAGAATAAGACCATGGTTCCTTCTTGTGATGTTGTTGATGCAAACGGACAGGTATTGGGTACATACAACTTCCCAGTGGGTGGACACGTAGCCGTAGAAGATGGTCAGACTATCAAGACGGGTGAGACCTTGGTGAAGATTCCACGTGCCGTAGGTGGTGCTGGTGATATCACTGGTGGTCTTCCACGTGTGACCGAGTTGTTCGAGGCTCGTAACCCATCAAATCCAGCTGTCGTTTCAGAAATCGACGGTGAGATTACCATGGGTAAGGTAAAGCGTGGTAACCGTGAGATTATTGTCACATCCAAGACTGGCGACCAGAAAAAGTATCTCGTATCTCTTTCTAAGCAGATTCTGGTTCAGGAGCATGATGCCGTTCGTGCTGGTACACCTCTTTCTGATGGTGTTGTTACTCCAGGCGATATTCTTGCTATCAAGGGTCCTACTGCCGTACAGGAGTATATAGTCAACCAGGTACAGGACGTTTATCGTCTGCAGGGTGTGGCTATTAACGACAAGCATTTTGAGATTATCGTTCGTCAGATGATGCGTAAGGTTCGCATTGATGATCCGGGTGATACCACATTCTTGGAGCAGGAATTGGTGGATAAGCTCGACTTTGCCGAGGAGAATGATCGTATTTGGGGAAAGAAGGTTGTTACCGATGCTGGTGACAGCGAGAATCTTAAGCCAGGTCAGATCATCACAGCTCGCAGACTCCGTGACGAGAACTCAGGTTTGAAGCGTCGTGATATGAAGCTGGTTCAGGTTCGTGATGCTGTAGCTGCCACATCTACTCAGATACTCCAGGGTATTACTCGTGCCGCTTTGGGTACTAAGAGCTTCATGAGTGCTGCTTCATTCCAGGAGACTACTAAGGTCTTGAATGAGGCTGCTATCCGCGGTAAGGTAGACTACCTTGAGGGTATGAAGGAAAATGTGATTTGCGGTCACTTGATTCCTGCTGGTACTGGTCTTCGCCAATGGGAGAAGATTATCGTTGGCTCTAAGGAAGAATATGAGCGCATGCAGGCTAATCGCAAGAACGTGCTCGATTACTCTGACTCCAATATGGGTGAGTAGTCTTAGTAATAGATAAAATAAAAGGGATATGTCAGTAATGGCATATCCCTTTTTTTGATGAGTATTGATTGTCAATAATGTTTTTTGTTAGTATAGCTTTTCTTTTCTTTACGATTAGCTGTGGGGCTGAATGGAAAGGCAACGTCTCTGACCCCAATCAAAGTATTATCCTTTGATTCATGAAAACCTAAAAGTAGCTTGTTGTCGTTGTCTTTTTGATACTTTGTGGAAAGATTGCCTCTAAGAGAATGGAAAAAGTTTCATACCTTGGAACGTGGAGTTCCATAGGATGAAACTGTAAGTTCCGTAGTTGGAAACTGTGTGAAACTTAGTTGCAGGAAAGTTCTATCTTCTCTTCGTATTTGTCGAATGTCGGTTGGTCGTATCCTTTCGCCTTGAACAATGCGCCGATGGCTGCTTGCAGCTCGGGTGTGAGGTATTTCTCGCCGCGGTGATATCTGTAATAGGCAGTCTTGCCTCCAAGTACTCCCATTATCTGTATTCGCAAGTCGGCTACGTCGCAGTTCCTTACTTGGTTGTACACATGTGAAAATCCCCACGCAGAAGTAATGACTCTCGGCCGCATGAAATACTCGCATTGTCCGTTTTGCAAGGCATCGGGGAAAATGGTTCGTCCCACTTTTTGCGCAGGGTCCTTGTATGCGTATGCCTGGTGCCTGAAGCACTCGTCGGCTCTTGGACAAGTGCTATTGAAACAATAAGCCATGTCGTATTTGATGAGGCTCTTGATAACGCTGGGATCATTCATGTCCTTTTTCATATTTGTGCTTTTAGATGACGTGAAGCCGTGCCAATGGCTTTTGGTTATATATTTTGTTGAGCGCAAAGTTAGATAATTTTTCTGATTTAGCAGCCTGTAACATAGAAAAACTTGAATGTCTTTCGTCGATTTTTGCAAAATAAGCTTTGTATTACGAGAAGTCTCGCAAGATAACTCACGTCAGCTGTTACGTGAGGGCGAACATCGTATAATGCGTGTGGGCTGCCTGTTGAACGGCTACTATTTTCCTCAACAGGTTCTCCTATTACCAAGTATCGTAAGAAGAAAGAACAAGAATGAGAGTGATACAGATGTTCATTGCGTAAAAATAAGGGGCAATTCGTAAAAAAAAGACAGTTTGACTATATATATAAGCACATAAAAGCGTTTTCTTGATTTTTTTGTTCTATATTTGCCAAGTGCAATAATGCTTTTTTCAAAACAAGAATAACATATAAAATTTTAATGACATGAAAAAAATCAACCTATTGTTACTAACTGGCTTGGTATTATTGCCTGCAATACCGCTAAGCGCACAAACCTTTGAGAACGTATTTCTTCGGGGGGGCAAGTAGTACCTACTTTCTATGATGACGTAAATAATGACGGCAAGTTGGAATACCTTTTGAATTATTCGGATAAAATGCAATGGTATTCTATTGATGGAAGCCTTGTGATGGATTTGAATGCCATTAAGGATAATGGTATTATGGCCTCAAATATCGCAAATAGTAGAGACTTGAAGTTGCAGAAGCTGAATGCAGAACCTTATTCTGGTTTTGCCTTTTATGGAGTAGATTACTCATCAACAAAGAGCAAGATGCTCATTCCCCGAAACGGCAGTTATGTTTATCATGAGTTTGACATGAAGAATACTACGGGGGCGACATGGGCTGATGTGAATCTTGACGGATTGGAGGACTTGCTGTATTGGGATAATAGTGACGGAACGTATCGACCTTACTTTAAACTTCAGAAAAGAGACGGTACGTTCATCCCTCAGCCTGTGCCTGTAGTTACTGATCCTGAGGAGCTGAAATCGGCACAGTACGCTATGGCGGGTAATGGAGCTTTTACTATAAGAACCAATGGCATGACAGCCTTTGCAAGCCCTAATAGCGGCTATTACAGCAAAGACCCTATGACTGTTGTCGACCTGAATCTTGACGGATATCCCGATTTTATTGACGAAAATGGCTACTCACTCATTTCTTTAGGTAATGGGAAGTATTATTCTGCCGCTTTTTCTGGAAGGGTGAAAGTGGCTGATGTCAATGGTGACGGACTGACCGACTTGATTGTCTACAGCAATGGAGAGCTGAAGCTAAAATTGAATACGGGTGCAGGCTTTACGGAGAAATCATTGTTGAACAATAATGCCGTTGACGGTATCCATGTGTTGGATTGCAATGGAGACGGCTTGCTTGACATCTTGGTTACGATACCTGGCAAAGAGAACAGCTTTATTGCATTCTTGAAGAATCAAGGCGATGGTACGTTCAAGCGTACCGTTAAGTCGTTTACTGGAGAATACAAATGGAGTGCTCCTTACTTTATCAATAATAATGGTTTGCCAAGTTTGTTTACTCTTGGCGATTTCACTTTTAAAAAGGACGATTCAAGTGTCATTACTATACGTGAAGGACTTGTCACGATATGGAACTGGGATTCTAACTTTAAGGTAACTTCATCTTCCATCAACCAAGATACCTCTTATGCATTGACATTGCCGCCACGTGATATAGACGGCGATGGTAAGATGGAATTCTCGGCGTATATACCTGAGAATGATTGGGCGGCAGAAAAGAGCGGAATCTTCCGCTATGCCGTTGATAAGGTCAATACCGCCCCTAAGAAGATGAAGGCACCTGGCTTGGTTTTGGACAAGTCAATTGGTATGTTGCGTGCTGAATGGGAAGCCGGTAGTGATGCTGAGAATGCCACGGGCGATTTGAGCTATGAGTTTGAAATATCTTCGGGTGGCGAGTACCTGTATCGTACTTACACCAAGAGTTTGTTTGCCCTTGCCGCAGCAGGTGTATGGGGTAAGAAAAGTGTGTCTGCACGTGTCCGTGCTATAGACGCATGTGGCATGAAGGGAGAATGGAGCGATTATGCACAGCTGAACGATATTTCTCAGTTGGCTACATTCTCTATAGACAAGAAGACAGTCAGCACCTGTGATACTGTGTTTGTGTCAAGTCTTAATGGACAGGATTTTACTCTGAGAGGAAAACCTGATGGTACTATCGTCACTTCTGCCGACGGCAGACAGGGCATCATGTTCGATACCTTCGGCAAGAAGCAGATTGAAGGCATAAGTTCTGACGGCTTGACATTTGCCTTGGAAGTAGACGTTTTGCCATTCAGAATAGAGAATGTAGCCCCATCTTTCATGAGTGGCGTTTTCTTTGATTATTTCCAAGAGGGGAGAATGCTTGATATGACTAATGATGGTCTGTATGTTTATAATAAAGAGGCTAAGTATGACTATAATAAAGGTAAGTTTGAGAAACTGCCTGTCTTCGGACTTTCAGACGGAGTAAAAAGTGACAGATTGGCTGCTTTTGACGCGAATATGGACGGCTTGCCTGATGTCTTATGCGGACCAACACCAAATGATGATAGATTCCGAACACAGGCTGTCATTAATCTGGGTGATGGCGACTTCGAGAAGTCTACTGATGCTTATACCTATGACGGAAAAGAATATTATGTGCGTTATCCTTATTATTATGTTGACCTGAACAATGATGGTCTGCTGGATTATTGTTCGTATGATTCAGATGCGTCCAAATATAAAGTTTATTATAATAATGGTGACGGCACCTTTACTTCCCAACCATTGGATTTTGGCGATTATACTTTGGGTGGATTTGTTTCCGGGTCTTTTGCCGATTATGATAGGGATGGACGTATAGACGCATTGGCAAGTTTGAAAAACAAGAATAACAAGGACTGCTATGCTGTGGCTTTCAACAAAGGCAATGGCAAATTCGATGTTGTAGAACTGGCTACAAGTATAAGCGATTGGTACGCTAATGTATATGACGTAGACGGAGATGGTTATATGGATTATGTTATGTCTGATAAGATTCTCAAAAACATGGGTAATCGTACTTTCGAAGAGCAAGCCTTAGGTCAGTTGCGTCCCGTCTACATCGACTTTGACTTGGATGGCAAGCTTGATTATCAGAGCAGTAACAGAATGGAGTTCACGATAAGTAATAATGGCAGTCCTGTGACATTCGAGAATTTGCAGTCAAAATGTTTTATTGGGACTACTAAAAAGAACATTGTGGACATAGACAATGATGGTGTTCCTGATAGTGAAGGTGGAGAATATACTTGTTTAACTAAACAAAAGTGCATCAATACTCCGCCTACTGCCCCAACTACCGTATATGCCAATCAGAAGAACGGCGAGGTTGTCATCTCATGGAGTGGCGCAACAGACAAGGAGAGCACGAATGCTCAGCTGCTCTATAATATAAGTATCAGGAAAAAGGGAGAGAGTGGCGATGGCAGCTACATCTGGTCTCCGCTGAATGCTAATGATGATAATGCCAAGATGGCAGGAACAGGAATTCTGACATATTATCGTCAGGCTACAACCTTGCCTATGCCTATCAGCAGATTTGAGGCTGGCAAGACTTATGAGATTTGTGTTCAGACGTTGGATCCTTGGATGGCTCATTCGCCGTTCTCTAAAGTTGTTGAGTTCACGCCGACAGAAACAACCCTTATCTCTATGCCCGAAAAGGCTGGAGTAGGACAGGCTGTCAAGGCTTCTGTAGAAAGCAATGTAGGAGAAATTACTCTGACAACAGATGATGGTGAGCTAAAAAATGACGGCACTATCGTTTGGAATACACCGGGTCTGAAGACCGTTCAAGCTGTGAGTGCGGCTAATTCACAGGTGAAGGGTACGGCTCGTATCATGATTTACGAACAGCCGTCGTTGGAGTTGAACATACCTGATAAGGTGCTGGCTGGGCAGACTATTGTGGTGAATATGCCAGAATGCTTCCGCAATGAAGATGCCAAGATGTCGGTGTCTGCCGATAATGCAGAGGTGTCGTATGATGCGAACACCAATCAGGCCGTTGTTGCTATATCTGAAAATGCTACTTCTTGTTCTTTGAAACTCAATTACAGCGATGATGTCTGGAATCCGGCAGTTAAGAAGAGTTATGATGTAGAGGTGGTAGGTGCTGGTTGGCAACCGCAGTTGGCACAGGTGACAGTAGCTGATGGACATAATGTGCTGGAGTGGAATGCTGGTCAGGCATTGCCTGATGCAAGTATTTTTACTGGTAAGGTAAATGTATATCGTGAGACCAACGTTGCTGATAGCTACGAAAAGATAGGAGAGATTGCATTGGAAAACGGCAGATTTGTAGATACAGACAGCCGTCCTGACGTGAAGAGCAATCGTTATATGATAACGTTGCCGACTGTCTATGGAGTGGAAAGCGCTCCAAGCCGTGTTCACGCCTCTGTCCATCTGATGGTGAATAAGGGTATGGGCAATGACATCAACCTGCATTGGACTCCTTATGAGGGAGCTGACATTTCACAATACATGATATTTGCAGGTGCTACTCTTGATAATATGCAAGTTGTGGAGACATTGTCTGGCTATTCTCGTAGTTATGTTCATCATCGTACGTCAGACGATGTTACATACTATGCTATAGGAATGAAGCAGAAGTCTGGAGCTATGAAGAGTAGGGGCATGCGTGCCGAGGCTAAGCAAGAAAATGTTACTTCTAATGTGATAAGCAGTAAGGAAGCATACGCAGTCAAACTGGTTACTCATATTGAAATACAGACAGAGGAAACTGATGCAACCATTTCAGAGACTCAGACTACTCTGCATCTGAAAGCATGGGTAACTCCTATATTGGCTACTATCGCTAATGTGGAATGGAGCATTGTAGAGGGCGCAGAATTTGCTACCATTGACAAGAACGGAGTCTTTACTGCCATCATGGGTAGCAAGGCAGGTTCGGTAGTTGTTCAGGCCAAGGCTATTGACGGTTCGGAAGTCGTCGCTTTGCGTACTTTCGATATTCCTCAGTCGACAGGAATCTCTGCTGTAACAGATGGTGCTTCTGCTGTAACAATACTTTCTGGTTATGGTAATATCCTCGTGAAGTATGCTACCGGATTAATGAGGATAACAACAGCTAATGGTGCCGTCGTTCATAGTTCTGTTGTTGATGGTGAACGCAAGGTTTATTTGCCTGCAGGTATTTATATTGTCAAGATAGGCAAGACGGTAAGAAAAGTTGTTGTAAGATAACTTATGTAATAGGAGAGCGGATGAACGATTCATTCGCTCTCTTTTGAGTATGCACAGAGCGAGCATCAAGTAAAGTATGTGAACATATTGGCTCTGCTATCTGTTTTCTTATGTTCATTCTATATTTATTATGTTTGCGCGCGTGCGTACATATATATACAGCTACCACGATATTTTGAATGTCGTTTGTTTGGGGTGAAATTGCTGTTATTTGATGTGTATTTATTAAAAGCTGCAAAAAAGTTGCAGTTCTCAGATTTTTTATGTAAGTTTGCAACGTCAATAAAATTAATAACCTTATAAACTTAAAGAATTATGGAAGATAATAACAAGAACAATCAGAAT
>OQVS01002836.1_pt1 | contig 10758 bp, 7 predicted proteins | sample 1691601 | NCBI WGS metagenome assembly OQVS01 (sample SAMN03418268, study PRJEB22391) | human gut metagenome | biome: human-gut; feature: organic feature; material: feces | host: Homo sapiens | place: Tanzania | collected 2013-01 | reverse complement strand
AATTGCACCCCTCCCACGGATATGCTAAACTACCTATAGTTAGGAAACGCTAACAGAAAACAGATCATTCAGGCTCAGTTAAGCTTGGGGTTATAGACAGGTTTATGGGAGGTAATGCGCATGAAACGGGCTTATGCAGTGTCGCAATACGGAAAGTGCTATGAGCAGTATTGCAAGGAATATCTGCCGCAGCAGGCGAAGGAGATTTTTGATAAGGCAGAGCAGTATTATAAAGAGTTTGTCAAAAATGATATGCCGGATCTGGGAGAAAATCTTATGGCGAAAAATATGCTGGACTGGTTTACCATTCTTTCGTTTTATGAGGCAAGCGACCATAAGCTGGATGGAGAAGTGCTTCTTAAGATCAAGCAAAAAACTGCGGATAAAATGCGTTTTCTGGGAAAATTCGTGAACGGAAATAAGAGCCGGTGGCCTTACAAAATGTTTGAGAAAACCTATGTGAACTTTAACAAAATGAAAAAAGAGCATCAGGATAAGGGCGAATGGATGGATACGTGGGATGTGAAGATCAACCCGGATCACCGGACGGAAGGCTTCAATTTCTATCTGATCGGCTGCCCGATCGCAAAGCATGCCAGGGAGCATGGTTATGACAAGCTACTTCCGTATCTGTGCAAAACAGACCATTATCTGGCAGAAGTCATGCATGCCCGCCTGATCCGTACCCAGACAGAGGCGCTGGGAGGCGATCACTGTGATTACTGGTATGTCGGAGACGAAAGCCCTGCGCTCGCCCGGTATAAAGATTTAAAGCAGATATAAACAAAGCGACTTTTAGAATTGAGGGAACGCTAGCGCTTGCTCAATTCTTGTGTTATACTCATCAAGTAGGCTTGCCTGCGTGTATTTAGAGAGGAATGGAGAAGCATATGTTATTCGGAAAAAAGAAAAATGAAACAACAGAGGAAAGAGGAATCGGTTCCGCAATAGAGCTTGGTGAAAGAATAGAGATATTTGATTCATATGGCAGAAAGGCCAGTATGTTAAAGACGGACTGGGCAGAGAAGCTTCTGCCGGCCAGATTAAAGGAATGCTGGGACAATGCGGATCGTCTGTACGCGGAGATCATCTTTAATGTAGATAATAATATGGCATACGAGGTTACAGAGGCGGCGGAGCATCTGGCTGAGCTGGAGCCCGGGAAAGAGAGAGCAGCGATCGTGCTTTCTATTGTATACAGAAAGCAGGAGCGTTTTGAAAGTGCCAAAACAGTGCTGGAGGACTTCATACAGGAGCACGGCAGGTCGGGCGCGCTTCTTGTCAATCTTGCCAGAGTCTATGAAGCACAGGATGATATCAAGAAAGCACAAAATACCTTGTGGGAAGGGCTTACGCTTGATCCGAATCAGGATAACGGGCTTTCCTGGTGGCTGTTTACCCAGCGGGAAGATGGCGACAAGGAGAAGTATCTGCGCGCGCTGAAGGCAGCAGGACAGCTTCCGGGCGCATATCTGCCACAGCTTTATCAGGCACGTTTTTATCTGGAAGAAAATCAGGTCAGAGATGCCCTGAATATTTATAAAGAAGTACTGGCAGCAGATGCGGACAAGCGTCAGGTTCTGCCGATGATCTCCGGAGATCTCGGTAAATTCAGCCTGTTCAAGGCAATGGTCACACTGATCGCGCCTGTGTATGATCTGGATGAGCATGATGCCAGAACCGGTCTGAACCTTGTGCAGGCATATCTGGGACTGGGCGAGCTGGAAGAGGGCGAAAAGCTGCTTGGCAGATTGTTCCGTCTGGAACGTGCAGATCTGAAGCAGCCGCTTTTGGAGATTTCAGCCCGTTTTGATAAAGAAAAGAGACAGAAGATTGTGGAACAGCAGCAGACCGCCGACAAAAAGGTGGAAATCCTTGGCATTGAGAAGCCGATGTTCTACTTTGGCATGAAAGAAGGTACTTTTCCGGAAGTAGACAAGACAGGAAAGAAAAAGATCGGTATTTTATCTTATACCAATAAGAAGGAATCTGTTGTGGAAAGACGCGCGGAAGCAGAAAACGAAGCAAGCAGACTGACAAAGAGCGTTCCGCTTTTTATCAGTGAAGCATTGTATTTCTATTCCGATTTTTCACCGATCGTATATATTCCGGTCATCAACCAGATTGGTGCGGTACTGCCCGGTACAGAATGGGATCAGGCATTTTTGGAAAGAATGGTTAAGCAGCATGACCTTGCTATGCTGATCACAGGTGATATCCAGGTTACAAAGGATAATAGAGGATATGCGATCCATACGAAGATCGTCCATGCGGATGGCAGCACCCATAAAGATGAGACGGTTCTGACAAAGGGAGAGGATATTATGAGCCTGCTCAGTCGTATGTATCTGCATGCCACCGGATCGGCTCTGCATGATGCAGCAGAATTAAGTGGCTTTTACCAGCTTCCGAAAGTAGAGCTTTCCATGCAGTATCTGACAGCACTTGCACAGTCCCTGACACAGACCATGGTACAGATGCGTACCGTACCGTTTTCACATTTATGGGGTGAGCGTAATATCATCAACTGGTTTATGAACATTGCGCTTGCCGATCAAAAATACTTTATGATGAAGCTGCTCTTTTTACAGAGCCTGATCCGCAGCCGTGCGTATGGTTCCGATGTGTATCTGGAATATACAAATGTTGCCAAAAAGATTCTGGCAGACACGGAAAAGCAGGCAGCAGAAATGGGCGAGACGGCGCAGCATATAGTAGATGCTTTGGAATCTATGCTTGTTATAGAGTAAACCTATAGCAGATTCTAAAAATGTGCAATAACCAAAAGCATTGACAAAAAAGCACAGAGCGGATATACTCCTATTATTCCGATAGGAAATAATGAAACTAAACGGAAACAGGAGGAGAAAATTATGAAAAAGTTAACAGCATTATTACTGACAGGAGCACTTGCGATCAGCGTGCTGACCGGATGCGGTAATACAACAGACACAAAAGATCAGGCAGCTACAGACGCAGCAACGGATGCAACAGATGAAGCTACAGACGCTTCCGATGCAACAGATGCTTCCGATGCAGAAGCTACTGACGAAGCAAGCGATGCAGCAGTAGAAAGCAAAGGCACTATCACAGTAGCAGCATCCGCTACACCACATGCAGAGATCTTAGAGGAAGCAAAGCCGATCTTAGCAGAGCAGGGATGGGATCTTGAAGTAACAGTATTTGATGATTATGTTCAGCCGAACCTTGTAGTAGAAAGCGGCGAGTTTGATGCAAACTACTTCCAGCATATCCCATATCTGGATGATTTCAATGCAGAGCAGGGAACACACCTCGTAAATGCAGGCGGTATCCACTACGAGCCATTTGGTATCTATCCGGGAACAAAGTCAAGTCTTGATGATCTGGCTGACGGCGATGTGATCGCAGTTCCTAACGACACAACAAACGAAGCAAGAGCACTGCTTCTTCTGGAAGCAAACGGTGTGATCACATTAAAGGATGGCGCAGGTCTTGCAGCTACAGTAAATGACATTGCAGAAAATCCAAAGAATGTAGAGATCAAAGAGCTGGAAGCAGCACAGGTTTCCAGAGTAAAAGACGAAGTTGCATTCGTCGTATTAAACGGTAACTACGCACTGCAGGCAGGTTTCTCAGTAGCAAAGGATTCTATCGCATATGAGACATCTGATTCTGAAGCAGCTAAGACATATGTAAATGTTATCGCAGTCAAAGAAGGAAATGAAAACAACGATGCGATCAAAGCTTTGGTAGATGTACTGAAATCTGATGAGATCAAACAGTTCATCAACGACAAGTATGATGGTGCAGTTATTCCTTTTGAAGAATAAGAGTAACTATTCAGAGCCATGCAAATCCGTAATAAACTGACCATTTATGGGCAGATTTTTACGGATTTATATGGCGAAGTAACCTCATAATGTCATGCATCGAAGATGCATGATGCAGCCTCGCTCATCTGCGAAGCAGATTTTGCATGAGCGAGGTCATTAACGAGCAAAAGGAAAGCATCGTAAGATGCGATTTTGCGAATGGAGTTCTGAATAGTTACGAATAAGAAATAAAATAATGATACAGCCTCCGGTCATTTGGAATGCTATGCGCTATGACCGGAGGTATCTGTATTTTAACAGAAAGATTGAGGAAGATGTATGGAACCAATCATTGAACTTACGCATGTAAGCAAAACCTTTCATGCACAAAACGGAGAAGTAGAAGCTCTGAGGGATATCAGCCTTTCTATAGAAAAGGGTGATATTTTTGGCATTATCGGATTATCCGGCGCAGGAAAAAGTACACTGGTACGTTGTTTGAATCTGCTGGAAAAACCGACGGACGGAGAAGTTGTCGTAAACGGAAACAGTCTGATGTCTCTTTCCAATAAGCAGCTTCGCAAAGAAAGACAGCGGATCGGTATGATCTTTCAGCATTTCAACCTGCTGATGCAGAGAACCGTTCTCGATAATATCTGTTTTCCGCTTGAAATTGCCGGTGTAAAGAAGAGTGAAGCAAGAAAAAGAGCGTTAGAGCTTTTAGAGGTCGTTGATCTGTCTGAAAAGGCAAAGGCATATCCGGCGCAGCTTTCCGGCGGACAGAAGCAGCGTGTGGCGATCGCGCGTGTGCTTGCGACAGATCCCGAGATTCTGCTGTGTGACGAGGCGACCAGTGCGTTGGATCCGCAGACTACAAAGTCTATTTTATCGCTTTTGAAGGAAATCAATGAGAAGCGTGGTATTACGATCGTGGTTATCACACATGAAATGGCTGTTGTGCAGGAAATCTGCTCTCATGTCGCAGTGCTTGACCACGGTAATCTGATGGAAACAGGTACTGTAGAAGATCTGTTCCGTAAACCGAAGACAGATGCGGCAAAACGTCTGGTGCTTTCCGGCTTTGCACATATCGGAGAGATGAAGGGCGACAGAAAGGTGCGCGTTACATTCGACGGACATACCGCTTTTGAGCCGATCATCGGCAATATCATTCTGGAATACAAGACACCGATCAATATTCTGTATGCAGATACAAAGACGATCAATGGCAATGCAGAGGGCGAAATGATCCTGCAGCTTCCACAGAATGAGGAGATCGCAGATAAGATCGTGACATATTTCAAAGAGAAGAATTTAGGTGTTGAGGAGGTAGACGATTATGCTAGATAGTACAACGATCCATATGCTTGTGGAAGGTACAGGCGCAACACTTTACATGACACTGCTCTCCACCTTTTTCGGATATGTACTCGGACTTCCGATCGGTATTATACTGACGATCACAGACAAGGAGGGTATCAAACCGAATGCGGTAGTATACAAGATCCTTGATTTTATCGTAAATATACTGCGTAGTATTCCGTTCCTGATCCTGCTGATCCTGCTCATTCCGGTCACGAGATTTATTGTCGGCAAGAGCTATGGCGTGGCAGCAACGGTTGTACCGCTTGTTTTTGCAGCAGCTCCTTTTATCGGCCGTATGGTGGAATCTTCCTTAAAGGAAGTGGACAAGGGCGTGATCGAAGCCGCACAGAGTATGGGTGCAGGCACTATGACGATCATCTGGAAGGTGCTTCTGGCAGAGGCCCGTACCTCTCTTCTCGTCGGTCTGACGATCGCGATCGGAACGATCCTCGGTTACTCCGCAATGGCAGGTGTTGTCGGTGGCGGCGGACTTGGTGATATTGCGATCCGCTACGGTTATTACCGTTACCAGACAGACATCATGCTCGTTACGATTGTCATTCTGGTTCTGCTCGTACAGATTCTGCAGGGAATCGGTATGATGGTATCCAAGAAGCTGGACAGAAGACAGCACTAAGCACTAAAATAAACATGAAATCATAAAACAAGAAAGCACTGAAGTAAGGAACCTCAGCTCATGAAAATCGTCTCTGACGATGAGCTGAGGCTGCATAATGCTTCGTTTCACGAAGCATTATCTTACTCCGGTGCTTTCATACTTTCTACCATAGAAACCTTTTTCAGAGATCGTCCGATCACGAGGCTCACGATGATACTGAACAGAAGCGTCAACAGGACTGCATACAGGAAGCTGACCGGGCGGAGGCTCCTGCCAAACATGACCGCATCGACCTCAACGGTCGTAATGACAAACTTATGCAGGGCAATACCGCCGAAAATACCGAAGAAGATACCGATCCCTGTCAGGGCATAGCTTTCCCGGTTGACGTAGCTGTCCACTTCGCGGTCATAGAAGCCGAGCACCTTGATCGTGGCGATCTCTTTGACACGTTCCGCCACATTGATATTGGACAGATTGTACAGTACAACAAAGGCAAGCCCTGCAGCACAGACAATGATAAGGACAACAACCGCATCAATGGAATTGAGCATATTCAGTACCTGCTTTACGTTATCGGCTGTAAAGGTCAGGCTGGCAACATGATCATTGTCAAGAAGCACAGCGGAAACCTGATCCCGCACAGTCTGGCTGTCATCCGGCATTTTGCTGAGGGCAGCGTTGTAAACCGGTGCTTTTTGAAAGCCTGCTTCATAGGTAGCAGCACTCATATAGACATAGTTGCTGACATAATGTTCACAGACACCGGTTACGGTAAAGGAGGCCTTTTCCTCGTCCTCATTTTGCAGTGTGATACTGTCGCCTGCCTGAATGCCCAGTGTTTTTGCCAGCTTTTCCGTTATGATGATGCCATCCTCCTGCAGTGGCGTGGCCTTGCGGGAAACTCGTTCATGCAGATCCACAAAGCTTCCAAATGAAGAAAGATCCTTCGGAATCATCAGATAAACATCCGCCTCACCGTTCTTTATTTCCTGTCTGGTTGACTGGATCGAAACAGCAAGAGAATCAGAAAAAACAGACGGATTGACAAATAAATATTCCTGTACGGCGCCTTGCGTGAGGGCATCCTCTTCCGTGACGACCGTCATCAGATCGTAATGGAAAATATCTTCATACTGCTTGGTAATGATCGCATTGAGCGAATCGGAAATACCGAAGCCGGCGATCAGCAGGGAGGTACAGCCTGCAACACCGATCACGGTCATCCAGAAACGTTTTTTATAGCGGAACAGATTACGACAGGTCACCTTCCAGGAGAACGGGAAGTGACGCCACAGTGGGGTGATCCTTTCCAGCAGGATCCGTTTTCCTGCCTTGGGTGCACGGGGCAGCATCAAAGCAGCAGGTGTTTCGGAGAGAGAGCTGCGACAGGTCAGTGCTGTTACAAGCAGGGAAAGCACGGTCAGTGTTCCACCGGAGAAGAGTGCCTGGGAAAGCCGCCATGGGGTCGCGATGGCAGGCATATAATACATCATTTCATAAGCAGACCAGATAATGCTCGGAAATGCTTTAAACCCGACCGCAAGACCGACGAGCGTTCCGGAAACGGAAGCTGCAAGTGCATAAAGAATATACTTTTGCATGATCGTTTTGGCAGAGTAACCGAGCGCTTTCATTGTTCCGATCTGTAAACGTTCTTCTTCTACCATACGTGTCATGGTCGTGGAAACGACAAGGGCAGCCACTAGGAAAAAGAAGATCGGGAAAACGGTCGTAATGGCATTCAGCTTGTCAATGTTGGCAGTAAAGGAAGAGTAGCTGATATTTTTATCTCTGCCCCAGATATACCATTTTGGCATTTCCAGTGTATCCAGATCTGCCTGGCCGTCTTCTATCTCCTGTCTGGCATCTGCCAGCTTTTCATCTGCCTCTTTTTTTGCATCTTCATAAGAAGTTTTACCATCTGCTAACTTCTGGGCATTTTCCGCAATCGATGCTTTGGCGTCATCCAGCCTGCTTCTGGCATCCTCCAGTGAGGATTTTGCATCGGAGATCTGGGAAAGTCCGTCTGTCAGCTCGGTCTGCTTGCCGGACAGGGTTGCCCAGCTTCCTGCCAGCATGGCTTTTGCGCGGCTGAGTTGTTTCTTACCGTTTTCAAGCTGTTTTTTACCGTCTTCATACTGTTTCTGCCCTTTTTGGAGCTTTTGTCTGGCTTTGGAAAGTTCTTCTTTGCTGTCTGCCAGCAGCTTTTTGTTTTCTTCCAGCTTGGCGGCATTTGCATCATAAGTACTCTGCCCTGCTGTAATAGCTTCTCTGGCACTGTAGAGCTGGGAGATCGCAGGCAGAAGCTGGCTGATCCCCTGTTCCAGATAAGCAGCCTCTGCGGAATTGGCGGAAACTGTCGGAAGAGAAACACCGTATTCTGCCATATCCTGTAAAAAGGCGGTAGTTGTTTGCGGCGCACCATAGCCTTTGTCACTTAAAAAAGCAAGAAAACCATCCAGTCCGTCCGCTGTCATAGAGGGCAGAAGAGAAGTCATGCCTTGTGCGCAGCCTGCAAGCCCGGACTGATAGCTTTCTTTTGCGGTATCCAGCTGCTTTTTGGCATCATCCAGCTGCGCCTGTCCGTCGTCTAACTGCTTTTTGCCGCTCTGATAGGCGTTCATGCCATTGTCATATTGTGCCTGTCCTTTGTCCAGCTCTGTTTTGGCTGCATTTAATTTGGCTTCGTTTTGCTCCAGGAGTGTTTCGCTATTGCTGATTTGGGCATCTGCTTCCTGCAGCTTTCTTCTGGCATCACCAAGCTGTATTTCGCCATCTGCCAGCTTCTGCTCATTTTCGGCGATCTGTGAAAGCGCATCCGCATAATCGGCCTCGCCCTGTTCATATTCGGTCTGCCCGTCCGCCAGCTCTTTTTCACCGTCTGTCAGCTCTGCTTTGGCATCCGAAAGCTTCTGATCGGCTTCTTCTTTTGCTTCATGATAGGAATCCCAGGCATCATCGATCTTCTGCTGTGCCTCATCGTAAATCTCGTCATATCTTGTCTGGCAGCGCAGCTCCTGTATTGCTTCAATTTTGTTTTTTACAGTATCAACGAGCGGATCGTAATCATCTCCCAGACTGTTGGCAGCGAGAGCACCGTCCACGGTTAAGTAAATTTCTGTATAGGCTGTAAAAGCGTAATCTTCAGGCAACAGATACATGAGAAGATTAACACGTCCGTTTCCCACACTGGCAGGCTCTCTTTCAAAGCTGAAGTAGTTGGCACTGTGGACAATTCCGACAACCTCATACTCGGTTGTGGATAACTTACTGTCCAGATCCTCGTTTTCCGGACTGACTACCAGCTTGGAACCGATCGGATAAGCGGACGCCATATCGTTAGCCCCCGCTTCCACGACACACTCGCCCGATTTTTCCGGCATATGACCGTCAACGAGGAAAAGCTTGTTGATGGTATCCTGCGCATTCGTTGCGGTGTTGCCGTCTGTCGACAGGGAGGATGTGCTTTTTTCTGTCTCTTCTTTACCGGTAGTTATTGGCAGTGAATGTGCTCTTGCCACGACGGTATCGTCTCCGGTCTGTACAAGAAGATCCGCATTATAGGCGGGCTGGACGTCTTTGACGCCATCTATGGCAGACAGGGCAGAGACATCGTCATCGGTCAGACCGAGTGTGGAAACGATGCGGATATCATAAAAGTTGGCATCGTCCATATATGCCTCCATAGATTCCTTCATGTCGACCGGTGTTGCATTCAGACCGGCAAGAAAGCCGACACCAAGTGCAATGATGGAAAAAATGGCGATAAATCTGCTTTTCGTATGCTTAAAGGTTCGTCTTATATTTTTGCGGTAGCTTCGGGTCATTTTTATCTTATCCTTTCAAGAAAACTGTTACCATTCAATCTCTTCTACCGGTGTAGGATGCTCATTCAGTTTCTCCTCGACAACCTTTCCGCTGCCGATGCGGATCACGCGGTCAGCCATGGCGGCAAGTGCGCTGTTGTGGGTGATGACGATAACGGTACGTCCCTGTTTTCTGCATGTCTGCTGTAAAAGGGCAAGCACCTGTTTGCCTGTTTTATAATCAAGTGCACCTGTCGGCTCATCGCAGAGCAGGATTTTCGGGTTTTTTGCAAGCGCTCTGGCGATGGATACACGCTGCTGTTCCCCGCCGGAAAGCTGGGCAGGAAAGTTGTTTTTCCGGTCGGAAAGACCGACTTCGGCAAGAACGGTATCTGCATCGAGAGGATCCTTACAGATCTCGGAAGCAAGCTCTACATTTTCTCTGGCGGTCAGGTTCTGTACCAGATTGTAAAACTGGAATACAAAGCCGACGTCGTAGCGGCGATAAGTTGTCAGCCGCTTGCTGTCAAAGGAGCTGACACACTCTCCGTCCAGAAGGATCGTGCCTTCATCACACGTATCCATTCCGCCGAGCATGTTTAAAACGGTCGTTTTTCCCGCACCGGAAGGTCCTAATATTACGCAGAATTCTCCTTTTTCGATCGTAAAGGAAATGTGATCCGAGGCGGCAAAGCGGGTATCGCCGACCTGGTAATATTTACAGACATTCTGAAATTGTACAAAAGGTGTTTTTTGTTCCATGGGGACCTCCTGGGGGTGGTTTCACTCTTATGCTCATATTGAGAATTACGTGATATCATACGGATTGTTCCGTGCTTCGCACTCTCACAATCCTGCCCAATATTCGCATAACGTGAAGCTGATGCTTCGCTCTTATGCTCATAATGAGAATTACGTGATATCATACGGATTGTTCCGTGCTTCGCACTCTCACAATCCTGCCCAATATTCGCATAACGTGAAGCTGATGCTTCGCTCTTATGCTCATAATGAGAATTACGTGATATCATACGGATTGTTCCGTGCTTCGCACTCTCACAATCCTGCCCAATATTCGCATAACGTGAAGCTGATGCTTCGCTCTTATGCTCATAATGAGAATTACGTGATATCATACGGATTGTTCCGTGCTTCGCACTCTCACAATCCT
>OQVS01002832.1_pt1 | contig 10764 bp, 8 predicted proteins | sample 1691601 | NCBI WGS metagenome assembly OQVS01 (sample SAMN03418268, study PRJEB22391) | human gut metagenome | biome: human-gut; feature: organic feature; material: feces | host: Homo sapiens | place: Tanzania | collected 2013-01 | reverse complement strand
GGGGCAACCTGCACCTGTTCCCCGCCAGCAGGGCTTGCAGCTCCGCCGTCAGGGCCAGCTGCCGCTCCCGGCTGGACCGGGCGATGATGTTGGTATCGGTGCTGTGGGCGAGGATGGCCAGCAGCGCCCCACACCCGGCCCGGTTGATATCGTACCCGGCCGCGATCCCCGCTTCCAGCGCCGGGAGGCCGTAGTCCCGCACAGCGGGAAGCCCGGCCTCCACCTGCCCCCGCACCCCGGTGATGCCGTACTGCACATAGAGCTTCTGCCCGGCGGTGGCAGCGTTTTCCGCCGTCACGCCCGCAAAGTCCTGCGCCGCCAGCCCCTTGGTCATGGCGGATACCTCGGCCAGCACCCGCGCGGGGTCGGCCCAGAAGGCCCGGTCCAGCCGCCCCAGCGCCGCGCAGACGATGCCGATGGAGAAAACCGCCCCCTTGTGGGTGTTCACGCCGCCGGTGGCGTCCAGCATCTCGCCCTCCGCTTCACAGCCCAAGGGCCGCAGCGCTGCAAAAGTCTCCGGGGCCGGGCGGGCCATGGTTGCGCGGCCCGCCTTGGCACAAGCTTCAAAGTAGGGATAGAGTGCTGCTGCGCTGCTCATAAAGGTAAAGGAATCCATATCCGTGTGGCTGCCGCTGTTCCGCCGGTCCACAAGGCCGGGTTTGGGCGTGGTGGTCACTTCATAGAGCAAGGCCCGGACAGCTTGCTGGGCAGCGGTGGCGGCGTCCCATGCGTCCAGCGTCTCGGTCAGGATGGCGGTCGTCTTGGTTTGCAGCTCGGCCACCGTGTGGATGCGCCGGCTGCTGCACGCCTTGGCCGGCCCGCCGCAGATCAGACAGCGGCGGCCTTCCAAATGCAGCTCTTCGCGGTCCACTTTAATGCCGTTCGACCGGAGGACATCCATGTCGAACAGCCGCCCCAGCGGCGTGGCGTCCTCGATGTCGGTCGTGAACTTCTTGATGGCCAGCGGGTCGGCGTCCAGCACATAGAACGCTTCACAGCCGGTGGGCGCACAGGCCGCGTCGGTGTGCAGCGGCGTGAGCTTGGCCCGGAGGAGCGAACGCCGGGTGCATCACCAGGAGGAACTGCTGGCGGAGCAGCTGCTGCCCGCGGGCAAAGCCCCGCCGGATGAGCGGCGAATCCTTGACCGGACCCGCGATATTCATGGTAAAGCAAACGAGCGGCTTCTGGTACTGCGCCAGAAGCTCCTGCTGGTGATGCACCCGGCGTTCGCGGGCGTCCAGCATTTCAAGCAGAGAAACTTCAGCTGCCATCGAGAGGCTCCTTTCCTCAAACGGTAGATTCAAAAAATCCGAACCCCTTCGCAATGTGTGGTTCGAGTACAATAAGATATAGGCTTTCTTGTTCCGTCGAGGAACGAATCCATACTGCCTGTCAAATAAGATTATATCACATGGAATCCGCTTGACAAGATTTCGCGGTCAGAGAATCGGTTCGCCAATGTAAAGCAAAAGGCCGCTGCATCTCTGCAGCGGCCTCGTGATGGGTCACTTCATAATCCGAATAAGTCCGCATGTGTGCCTGTGCGGTATAAATATAGCTCGGTGTCAGTCTGAAGGTAAATCAGCAGCCAGTCCGGCTGGATGTGACACTCCCGGTGCGGAAGATAGCTGCCGGTCAAGCTGTGATCTCGATTCTGCTTTCCGGCGTTGTGACACCTTGCAAATATGCAATAACGTAAGGCAGCTTGCTTTCCGGTACTTGATCCAGCAGAGTTCGTGCTAATTCTCTTGTACTCGTCATGCACCAGTCCTTTCGTGTGGAGAGTATGCGCACTCTTTTTTGCGGGGGCTGCGAAATTTCGAAACCACCCCATCATTAGTATAACACGTTTCACACTTGTTGAACAGCATAAAGCAATACAAAACTTACGGTTTCACGTTGTCTGCTCTGCCAATGAAGCCGCACGGCAGGGGGAGCGTTGCACAAATAAAGCACATTTCAGTCAAAGCTCAGAATGCGGACAGCAAAAAAGCACGCCAATTCTCAACGAATCAACGTGCATTTGCAAATCGGAGTGGCGAGACTCGAACTCGCGGCCTCCTGCTCCCAAAGCAGGCGCGCTACCAACTGCGCAACACCCCGGAAAGATACCTTAGTAGTATACCTTTTTTTGCGGCGTTCGTCAATCCCGGCGGCGCGAAAAAAGCGGATGAAAGAGGCAGAAAGCTCACGATCCATCCTATTTTCGACTTTAGCTTGACAAGGCAGGAGGTTGGCGGTATCGTTAAGATGTTTGAGCTCAAACTTTTTAGGAGAAAACAGGAGGAACAACGTGGCAGAAACCGTTTTGGAACCGCAGCAGAAAAAGACAAGGCTGATGACCGAGGGCAGCATCTGGAAAAACATTTTGCTGTTCTCTGTGCCGCTCATCTTGGGCAATCTGCTGCAGCAGCTTTATAATACGGCCGACTCGATCATCGTCGGAAACTTCGTGGGCAGCAATGCGCTGGCAGCCGTCGGCTCCAGCGGTTCGCCCATCTTTTTGCTCATTGGCTTCAGTCAGGGCATTGCCGTGGGTGCGGGCGTCGTGGTGGCGCAGTTCTTGGGCGCAAAGGACCGCAAGGAAGCGCAGGAGGCCGTGCACACCTCGCTGGCGCTGGCGACGATCTTGGGCCTGATCCTCACGGTGGGCGGCATTCTGGTCAGCCGGTCGCTGCTCACGGCGATGGACACTCCGGCAGAGGTTCTGGAAGATGCCGTGCTGTATATGCAGCTGTACTTTGGCGGCGTGCTGTTCAGCGTGGTCTACAACATGGCCGCGGGCATCTTGAACGCGGCGGGCAACTCCCAGCGCTCGCTGATCTATCTCGGCGTCGCGTCTGTGACGAATATCATTCTGGACCTCATTTTGATCGCGGGGCTGAAGATGGGCGTGGCCGGTGCGGCCATCGCGACGGACATCAGCCAGCTGGTGTCCTGTGTGCTGTCGATGCGGTTTCTGATGCGGGTCAACGATGACTACCGCGTGACCGCAAAGGAGATCAAGGTCCACAAAAAGATGGCGGCCCGCATCATCAAAGTGGGCTTGCCCACCGGCATCCAGAACATGGTCATCTCGCTGTCGAACATTCTGGTCCAGGCCAGCGTGAACGGCTACGGCGCAGCGGCGATGGCGGGCTTTGCGGCCTACATGAAGATCGATGGCTTCAACATCCTGCCCATCATGAGCTTCAGCATGGCGGCGACCACCTTCGTGGGCCAGAACTACGGTGCGGGCAAACTGGACCGCGTGAAAAAGGGCATGTGGGTCACCGTGGCGATGAGCTTTTTCTATACGGTGCTCACCGGCATTTTGCTGTTGGCCTTCCAAAGCCCCATCATGCACCTGTTTACGCAGGACGAAACGGTGGTGGCCTTTGGCTGCACGGCGATGCATTACTTCTGCCCGTTCTACTGGGAACTGGGCATCCTGCACGGCTTGGCCGGAACGGTGCGCGGCACGGGCAAGACCATCCCGCCGATGGTCGTTCTGCTGGTGTCGCTGTGCGTGTTCCGCATTTTCTGGATCCAGTTCGCGCTGGGCTTCTTTGCGGGAATCGACGGTATCTTCATCCTGTATCCCGTCTCGTGGGGTCTGGGTGCGGTCCTGATGGTCCTGTATGCGTGGAAGGGCCATTGGATGGAAGCTTGAGCCTAGGACCGTAACGTTGAGAAAAATTGTCGAGAAAAGAGATAAAACCGGGGGCGTTTGGTTGCTTTTTCATAAAAAGTGCCTTATAATAGAGTATAAACGTTTTCGAATTTGAAAAAATTGTCGGAAGGGAGGGTGTCCGGATGGAAATGACGAATCCGCAAAAAGCTGAACGCTATATCCAGAACCTGCGCAAGGTCCGGGCGCTCTCGAAACCGCAGTTCTCGCTGGAAACGGCCCCGGATGTGCTGTTGGAGACGATCCAAGGCAACGCCGTGCGCTGCTATGAAATGATGCGGGAGAACAACGCGATCTTGTCTGAGCTGATCTATACCCGCGACCCGGTCGTGCTGACCGATGACGACATCGCGGATCTGGAAGACTTTGCGGGCAAGATGTTCAACTATACCCACAGCGAGGATGTCGGCATTGCATATAAGATCTACGAACTTCTGTTGAAAGCGGCCCGTCTCCGCAAGGACACGCCCATGATCATCAAGGAACTGTATTACTGCGGCGTATCCCTGCACTATGTCAATATCAGCGATCCCGAGCACAACATCAATCTGCTGGGCCATCGTGTCCATGCCTATATGATGGAAGGCGCGGGCTACATCGCACAGTACGAAGAGCTGGACCACACTTCCAGACAGTACATCATCCGCTGTGTGGGCAACACGCGGCTGTCCGTGTCCCGGTATACCCATAAGGCGGCCCGTCGGTATATGCGGTTGTTCGATCAGGCCATGGGTATTATCCAGTCGCCCTATTATCAGAAACTGGACCCGGATATCCCGTGGAACAACTTCATCTATTCCATGCACATGGACCGGATGACCCTGATGTGCTATCTGCGGGAGCATGACGACCCCGAGATCGCGCAGAAGGTGCTGGAATCGGCAACTTATGTTTATGAACGCAAAAAGCCCTATCAGAGTGACGACGCCCGCCTTCAGAACTGGCGGGTAGAGTATTATTATCACGCGGCTCGCTACCATGCAGGACTGTGCACCGCGCAGGAAGCGACGGAAGCGCTTTTAGAGATCGTGGAGCGGAGCGATGATTTGGACTATTCGCCGGATGGCATCAACCGGAACCTGACGGCATTTGCGTACACCGCCGCCTACGAAAAGCGGATGACCCCCGAAGAGCGGGCAGCGATGGCGGACCGGTTCCGCTTTGCCGAACAGGCCAGCCGCCGGTATCTGGAAACCATGCCCAGCAACGAGTATCCGCGCGTGGCAAGCAGCGCCATGCAGGAACTGCTTTTGGCGCGGAGCTATCTGGAAAACCCCAATATTCTGGACGTGTTCGACCATGTGCTCGCGGGCCACAAGCCGACCTTTGTGCATTCCAAGATGGTGGCCCATCTGACCCGCGTACTGGTGCGGCGGCTGCTGGACACGAACCCGGCGGCGCTGATCGGTGTGCTGGACTGCGAGACAGTCGAAGCAGTCCAGAGCCGCCGCGAGGAAATTCTGCTGACCGCCTACCATTGCGGCTTGTACCACGATGTGGGCAAGAGCGCGGTCATCATGTACATCGACACCAACAGCCGCTGCTTGCTGGACGAAGAGTTCCTCTGCAGCCAGTCGCACCCGGAGATCGGCTATTGTCTGCTCTGCGATGCCGGATACGACGAATATCTGGCCCCGGCGGCGCGGTATCATCACTGTTTCTATGATGGAAGGGGCGGCTATCCCAAAGAGCTTCCACCCTGTCCGCGCAATGTGAAGCCCATCGTGGATGCGCTGAGCGTGGCGGATTCGCTGGACGCTGCGACCGACAACATTGGCCGCTGCTACAACATGGCCAAGCCCTTCCGCACCCTGCTGGGCGAACTGCGGGCGCAGAGCGGGAGCCGCTATGCACCGGCCGTCGTGGCGCTGTTCCAAGACGAAGGATTCTGTGAGCGTCTGGCGCAAAAGCTGGATCAGGAGCGGAAAAAAGTTTACCTGCAAGTCTATCATGTGGGCGAGGAGCAATAACCATGGAAACGCTGCGCAATCTTCTTTTCTACGGCGGTGTTGACCCGGAGGTATATCGGGACTGCCGCGAAGAAATTTGGAAGGAAAACCGCGAAAAACTGTTTTTCTTTTTGTCGGTCAGTATTTTATTCCTGCTCATCGCGCTGGTGGTGTGCTGTCTGGTCAAATCCCTGACGGCGGGCTTCGTGATCTATCTCGTGGGGCTGGCGGTCTGCTTTGGTCTGATCTGCGCCGTCCAGAATTTCCCCGATAACCATATAGTCACGGTCCTCAGTGCGGATGTGTTCATGGGGATGCTGTATCTGATGGGGATCTATCTGGGCACGATCGCCTATCCGAACGAGCCGGCCATCTGCTTTCATGTGTTCGCGGTGCTGCTGCCGATGCTGTTCACTCGCCCCGCCATCTGGAACATCCTGCGCACAGCGCTGTACGAGGGCATTTTCATCGGCTGTGTGTTCTGGTTCAAGACGCCGGATGTTCTGGCGCTGGACCTTCTGAATGCGTTTTTGTTCGGGGCGGCGGCCTGTGTGCTGTCCACCTATTATGTCCGCGCGCTGACCGACAACGTTGTGGTCCGCTGCAAGCTGAAAGTCATTGCGGAAACGGACCTGAACACCCAGATCCCCAACCGAAACGCCTACGAGAACCACATGCAGGACTATCCGCTGCGCTGTGCTAACACCCTGAGCTGCGTCTATGTGGACGTCAACGGTCTGCATGAACTGAACAACACCAAGGGCCACGATGCCGGAGATGTGATGCTCAAGACCGTGGCGCAGGAGATGGTCAAAACGTTCGGCATCAAGGACAGTTACCGCATCGGCGGCGACGAGTTCGTGGCCTTTGTGGTGGACGAGGACCCGCGCATGGTCCGGGAGCGGATGCGTGCGCTGGAAGCGAATGTCGAAGCAGATGGCTATTCGGTGGCGGTCGGCTGTGCGACCTGCAGCGCCGGCGGCATCCAGATGGAAGCCCTGATCAAACAGGCCGAGACCCGGATGTACGACGCGAAAAACGAATATTACCGCAAACGCGGGGTGCTGCGATAAGCAAAGCGGCTCTCTCTGTTCAGAGAGGGCCGCTTTTTATATCCCATACAGCTTCGGCACTTCGGTGCGGAACAGGTCCAGCATGGCCTTGAGCGGGGCGCTCTGGTAGTCGCTGCGGGGATAGACCAGACAGAGCGGGCGGCTGGCTTCGACCTCCGCGACCGGAAAATAGCACAGCTGGTCCCCGCAGAACTCCTGCTGGGCAAAGACCTGCGGCGCAAAGGTGACGCCCAGCTGCTGGGCCGCCAGACTGAGCGCGCGCTCCACGTTGCTGCACTCGAGCCGCAGGTTGGGCAGAAAGCCTTTCTGCTGGCACATCTTGTGGCAGATGCCGCCCAAAAGCTGTTCGGTGGGCAGCAGAATGAACGGCTCACTGGACAAGTCCCGCAGGTCCACTGTGCCGTTTTTGGGGTGGATGCGGGACAGGAACGACCGCGGGATGGCCAGCACGATGGATTCATCGAGCAGCAGCTCGTTGCAGAAGGTCACGGTATCGGGATTGGGAATGTCTACGATGAAATCCAACTGATCCTCTTCCAGCATATGCCGGAGGGTGGCCGTGGAAAGCTCGACGGTGTGGACCTCGCAGTTGGGAAACTGCTGATAAAAGGCGGCGAGGATGGTGGGCAGGAGCAGGTCGCCCCGGTGGGGGCTGACGCCGAGCTTGAGCAGCTGGCGGCGTCCCGAGGTGATGTCGCTGAGCTTGGTGTTCAGCCGCCCGAAGGTGGCTTGGGTCTGTTCGGCCCACGCGCAGAACAGGCTCCCGGCGTAGGTCAGCTCCAGCCCGTTCCGGCCGCGGGTGAACAGCGGCGTGCCCAGTTCCTCTTCCAGCGCCTTCAGGCTCAGCGAGAGCGAAGGCTGGGTGAGATAGAGCTTCTGCGCCGCCCGGGTGATGTTTTTTTCTTCCGCAAGGGTCAGGACATATTCCAGCTGGTTCCAGTTCATCACGCACCTCCTGATGATAAGAAAAACCTATTGTTTCTATCATAAAACATATATTTGAAAAATGCAATGCCCTGTGATACCTTATATTCAGAAAGAGGAGGAATGGAAGATGGAGAAAGTGATTCATATCCGGGATCATGCGGCGGAAAAGACTGCCGAAGCCAGCCCGGAGACGATGCCGAAATGGAAAATGGCCCTGCTGATCTTTGTTTACTTCATCAAGATCGGGACCTTCACCTTTGGAAGCGGATGGAGCATTCTGGCTCAGATGGAGCAGGAGTTCGTGGACAAACGCCACTGGATCAGCAAACAGGATCTGCTGGACCTGCTGGCTGTGGGAAAATCGCTTCCGGGCATTATGATCACCAACATCACTCTGCTGTTCGGCTACCAGATGGCGGGTGTGCTGGGCGGCGTGCTGGCGGTGCTGGGCATCGCACTCCCGGCGGTGGTGGTGCTGTCGCTGGTCACGCTGGTGTATGACGCCATCAAATCGAACTACTGGGTCTGGGCCGCGCTGAAGGGCGTACAGTGCGCGGTGGTCCCCATCATCGGCGGTGCGGCCATCTCGCTGGGCAAGGAAGCCCTGAAGGATAAAATGAGCATCATGATCTGCGTGGCGGCGCTGGCGGTCTGCCACTTCACGAGCATCAGCAACATCGTGCTGATCGTGGCGGGCGTCGTGGGCGCTCTGGTCTGGATGGGGGTGAAGGAACATGCTTGAAACATTGGTCCAGCTGTTCATGGCGTTTGCCCGCATCGGATTCACGAGTTTTGGCGGCACATCGATGATCCCGCTCATCCTCGATGAAATGTCCAGCCACGGCTGGATGAGCGCCGACGACCTGACCAACCTCATCGCCATCGCGGAGATGACCCCCGGTTCGCTGGGCGTCAACTGTGCGACCTTTGCCGGGACCCAGACGGCGGGAGCCATCGGCGGCTTGGTGGCGGTGCTGGGCGTGCTCAGTCCGGCGTTCACCCTGACGCTGGCGGCGGCGGTCTTTTTCCAGAAGTTCCGCGAGAGCAAGGTCATGAGCTATGTCATGCGGGTGGTCAAACCGCTCTGCATCGGCATGATCGTTGAAGTGCTCATCAGCCTGAGCCTGAGCACCTACACCGGCGAAAGCGGTGTCAGCTTCATCGGCCTTGGCATCGGGCTGTTCTGCTTCTGGCTGCTGCAAAAGAAAAAGATGAGCGTGCCAAAAGTCATCGGCATCGCGGCCGCGCTGGGCGTGGTCGGGTTCGGCGTGCTGTAAAAGAAGAAATACCCCGGAAAATCTGCATTTTCCGGGGCATTTTTGCGATTTTAAGGGCGAACACCTAAAATTCGTCTGGGTTTTCCGCAAAAAAAGCCTAACGGCTCCGGGGGCAGCTGTACTATACTGAAGAAAAAATCTTGGAGGAATCGTTTCGATGGAGGAAACAAAGAAAAAGGGTTCCGGTACGACCGACCTGACCGTCGGCCGTCCGTTGACCCGCATTTTGCAGTTCGCGCTGCCGCTGGTGCTGGGAACGCTGTTCCAGCAGCTGTATAGTTTTGTGGATACGGTCATCGTGGGCCGCTGCATTGGCACAGACGCTCTGGGTGCAGTCGGCACGACCTATTCGCTCCACTTCATGATCATCGGTTTCATGCTGGCGACCTGCAACGGCTTCGGCATCCCGGTCGCAGAGAGCTTTGGCGCGAAGGACAGCGAGAACCTGCACAAATATCTGTTCAATGGTGCGGTGCTTTGCGTGGTCATGAGCGTCGTGTTTACGATCGTGACGACCCTGATCGCGGCTCCGCTGCTTCGGCTCATCCATACTCCGGCGGAACTGCTGGATTATGCGGTGCGGTATATCCGCATTATTTTCCTCGGTATCCCGGCCACGGTGCTGTATAACTATTCGTCCACGGTCCTGCGCAGTCTGGGCGATTCGAAGCACCCGTTCTATTTCCTGCTGGTGGCCAGCTTCCTGAACATTGGGCTGGACTGGCTGTTCATCGTGCCGCTTCAGATGAGCGTGGAGGGTGCGGCCATTGCGACCGTCATCAGCCAGCTGGTCAGCGGCATCCTCTGCACTTGGTGGTTCTTCCACAAGGTGGAGGAGATCCGCTTTACCAAAGAGCATTGCGTCGTTTCGGCATCTCACTGTAAACGGCTGGCCTACATCGGCTTCCCGATGGGTTTTGAATATTCCGTCTCGGCCATTGGTGCGGTCATCATGCAAGACGCTATCAATCAGCTGGGCAGCGTGGCCGTCGCCGCCCAGACGGCGGGTGAGAAGATCCGCCAGATGTTCACCCTGCCGATGGAGAGCGTCGGCATGGCCATGGCGACCTATGTGGGCCAGAATCACGGCGCCCGCCGCACCGACCGCGTGAAGCAGGGCATCCGCGACGGCTGCATTATCCAGTTCTCCTACTGCATTCTGGCATGGGTGGCGGTGTTCTTCGTCAAGCGGTGGGCCGTCGGTCTGGTGCTGGGCGATGCCGACCCGGCCATCTTCAACGGTGCGGTCGAGTATCTGACCGTCATCAGCGTGCTGTTCATCCTGCTGGGTCTGCTCATGATCTTCCGCTATACTCTGCAGGGCATGGGCTACAGCGTTCAGGCTGTCATTTCCGGCCTTGGCGAACTCATTGGCCGTGCGCTGGGCGGCTGGCTGGCCGTCCATCAGCTGGGCTACTTCGGCATCTGCATCTCCAACCCCCTCGCATGGGGTCTGGCGCTCTGCTACTGCGTGTTCATGGTCACGCGGGTGCTGCGCAAAGAAGAAAAAACGGCATAAAAACAACGACCTGCACGGTCCCGCTTTTCTGCGGACGGTGCAGGTCGTTTTGCGTTTTAGTCGATCAGATTCACGAAGAGAGGGCAGAGAACGGCGGTCAGCACACCGGCCACCGCGATCGAAAGGCCGCTCATGGCACCTTCGACTTCGCCCATCTGCAGGGCCTTGCTCGTGCCGACGGCGTGGGCCGACGTGCCGATGCCCACACCCTTGGCGATGGGGTCGGTGATGTGGAACGCCTTGCAGACCGTCTCTGCCAGCAGGTTGCCCGCGATGCCGGTCAGAATGACGATCGCACCGGTCAGGGCCGCGATGCCGCCCAGCTCAGCGGCGACGTCCATGCTGATGG
>OQVS01002831.1_pt1 | contig 10766 bp, 6 predicted proteins | sample 1691601 | NCBI WGS metagenome assembly OQVS01 (sample SAMN03418268, study PRJEB22391) | human gut metagenome | biome: human-gut; feature: organic feature; material: feces | host: Homo sapiens | place: Tanzania | collected 2013-01 | reverse complement strand
AGTGCTTTTAAAACGCGGTGAATTTTACATTCTATCTACTAAAGAGTTTTTGCGCGTTCCGCCTGATTTAGCTGTAGAAATGGTCGCTTATGATATTCATTCAGGTGAGTATCGTTCCCATTATGCCGGATTTTTCGATCCTGGTTTCGGCTATGGTGAAGATGGATGCTTAAAAGGCACTCCTGCTGTTTTGGAATTGGATGTTCATGAGGATGTACTTTTCCGCCATGCTCAGCCTATTTGCAAGATGGCTTTTGAGTATTTACTGAAAAAACCAGAGAAAATTTACGGATCCGGTTTAGGTTCCCATTACCAGCAGCAACGCGGCCCTCAACTGGGACGTCATTTCTGTTAGTGAGGTTTTAGGGTGCGTTTTAGCTGGTATAACTTTGATTGGCCTTTAGTAATTTGTGCTTCTATTCTGATTTTTTTGGGATTAAGCAATATTGCTAGCGCCACATTTCATGGCGGCATAAGTCCGGAGTTTATACGTCAGGCAAGTAGTTTAGCTGTCGGCATTTGCGTATTTTTATTTTTTTCTTTTGCAGATATAAAAATATTTTTTCGCAACGGCAATTGGCTTTATATAGCTATTTTAATTTTGCTTTTTTCTGTAATAGTCGGCGGCGTTACAGTAAACGGAGCAAAACGCTGGATCGATGTGCCTTTAATAGGGCGTTTCCAACCGTCTGAAGTTGCCAAGCTGCTGCTAGTTTTGTGTATGAGTCGCTATTTAAGCGGAGATAAAGATGGACGTTATAAGCAAAACCATCTCACCTTTCGCTATTTTTGCTGGCTTTATTTCCTTTTGGGCTTACCTACTTTGCTGATTATGGCTCAGCCAGATCTGGGCACAGCTATTGTGTTTGCTGGTGTAGGCAGTGCCATGATGTGGGTGGCTGGTTACGATTGGCGTTGGTTCGCAGGTTTATTTTGCTCTGTATTAGCTATACTGCCGCATGTTTTACATGAATACCAGAGAAAACGCATCATGGTTTTTCTCAATCCGGAAGCCGATCCCATGGGAGACGGTTGGAATATTATTCAAGCCAAAATCGCTATCGGTTCTGGAGGTTTGTGGGGTAAAGGGTGGATGGAAGGCACACAAAATCGTTTGAATTTTGTGCCGGAACACCATACCGATTTTATTTTCACGGTTATTGGCGAAGAGATGGGATTTATAGGGGCTTTGTGCTTAATATTATTACTATCCTGTCTAATTATGCGAGCTTGGCAACTGGCAGTCCAAGCTGAAAGCGCTTACGATAGCTTTTTAGCTTTCGGCATAGGTACGCTGTTTTTTGTTCATGCTGTGGGAAATATTGGTATGACTAGTGGTGTTTTGCCTGTTGTAGGTATTCCTTTGCCTTTAGTTAGTTACGGTGGCACTTCACTAATAATCAATATGGCTGCTTTAGGACTGCTGAATAATATTGCCCGCCGCATGCCTTCCTTGGAATTTAGCAGACAAAATAGTGCGTATGCCTAAAACAAAAGTCTATTTGTGCAGGGAAGCCAAGGTCTAAAATATAAAGGTAATAACTGCCGATTTTTCAATAAAGTGCAAGAAGTGGAAAGATGTCTATACTAAGTAAAGCTCTGTCTATTTTTAAGCCTGCTGAGCCTATCGCTCCTCAGTATAAAAATGAAGAAGAAATGCGCAGCCAATATGGTTATTGGCGCCTCCGTCAACTATATTCGACTTTTGTCGGCTATGGTGTTTTCTATTTTGTACGTAAAAATATTTCTATAGCGATTCCTTTGCTGGAAAATTCTTTAGGTATAAGCAAAGCCGCTATAGGTATGATTGTCAGTATATCTGATGTTGTTTATGGTGTTTCCAAGTTCGTCAATGGATTTTTGGGTGACCGTTGCAATGCCAGATATTTTATGGCTGTAGGTTTGCTCTTATCTGCTTTAGCCAACTTTATGTTTGGTATGAGCAGCGCTGTAGCCGTCTTGCTGGCCGCTTGGGTTTTAAATGGTTGGTTCCAAGGTATGGGATCTCCGCCTTGCTCCCGAGTGATTTGCCACTGGTTCTCTTCTAAAGAGCGTGGCACATATTGGAGCATTTGGAATACGTCTCACCAAATCGGTCTGTCTTTAATTTTAATTATGGGCGGCTATTTGGGAGAATATTTTGGCTGGCGTTACGTTTTCTGTGTTCCTGCAGCTATTGCCGCTCTAACTTCACTTTTCTTGTTGGAGCGTATGCGCGATACTCCGGCTTCTTTGGGATTGCCCGATCCTGAAGTCTACACTAAAGAAAAGCCTTTTGTTCCGGTAGAAGAACAAAAAAAGGCTGAAGCCGTTGCATCCGAGACCGAAGCCAATGCCGACAATACTAAAGTGGCGGAAGAAAAGCAGAGTGGCAAAGAATTTTTCCGTTTCCTTTGTCGCCACGTTTTTAACAATCCGTATATTTGGGCAGTCTGTTTCGCCAACTTCTTTATTTATATTTTGCGTTACGGATTCGTTACTTGGGGCCCGTCTTATTTGAATGCCCGTGGTGTAACTTTAAGTCATGCCGGCATTACTATGGCTTGTTTTGAAATCGCTGGTATCGCTGGATCTCTGTTGGCCGGTTGGATGACCGATCGCTTCTTCAAGGGCAAGCGAGCTCCGGTTTGTGCTTACTATACTATCGCCTCTCTAATCAGCATTTTTGTCTTTTGGAAATTGCCGGTGGGATCTTCTGTATGGGTTTATAGCCTTATGTTTATTGTCACCGGTTTCTTCATTTACGGCCCTCAACTTTTGGTCGCTATTATGGCCACCGATTTTGCTACTAAAAAAGCTGCAGCCACCGCTGTAGGCATGACTGGACTGTTTGGCTATTTAAGTAGTATCGTTTCTGGCTGGGGTATGGGACGTATTTTAGACGCTTATGGTTGGGATGTGGCTTTCCAAATGCTTTTGGCTTGCGCTTTCTTGTCCATCTTGCCTTTTATTTTCGCTTGGAGTGCTAAGCCTAACGACTTAGAAAAACTCGAAGCCGAAGACAGAGAAGAAACTAAAGAGAGCTAGAGCCAATATTTCTAACTCGCTGCTTGGCAAGTTACGCTTCATTTTTGCGTGGCTTGCCATATTTTTTGTATTGATAAGTGCATCTTTATATGTTAGAATACTCCTCGGCTCTAACCTTAGCCTAAGGACGAACCTCCGCCCTTTAGCTCAGATTACAGCGACTACAGTAAGACGCGGCTTTTGTTTTAGCTTGTGTCAGAGGAAAGTTTCAATCATGGAAAACAAGCAAGAAGTTGTAACCAAGTACAGCACTCACGAGTACGATACCGGTTCACCCGAAGTTCAGATCGCTCTCTTCACCAACCGTATCATCCACCTCACTGAGCACTGCAAAATGCACCCCAAGGATCACCACACCCGTCGTGGTTTGCTCATGTTGGTCGGTCGCCGCAAACGCTTACTCGGCTACCTCAAGAAGGTTGACATCAACCGCTATCGTTCTTTGATCGAGCGCTTAGGCTTACGCCGTTAATCATCTTTCGCTATTTGTTTTGAATGCAGGAAGGCAGCCTGTTCCAAAAGTTCTTGAGTAGGGATACTTTTGGAGAGGGCTGTCTTTTTTTGTGCTTATTTCTTGTCTAAAAAATAAAAAATAGCTTTCTGCTCTTATTACTTTGTTGTTTAGGCAGGGTTATTCTTTTTATGAATGAAATCCTGAGAGCTAAAGATTAAGTATTTTTGTATCGCTGCCGTCAGTCGGCGTTCGGAAACTGTCCGCACTAATTGAGGCAGCGCTTAAGAAAGACTCTTGGCCTTGGCCTGCTGTTTTGTCAGCCATTAGTAGTTATTGATCTGTTGTTTAATGTATAAAGAAGAATCAAAGGAGAGTCTCGTAATATGAGTAAGTTGACAGACGTGCTTTCTCGAGTTGAGAAAGAGAAACATGTCGTCGAATGCCATGTCGGCAACCGTACTATCCGCTTTGAAACCGGCGAAGTCGCCAAGCAAGCCGGTGGTGCCGTATTGGTTAGCAGCGGTGAAACCGTCGTTTTAGTTACTGTATGCGCCAGCCCTATGCCTAGAGAGGGAGTAGATTTCTTCCCCTTAACCGTAGATTATGAAGAGAGAATGTATGCTGCGGGCAAAATTCCCGGCGGTTGGATCAAGCGCGAAAGCCGTCCCCCGGAGAGAGCCATTTTGGTATCTCGTGTTATCGACCGTCCTTGTCGTCCGCTTTTCCCCGAAGGTTTCCGCAATGATGTGCATATCGTAGGTTTGTGCACTTCCGTAGATACTGAGAACAACCCGGACGTTTTGGCTCTTTGTGGCGCTGGCGCCGCTTTGTCTATTTCCGATATTCCCTTCGATGGCCCCGTCGCTGGTGTCCGTGTAGGTTATGTCGATGGCGAATTTGTTATCAACCCCACCGAAACTGAGCTTAAGAGCAGCACCTTAAACTTGACAGTCGCCGGTACCAAGGCCAATATCAATATGGTCGAATGCGGTTGCCAAGAAGTGCCCGAAGATTTATTGGTAAAAGCTTTTGAAGTAGCCCATGAAGCTATTCGCACTATCATTGCTTCTATTGAAGAATTGGTTTCTGTCTGCGGTAAGCCCAAAGGGAACTATCCTGTTTACGCTCCTAGCGAGGCTTTGGAAGTACTCGTACGCAAGTATCAATTTGATGAAATTGCCAAAGCTATGCGTGTTATTGAGAAGCACGCTCGCGAAGTAGCTTTCGATGCCATCAACTTGACCACTCTCAAAGAGGCTATCGAAGCTGATGCTACTTTGAGCGAAGATGAAAAAGCTGCCGCTTTGGAAACTTGTGCTATTGCCGGCGCTGACAAAGATTACGCTGCTATTTCCAAGCATATTAAAGAAGATGAACTCATGACCATGATCGTCGACGAAGGCATTCGCCCCGATGGTCGTAAAGTTACTGAGATTCGTTCTTTATGGGCTAAAGTTGGCGTTATGCCTCGCACTCATGGCTCCGGTATCTTCACCCGTGGACAAACTCAGGTGCTTTCTGCTTGTACTTTGGGCACTTTGTCCGAAGCTCAAACTTTCGACAACGTTTTTGGCGAAACTACTCGTCGTTATATGCACCACTACAACTTCCCGCCTTTCAGCGTAGGTGAAGCTAAGGCTATGCGCAGCCCCGGTCGTCGTGAGATCGGTCACGGCGCTTTGGCTGAGAGAGCTTTGTTGCCCGTTTTGCCCAGTGCCGATGAATTCCCTTACGCTATCCGTGTAGTCAGTGATGTTTTGGAATCCAATGGCTCCAGCTCTATGGCTTCTACTTGTGGTAGCACTTTGGCTTTGCTCGACGCCGGTGTGCCTTTGAAAGCTCCTGTAGCTGGTATCGCTATGGGCTTAATTAAAAAAGGCGACAATTACGTTGTTTTGACCGACATCCAAGGTATGGAAGACGCTTTCGGCGAGATGGACTTCAAAGTTACCGGTACTGCCAAAGGCGTGACCGCTTTGCAAATGGACATCAAGATGAAGGGCGTAACTATGGACATCTTGGGCAAAGCTTTGGCTCAAGCCCGCGACGCCCGCTTGGAAATTTTGGAAATGATCCACGAGGTTATTCCTCAGCATCGCGATCATCTGTCTCCTTACGCTCCCAAGATTGTCACTTTGCAAGTCGCTCCCGAGCGTATCAAAGATGTCATTGGGCCGGGTGGCAAAGTTATCAACAAGATTATCGCCGAAACTGGTGCTAAGGTTGAAATTGAAAATGATGGTAAAGTCTTTGTGGCTGCTTCCAACAGTGAAGCTGCCGATAAGGCTTGCAAGATGATCAACGACTTGGTACGCGAAGTTCAAGCCGGTGAAGTCTATGACGGTACTGTGGCCCGTTTGATGGACTTTGGTGCTTTTGTGGAAATTTTGCCTGGACGTGAAGGTTTACTCCATGTCTCCAAGATTAAGCCTTTCCACATTCGTAGCGTAGAAGATGTTCTTCATGTTGGCGATCATGTCCAAGTTAAGGTTGAAGAGATTGATAATTTAGGTCGCATTAACCTTACTCGCAAAGGTCTTTGGACCGAAGAAGAATTGGCTCAGGCTGATTCTCCCGTAGATGTTGGTGATATCCGTCCCGAGCGTCGCCCTCGCCCTGCTCGTCCCGAGCGTCCTGAGCGCGTTGAGCGTCCTGAGCGCGTTGAGCGCCCCGAACGTGTTGAGCGTCCTGAGCGTGTTGAGCGTCCCGAGCGCATCGAGCGTCCTGAACGCATTGAGCGTCCCGAACGTGCCGAACACATGGATCGCTTAGAGCGTATGGAAGCTCCCGAGCGTTACGAGCGCATGGAAAGAGCTCCTAAACGTTCTCGTCGCGAACCTGAGCGTGCCGATAGAGCTGCCGCTAGAGTTTTGCGTGAAGAGCGCTCTGTCGCCCCTCGCTATCAGGAAGATCTTTACGATTCCAGAGTAATGCCTGCTCGTCGTCGTGAAGCCAATATGCGCGAACCGATTATGCGCGACCCTGGCTATGATGAGCATATGGCTCCTGCTCGCCGTCGTGAACCCGCTTTCAATGAGCGCCCTATGAGCCGTCGTCGCGAGCCTATGTATGATGAGCTTCCTCCTATGCGTCGCCGCGAGTCTATGTATGATGAAATGCCTCCTATGCGTCGTCGCGAGCCTATTATGCGTGAGCCCGTCTATGATGAGCCCAGGCAGGATGTCCGTCCCGACGGTGATATGCCCACTCGCCATCGTCGCCGCCGCCGTTCTGAAATGTAGCAATATATAAGCTGATTTCTTGAGTTAAACAATAATAGAAATCAGCTTATCCAGAACGAAGAAAGCCAGTTTCAATTGCATGGTTGGGCTGGCTTTTTTTATTAAGTAAAACAGAGAGCAAAGTTATGGCTACCGAACAGAAGGTAAATGTTGAAGCTTATCTCTATGATGTGGAAAAAGTTTTTACAGAATTGATTCCGTCTCGCAGCAATTACAGTGTGCGTCAGGAACAGGTGAAGATGGCTTTAGCAACTGCCCAAGCTATTGCTTGCGGTAAGGTGTTGCTAGCTCAAGCCGGTACCGGGGTAGGCAAAACTTTGGCATATTTAGTGCCTAGCGTTATATGGCGTACTAAATATGGAGGTGGCCAAACTTTAATTGCCACTTATACTACCAATTTACAACAACAAATCTTCGATAAAGATTATCCCTTTGTACGTGAGTGTTTGGGAATATCTTTTCGCCTTATTCAAGCTCTGGGGCGCACTCGCTATTTATGTTTAACGCGCTTTTATCGCATGTTGCAAAATATTAGGCAATATCCGCAATATGCTGAACTTTTGGGCTATATCGGCGATTGTATAGAAACGGACAACTATTCACTTTTTCATCCAGAATTACAAGAAGACGAGCCTTTGCGCGGATTGACTGCCGATTTTCGCCGCCTAACTAAAAAATTTTGTGCTTGGGACGATACTCTCTGGTCGCATATTTGTGCCGAATCGCTCAGTTGTACTAAACGCAGTTGCCGTTATTTCCACAATTGTTATTTTTATAAAGAGCGAGCTCTTTTGGGTGGGGCCGATGTTTGCGTTGCCAATCACGCTTTATTATGCGCCGTATTGCGCCAAGACAGTTTAACTAGGTTGGTGCCGCAAATAGGCGCTTGCATTATTGATGAAGCTCATCACTTTGAAGATGTAGCTATTGAACAAATGTCAAATTTGTTTGACGGATCGGTTAGTAGCGAATTCTTTACCGGTTTTGCTGCACTCAAGCGCTCTGCTTTTGAAGAAGGTAAAGAGTATGAAGCGTCCCCCTCGGAGCAAATGATGCTTATTGATGAACATACTGACAGCAGTAAGCAAAAATTATCGTTTTCCTTGCAAGATGGAAAAAATATAAATTATCCTTCGGGATGGTTTAGTAATTTGGCTGAAGCTATACATCGGCTAAGCGCTTACTTGCCCTACGGAGCTGAAGATGGAGCTTTGCGTGCTTTAAATAGCTTGTATTATGGATCTTTTCAGGCTTTGCGTGAGAGTGTGGCTCCGTATTTCAGAGCTTTGGAAGATTATTACTCTAACGAAGCTTATAGCCAATTAGAATGTTTTGAAAGAAAATCCCAAGTAGCTATGCTAAATAGCAAATGGCTGACCGCTTCCGGAGTCTGGGGAGAAAATTTGGCTGCTGAAGCTGAGAAAATTAAGATAGCTTGTAATAATTGCGTAGCGCAACTTAAAGAGGTAGAAGGGCTCTGGAAAGATATTGCCGAGCGATCAGAAATAGACGAAAACGATAATCAGCCGGGAGTTTTGCTGGCTACTGCTGCAGAACAGCTAGATTGCTTTATGCAAAATTTTTTGGTCTGTCACGATATAAGTGATGAAACTGAAGCTCTGGGCCATTGGATGGAAAGAGGGCGTAATGGCGTAAGATTGCGAGCAGCCAGAATTGACATCAGCGATTATTTGGCTTCAGCTTTTTGGCAACAAATACCGGCAGCTGTAGCCACTTCAGCTACACTGAAAATTGATGACAGTTTCGATTTCTTTTGCTCGAGAACCGGCGTAGATAAAATTGAGCAAGATAGAGTAGATAAGCTTAGCTTTAAGAGTCCATTCCATTACGAATATCAAGCTTTATTGGCCATAACCAGTGACTTGGGCCGGTCCGGATCTTCAGATGAAGCCAGCGACGCTTTTTTATATAGGGCGGTGCGCTTTATTATTCAAGCTGCCAAGTTGTGGCAAGGTCGTATGCTTATTTTAGCCACTTCACGTTATGAAGTAGAAAAAATATATGAGATATTGTGGCAACCTTTGGCTAAATTGGGGCTGACTTTGTTAAAGCAAAGTTCCGGACTTAGGGCTGAGCAAATAGATCGCTTGCGTAGAGCTCGGGAAAGAGGCGAAAAAGTAGTGCTTGTGGGCACCAACTCATTTTGGGAAGGAGTTGACGTCGCAGGCGAAGCGCTTTCTTGTGTAATTATTTTGCGTTTGCCTTTTACTTCACCTGATAATCCTTTCTTTAAGATTCGCTCTAAAAGCATGGGAGATCAAGCTTTTCGTAAATATGCTATTCCCTTGGCGGTACTCAAATTTTGTCAGGGATTTGGCCGTTTGGTACGTACAGAAAAAGATCGAGGAGTAGTTTTTGTTTTAGATAATCGACTTGACTTGTATGTTGGTAAAAATTATCGCCATTATTTCTTGCATTCTTTGCCGCCTGATTGTCCGGTAATTTATAATAAGAGCGATATTTTGGTACAGCAAGCTCACCAGTGGTTTAGAACCGGTTTACTTTCGGCTGATTTTCTTTTCTAAAAAATAAGGCTCAAGTTGCTTTAAAGCAACTTGAGCCTTTGTGCAAAAATAGCGGTTCAACTTTAAATATCAGTTTCAATACCGCTTTTTCTTACTTCGCGATCTTTTTCATCGATTAAAAGTTCGCGCTTTAATCTTATCTGGACGACATTGTGAGACATTCTGGCTCTGTTACTTGGCAAACGGGCAATAAAGCCGCGCCAGCCCCAGCGCTTTTTATCATAGTCGAATAAGTTGCGCTCTTCCACAACTCGAATAGCTTTGCACCATTTCTGTACTTCGAAGACATTTTGCAAAGTCCACAAAATTCGGGGGCGCTGAGCACTTTCGGTAACACTGCCTTTTTTTGAAGGTTTGGTATTAGGTTTTTTCTTAACTACAGCCGGTGGAAGAGTCATAGTATGATTCTCTTTCATCTCTTCAGCAGAAGGCAAATCAAAAATTACGTCAATAGAAGCAAATTTGCGGGCCAATTTGTTTAAAAAAGTTTTGATTGTATCCAGCTCAATGTAGGCAAAAAGATCTTGAGCTATAATCACTTTGGGCTCATTGGCCTTGCTTATATTATCAATCCAGCTAAAATCGGTGATACTTTTGGCTATTACTTCCAATTTGTCAGCTTGACTGAAGAAAGCACGACGCAAATCCAAGTTTAAGGGAACGTCTATATCGATCCATTTTTTGTAAGTGTTTTCTGGAATACGGTGTAAACGAGTGTCTAAGCCTGGAGCCAGATTGATAATAGTGACGTCTTGGTTCTTTTCCAAAAAATTTTTTAGCATGCGGTCAATTAAATAATCTCGTACCGCTAAGCCAACTTGATCGATACCCAAATCGGCAAAGTAACTGAAATCATAATTTATGTTGCTGACTACATCTAGAGCGTTTTGATCTTCTAAAATAGGTACCGGCTGACGTGCTTCTAAAGTGCGGGCCCAAAGGGCGGCTAAAGTATTATAGGGGTTGCCCATGTAAAAGAAAGGAATCTTTTGAAAAGATCCTTCTTTTTGGGCGGTTAAACAAATTTTTCCGTCTTGGCTGAGATTTACTTTTATATTGAGAAATTTGGCTTGTTGAGCAAAATTTTGCAGCTCTTCTGAAGTATAAACGTGCATACCGGGAATTAGATCTGTGTGTTTTTTCTCGGCAATAGGATCGCAACTGTCGCAATAGATAGCGACGGTGCCTCCAGGTTTTAGGACACGATAAATCTCTTCGAAGCCTTTTTCCACATCTGGCCAGAAATAAACCGTTTCTGAAGCTGTGACTAAGTCAAACCAATTGTCAGAGAAGGGGAGTTCGCTAACATCGCCTTGGACAACTTTAGCTAAGCCCATCTTCACAGCTTCTTGATTGTAAGCAATGGAAGCTTTAACGCTTAATGGGGAAATATCTACACCGTATATGAGAGCACTGTGACGCTTTTTGCGCAACATAGCCAAATGCTGCCCGCAAAACTGCTCAGGCTGCTCATGACAAGATCATGGCAGACACCAA
>OQVS01002829.1_pt1 | contig 10769 bp, 10 predicted proteins | sample 1691601 | NCBI WGS metagenome assembly OQVS01 (sample SAMN03418268, study PRJEB22391) | human gut metagenome | biome: human-gut; feature: organic feature; material: feces | host: Homo sapiens | place: Tanzania | collected 2013-01 | reverse complement strand
TGAAGTGACACAGGATGATATCATAAGCTTTAAAGAGGGCATCGATATAGGTGAGGAAAGGCTTACAAAGCCTGCAGAGCTTGTCATTAAAAAAAGCGGCAGTGTATCCGAGATTGAGCTTACGATAACAGAGGGGAAATTCCATCAGGTCAAGCGGATGTTTGAGGCGCTTGGCAAGAGGGTAATCTATTTAAAGAGAATATCCATGGGACCGCTTAAGCTGCCTGATGACCTTAAAACAGGGACTTACAGAGCTTTGACACAGGCTGAAACGGATGCGCTTATGCAGATAAATTGTGGCAAATAAATTTTTAATTATGAGGTATGATATGAGTAATGGTTTTTTACCGATTTCAAAACAGGATATGATAGATCAGGGGATTGAACAGCTTGATTTTGTGTATGTCTGCGGCGATGCATATGTGGATCATCCGTCCTTTGGACATGCTATAATTGCAAGACTGCTGCAGGCGCATGGCTATACGGTCGGCATCATTTCACAGCCCGACTGGAAGGATGATGAGTCTATATCCATACTTGGGGTGCCGCGTCTTGGCTTTTTAGTCTCAGCAGGCAATATGGACTCCATGGTAAACCATTATTCGGTTTCAAAGAAAAGAAGAGCTAAGGATTCCTTTACACCGGGCGGAGTGATGGGGAAGAGACCTGATTATGCGACTGTTGTGTACTGTAACCTGATACGCCATACCTATAAAAAAATCCCTATCATAATAGGTGGCATCGAAGCGAGCCTTAGGCGCATGGCACATTATGATTACTGGTCAAATAAAGTCAAGCGCTCAATCCTTCTGGATTCCGGTGCGGATCTCATCTCATATGGCATGGGAGAAAGAAGCATCATTGAGATAGCGGATGCGCTAAATAGCGGCATGGATGTAAAGGATATTACATTTATAGATGGCACAGTGTTCAAGACTAAGGACAGGGATATCATATATGATGCTATTGAGCTTCCTGATTACGATGTCATAAAAGAGGACAAGAGAGAGTTTGCGAGAAGCTTTTACATACAGTACTGCAATACCGATCCTTTCTGTGCGAAGAGGCTTGTAGAGCCATATGACAACTCTACGCTTGTGGTGCAGAATCCACCGCAAAAGCCATTGTCGCAGGAGGAGATGGATGAGGTCTATGCACTTCCGTATATGAGGACATATCATCCGAGCTACGAGGAGGCAGGCGGAGTGCCTGCGATAAGCGAGGTGAAGTTTTCTCTCATCAGCAACAGAGGCTGCTTTGGAGGCTGTAATTTCTGTGCACTGACCTTCCATCAGGGCAGGATAATCCAGACAAGAAGCCATGAGTCGATTATTGACGAGGCAAAGCTTATCACGCAGGATAAGGATTTTAAGGGTTATATCCATGATGTTGGAGGCCCTACAGCCAATTTCAGACAGCCGGCATGTAAAAAGCAGCTTACAAGGGGAGCATGCCCTACAAAGCAGTGCCTGTTTCCTAAGCCGTGTGCCAACCTGATTGTTGACCACAGCGACTATATACAGCTGCTTAGAGAGCTTCGTGCACTGCCAAAGGTTAAAAAGGTGTTTATCCGCTCGGGTATCAGATTTGACTATCTGATGTATGACAAGGACAAGACCTTTTTGCGTGAGCTGTGCGAGTATCATGTCAGCGGACAGCTCAAGGTAGCTCCGGAGCACATCTCCAATGCTGTTTTGAGCAGGCTTGGAAAGCCGAGTGTAGAGGTGTACAACAGCTTTGTGAAGGCATACAAGGATATGAACAAAAAGATAGGCAAGGAGCAGTATCTCGTGCCGTACCTCATGTCATCACACCCTGGCTCAACGCTTAAGGAAGCCATAGAGCTTGCCGAGTATCTGCGCGATCTGGGATATATGCCGGAGCAGGTGCAGGATTTCTACCCGACACCGTCTACCATCTCTACATGCATGTACTACACAGGGCTTGACCCGGCAACACTTAAGCCGGTGTATGTCACAACTAACCCGCATGAGAAGGCTATGCAGAGAGCGCTCATCCAGTACCGCAATCCAAAGAACTATGATCTCGTGCATGAGGCACTTGTGAAGGCCGGCAGAGAGGACTTGATCGGATTTGACAAAAAGTGCCTGATAAAGCCTAGGAAAATGCATACTGATGAAGGCTGGGACAAAAAACGTTCTAAGTCAGGTAAAAATTCAAAAAGCAGCTATGGCGGCGGTAAGAATGCAGGCATAAAGAAAACCACGAAAAATGTAACGGAGCGCGGAAGTAACACCGCAGGCGCAGCGCACAAAAAGAAAACAATCAGAAATGTCCACAAGAAGAAAAGATAGATATAAAAGATAGATATATAAGATAAAGGCTATGAAAGAATTTAAAGCGGGTAAAAACGAGGCAGGCCAGAGGCTTGACAAATACCTTAAAAAGATACTTCCAAACGCATCTATGGGATTTATTTACAAGATGCTCAGGAAGAAGAATATAAAACTGAATGATAAGAAAGCGTCAGGCACAGAAATTGTGTCAGTTGACGATAAAATCAAGATTTTTCTGTCAGATGATACATTTGCTAAGTTTTCCGTCAATGAGGACAGTCTGATGAAGGATTTTAAGGCACTTGGTGCACTAAAGCCGGACGGACTTGGTGTGGTATACGAGGATGATGACATACTGGCGGCGAATAAGCCTGTCAATATGCTGTCACAGAAGTCTAAGGAGACTGATATTTCTGCGAACGAAAGGCTTATCGGATATCTGATAAAAGAAGGAAAGCTTGATTTTGACACCTATAAGAGCTTTAAGCCATCGGTGTGCAACCGTCTGGACAGAAATACCTCGGGGCTTATTCTGATGGGCAAATCGCTTCACGGACTGCAGTATCTGTCACAGGTGCTTAAGGACAGAACCGCAGAAAAGTATTATATGGCACTTGTAGCAGGCAGGGTGGATGAGCCTATGACCATAGAGGGCTTTCTGACAAAGGATGAGGCTGTAAATAAGGTGCAGATAACAGGGGAGCCTATAAGTGATGAATCACTGCAGGTAAAGACTGCCTACAGGCCTCTTAAGACAATTGAGATGAGTGCCGGGGGTCATAAAGCAACGCTTCTTGAGGTGCATCTGATTACGGGAAGAAGTCATCAGATCAGGGCACATCTTTCATCGATTGGTCATCCGATCATAGGTGATATGAAGTATGGTGATAAAAGGATTAATTCTTTTTACAAAGAAAACTATCATGTGACCAGCCAGCTTTTGCATGCTCATCATGTGATTTTGCCTGATGGCAGATATATAGAGGCAGCTTTGCCTGACATATGGAGCAGGGTGGGGCTTTAATCCGGATATTATTTTATTATGGCGCATGGCTTAGAGTGTGATGTCAATATGCGCCCGGATAGTGATAGAATTTATAGAGCTTACAGTATTAAGGAAGATAGAAACGATATGGCAACCTGGAACTCAAGAGGCTTAAGAGGCTCGACCTTAGAGGACATGATAAACAAGACAAATGAAAAATACAGGGAGAACGGCCTTGCGCTCATACAAAAGATTCCCACTCCGATTACACCGATAAAGATGGAGCCGGAAACAAGGCACATTACACTGGCTTATTTCGAGCAGAAGAGTACGGTTGACTATATTGGAGCTGTACAGGGAATCCCGGTATGTTTTGATGCAAAGGAATGTAATACCGACACGTTTCCCCTTGCCAATATACATGAGCATCAGGTAGAGTTTATGAGATGCTTTGAAAAACAGGATGGTGTTGCTTTTATCCTCATATCGTACACACACAGGAACGAATACTATTATCTCACATTTAAAAAGCTGACAGAATTCTGGGACAGAGCTGCAGAGGGCGGCAGGAAGAGCTTCCGCTATGAGGAGCTTGAGCCGGCATTTTTCCTCCCGGAGGTGCCGGGAATACTTGTGCCGTATCTGAACGCACTCCAGCTTGATTTAAATTGCAGGGCTTGACAGTATTACTATCGTATGGTAGCATATTACCACGATAACACTTTACTACATGAAAGCGAGATTTTACACATTATGGAAAATCAATTATTACACACTCCTGACGGAGTAAGAGACATATATAACGGAGAATGCAAAAAAAAGCTGTATTTGCAGGATAAGCTGCACCGTACACTTTTAAAATACGGATATCATGATATCATGACACCTACGTTTGAGTTTTTTAATATTTTTGGAAGCGATGTGGGAACAACTCCTTCAAAGGATTTATACAAGTTTTTTGACAAGGAGGGCAATACACTTGTTCTACGTCCTGATTTTACTCCTTCTATTGCAAGAAGTGCGGCTAAGTACTATATAGAGGACGATATGCCGGTCAAGCTGTGTTATCTGGGCAATACCTTTATCAATTCATCGGATTATCAGGGCAGGCTCAAGGAGAGCACACAGTGCGGTGCAGAGCTGATAGGTGACGGCTCTATCTCTGCCGATGCCGAGATACTTTCTATGACAGTCGAGTCAATGCTTGAGAGCGGACTTAAGAATTTCCAGATTTCAGTCGGACATTCGCAGTTCTTTTACGGTCTCACAAAGGCAGCAGGTCTGTCTGAGGAGCAGGAGGAAAACCTAAGAGAACTCATAGCAAATAAAAATTTCTTTGGGGTGGAGGAGTTTGTGGACAGTCTTTCCATGAACGACAAGCTAAGGAAGCTGTTTGGGCTTTTGGACAATTTCGACTTACAGGATGAGCAGCTTATGGAGGCTTTAAAGCTTGCAGAGGGCTATGATGAGATATTATCATCCATTGATACACTGCTTAAGCTGAGAGAATATTTAAAGGCATACGGCATAGAGAAATATATTTCGTATGAGCTTGGACTTATCAGCGACTACACATATTACACAGGTATCATTTTCCAGGGCTACACATATGGTACAGGAGAGCCTATCGTTAAGGGAGGCCGTTATGACAAGCTGCTTTCACACTTTGGAAAGGACGCTGCGGCAATCGGCTTTGCAATTGTTGTGGATCAGCTCATGGCAGCCTTAAGCCGTCAGGATATTGATGTGCCGGTTATTGAGAATTCCTCACTTATAGTATTTGAGGAGGCTGCATATCATGCGGCAATCAAGCGCTCTGTGGAGCTTAGAAGAGACGGAATAAATACCCAGATGGTGCTTAAGGACAAAAATAAAACGAAAGAGGACTATGCTTCATATGCGGTAGACAACCGTATAAACAGAGTAGAGTTTATAGAGGAATAAAAGATGAGTGATGACAGATATTTAACCTTTGCCCTGGGAAAGGGCAGACTTGCAAAGAAGACCCTGCAGCTTTTTGAGCAGATAGGCATCACCTGTGAGGAGATGAAGGATCCGGATACCAGAAAGCTGATTTTTGTAAATGAAGAGCTTAAGCTTAGATTTTTCCTGGCAAAGGGACCTGATGTGCCTACATACGTGGAGTATGGTGCTGCCGATATCGGTGTGGTAGGAAAGGATACCATCCTCGAGGAGGGCAGAAATATTTACGAGGTGCTTGATTTAGGCTTTGGAAAATGCCGTATGTGCATATGCGGACCGGAGAGCGCAAGGGAGCTTTTACAGCATCATGAGCAGATAAGGGTTGCCACCAAGTATCCTCATATCGCAAAGGATTATTTCTACAATAAAAAGCATCAGACGGTAGAGATTATAAAGCTAAATGGCTCAATAGAGCTTGCTCCGATTGTTGGACTTTCAGAGGTGATTTGTGATATAGTAGAGACCGGAACTACACTTAAGGAAAACGGACTTACCGTGCTTGAGGAGGTCTGTCCGCTGTCTGCGAGGGTTGTGGTAAACCAGGTCAGCATGAAGATGGACAATGAGCGTATCACAAAGCTCATAAGCGATTTGAAGACTGTTATCAAATAGCGTATAATTTATATGAATACATGATTTTAGACGGAGGCTGTAATGAGAACTTTAAAACTTACAAAGGATTCACAGAAGAACATATTGGAGAGCCTGCTTAAGAGAAGCCCTAACAACTATACAGAGTATGAGAGCACGGTAAATGAGATTATAAACAACGTAAAGGAAAATCGTGACAAGGCTGTTTTTGAATACACAAAGAAATTTGACAAGGCGGATGTAAATGCATCAAATATCCGTGTCACAGAGGAAGAAATAAAGGAAGCATATGAGCTGGTTGATGAGAAGCTTCTTGCTGTTATAAAAAAGGCTCTTGTAAATATCAGAAAATATCACGAGAAGCAGCTGCAGAACTCATGGTTTACAACAGAGGACGGCATCATTTTAGGACAGAAGGTCACACCTATAGCAAAGGCAGGAGTGTATGTGCCGGGCGGCAAGGCTGTCTATCCTTCATCTGTACTGATGAACGTGCTTCCTGCAAAGGTAGCAGGTGTTGAGAAGATTGTTATGTGTACACCATGCGGACCTGACGGCAAGGTATATCCTTCCACACTTGTAGCGGCAAACGAGGCCGGAGTAGATGAAATCTACAAGGTAGGCGGTGCACAGGCTATCGCTGCAATGGCGTTTGGTACAGAGAGTGTGCCAAAGGTAGACAAGATTGTAGGACCGGGAAATATCTTCGTTGCCCTTGCCAAAAAGGCTGTGTTTGGATATGTCAGCATTGATTCAATCGCAGGTCCAAGCGAGATCCTGGTGCTTGCAGATGAGACTGCAAATCCACGCTATGTGGCAGCAGATTTACTCTCACAGGCTGAGCATGATGAGATGGCATCAGCCATCTTAATCACAACAAGTGAAAAGCTTGCAAAGAAAGTATCTGAGGAAGTTGATAAGTTTGTTGAGGTCCTCTCAAGAAAAGAAATCATCGAGAAATCGCTTGAAAACTATGGATATATACTTGTTGCAGAGGATATGGACGAGGCAATTGATGCAGTAAACGATATCGCTTCAGAGCATATGGAGATTGTCACAAGAGATCCTTTCTCAGTCATGACAAAAATCAAAAATGCGGGAGCAATCTTTATCGGAGAGTACTCATCAGAACCTTTAGGAGACTACTTTGCAGGACCAAACCATGTTCTGCCTACAAACGGAACAGCAAAATTCTTCTCAGCCTTATCTGTAGATGACTTTATCAAAAAGTCAAGCATCATCTCATATTCAAGAGAAGCGCTTGAGAGGATACATACGGATATTGAGCAGTTTGCAGAGTGCGAGAAGCTTACAGCACATGCAAATTCAATCAAGGTAAGATTTGAGGATTAGTCTTAGAATAAAGGAGTAAGAAATGGCAGATCGATGCGCTAAGCTTAGCAGAAAAACAAAAGAGACTGATATTTCGGTCGGTTTAAATATAGACGGAACCGGAAAATCAAATATAGACACAGGCATAGGCTTCTTTAACCATATGCTGGAGGGCTTTTCAAAGCATGGCTTTTTTGACCTCGATATGACATGCGACGGTGACTTAAATGTGGACTGTCATCATACTATAGAGGACTGCGGCATAGTGCTTGGCAATGCCATAGCACAGGCTGTGGGAGACAAAAAGGGCATAAAGAGATTTGGAAGCTTTATTTTACCGATGGATGAGGTGCTGGTGCTTTGTGCCATTGACTTATCAGGCAGACCGTACCTGCAGTTTGACGGTGAATTTACCTGCGAGAGAGTCGGAGATATGGATACAGAGATGGTAAAGGAGTTTTTCTACGCCGTTTCTTACTCTGCTGCGATGAACCTGCATATAAAGGTTTTGACACCGGGAAATAATCATCATATGATAGAAGCTATGTTTAAGGCATTTGCCAAGGCGCTTGACGATGCCTGCACCTATGATAGCAGAATAAAGGACGTGATGTCCACGAAAGGAAGTTTGTAATTTGACTGGTTTTAAGAACATCGTTGCTACACTGTATTTAAAGAATGGCCAGGCCGTGAAATCAGCGTCTGATATGACAGTGATGGGTGACGTCTACAATCTGTGTCAGCTTTACAATGACAGTGGCATAGACAAGATTATTATTTTTGATCTTTCAACTGATGATGATGAGCATGAGAAAAACATACATACGATAGAAAATATCAACAGAAATATCGACATAAAGGTGTGCGCCGGAGGCAATATCAACCGTATAGAGGACGTGAAAAAGCTGCTGTATGCAGGCTGTCTGCAGGTAATCTTTAATGCCACAAAGGATTCAAGCCTGGAGCTTGCAAATGTGGCAAGCGAGAAGTTTGGCAAGGATAAAATCCTTTTGTCAATCAGCAATGTAGACTATATTTTCAAGCATCAGGAGGAGATAGAGGATACCTTTCATGAGCTTTTGGTCTTAAACATAGATATAATAGATGCCCTTGAGAATCTCACATCCACACCGTATGTGGTCTATATGCCGCAGTTTGACATGGATAAAATAATTGATGTCATGAAGCGTGAAACACTAAGAGGCATTGCAGGAGAGTTTATCAATGACCCTCAAAATGATATCATGGCGTTAAAGACAAAGCTTTCTGACGGAGGAATACTTGTTGACAATTTTACTCCAGACTTAAAGTGGTCTGATTTAAAGCTCAATTCTGACGGCATGGTGCCTGTCATAGTGCAGGATTACCGCAATGAGCAGGTGCTCATGCTTGCCTATATGAATGAGGAGGCCTTCAATGTCACGATAAACAGCGGACGCATGACCTACTGGAGCAGAAGCCGCAATGAGCTTTGGACAAAAGGACTTACATCAGGACATTTACAGTACGTAAAGTCTTTGACAGCGGACTGTGATTATGATACTATCCTTGCGAAGGTTTCGCAGGTGGGAGCTGCATGTCACACAGGTAACAGGACCTGCTTTTTCAATAATATCGTGAAAAAGGAGTATGTGGAGAAGAATCCACTTACAGTGCTTGAATCAGTCTATGCGGTGATAGTTGACCGTATGAAGAATCCAAAGGAGGACTCATACACCAATGCCGTCATGGAAAAGGGCATAGATGAGATATTAAAAAAGCTCGGACACGAGTGCACAGAGATTATTCTGGCAGCCAAAAATCCGGACAGTGATGATTTGAAGTTTGAGATATCGGACTTTATGTACCACTGCATGATTCTTATGGCTCAGAAAAATATCACATGGGCAGAAATCGCAGGGGAGCTGGCACAGCGATAGCCTTAAAACACAATAATTATTTAGAGGAAATTATATGAGAAAACTAGCTTTAAGTGATGAGATACTTATGAAGGTAGACAAACCGGCTAGATATATCGGGAATGAGTTCAACTCAGTAATGAAAGACACATCGCAGGTAAATATACGTTTTGCGATGTGTTTTCCTGATGTTTATGAGATTGGTATGTCACATCTGGGAATCCAGATATTATATGATATGTTCAACCGCATGGATGACGTGTGGTGCGAGAGAGTTTATTCTCCGTGGCCTGATCTGCATGAAATCATGAAGCAGGAGAATATACCGCTTTTCGGACTTGAGTCGCAGGAGCCTATAAAGGACTTTGACTTTGTAGCCATGACGCTGCAGTACGAGATGTGCTACACGAACATTTTACAGATTCTGTATCTGATCGGACCAAGCGGAAATGCAACAACGGTGGAGACCAATCTGCCGATTCTGGATCTGGACGTATCTTCCTCCGGTATTGCGGTCGCTGCACTGCAGGATGATGCTACGATCTACCTCAGAATGTTTTCGGCGACAGGTGATGTGATCTCAGAGATCAAAACATCCATGCAGAAGAGCGGCTATCCATTGGCGTTTTCTATTTCACCGGATAATATCAAGGTGGGTGTATCCTATCTGAAGGCAGAGGGCGGCAAGATCAACACCAGTCTGGCGTTTTACAATTTTGGCGATGTCGGTCAGAACGAAACGGACAATCTGGTCAGTGGCTATGATTATGCAGGAGAACTGTTTCCGCTTCTGTTTTATCCAAATGAAGATAATGCCCTTGCAGTGGGAGATAAGCGTGTCCTGATCCTGAAAGGAAAACAGAAGCCGACACTTCAGACGGAAATAGAGCTGGATGATGAGGTGCAGTCTGTGTTTTATAACGGAACCAATTTTGCGCTTGTTTTCCGCAATACAGAACAGGATGGCGGTTACAGCATCCGGGTATATGATATGAACGGACGGAAAAAAATGACGGAAACGATCGATTTTGAATATATGGATCTGATCGTCGAGAATGACAGGATTCTTGTATATAACCAGAATCAGCTGGTTATATACGGATTGAACGGCGTGAAAAAATACGAAGGAGAGCTGGGTGGAACGATCCGGGCAATCGTACCGACTTCTTCCGATACAAAACTGCTTGTTGTATTGGAAGACAGCATTCAGCTGATAAAATTAAGATAATGGAATTGTTTGATATCATAGGAATTGTGATCATAGTGGCTGCAGCACTTAAGGGTGGCAGAAGAGGCTTTGTCGTTACCCTGGGCAGATTATGTGCGGGCATTCTGTCTCTTCTGCTCGTTTACCTGCTCAATACATGGGCGTTTGCACAGCTTGTCCCGACCCTGCTGGTCGACCATCAGGTTGTGATCATCAGAGTGCTGCTCTGCGTTGTTTTATATATTGTTTTGTTTCTGGTACTAAAAACAATCATCCTTTCCCTACGGATCCTGACAGGGCTTCCTATTATAAAAGGATTGAATAAACTGCTTGGTTTCGTGGTGGGCGCTGCCTATGGACTTCTGCTGGTCGGTATTTTGCGTATGATCCAGGATATGCTGCCTATTTTCTGATGTACGTGATATGGCAGAGATGTGATATATCCGAAATACGGGTATGTGTATATGATTTATATG
>OQVS01002828.1_pt1 | contig 10772 bp, 9 predicted proteins | sample 1691601 | NCBI WGS metagenome assembly OQVS01 (sample SAMN03418268, study PRJEB22391) | human gut metagenome | biome: human-gut; feature: organic feature; material: feces | host: Homo sapiens | place: Tanzania | collected 2013-01 | reverse complement strand
TAAATTGAAAATAATGGTCAAAACATTTGGATATTAACATAGAAAGCGATTTGGGTTAAAAATTAAAAGACATTGCCGACAAGTTCTTTGAGGTTCTTTTCACGTGTTCTGTCCATTATCAGAAACATGTCAATAAACCACCAGATACCGCATCCGCCACAAGTAAGAAGCTTCAACACCCCAAGCCCGACATCGCCTATATATATACGGTCTACGCCATATCCGCCGACCAGGATTGAAAGGATGAGCGAAATGGTAGGGTCCTTCATCTGTCCAAATGTCATATTGGCTACATTGTAATCCATATTCAGCAGCCTTTCTCTTACTACCGGCAAGGATGACGCCGGCAACTTGTTACCGTAAATCATCAGCAACTGATCTACCTGATTTGCTTCCATACTATTGTTTTTTTATATTCCTAATACGTTTCTTACTACAAGCCAGATAAAGAAAGTCACTACATAGAACCACACTACATACCGGTTTTCTATCACGCTTGCCAACCTTTCTCTTGCCGCACTCTGGGGCATAAGCCATTCTATGGCAAAGAGCATAGCATACGGCAGAGAATATGCAAGATAATAATTATAGTGGAGAGCCTCCGCAAAATGTCCATGAAAGAAGGCATGTACAAAGCGCTGTATGCCGCAAGCCGGACAGTAGAGTCCAGTAAGCAGCTTAAAAGGACACTTGGGCACCCACCACGACGACGAGGGATTTACGAAATAAAGCCCCACGACAACAATGAGCGCCACAAGCACTATGATATATTTTCTTACCAATGGGTATTCTCTCTAAATATACTTACATCTATGCATCATGATTGCATTATTGTCGCGGCAACTCCAAAAGCATAAAGAACCGTGTAAAGCCCGGAGATTACCACTCCTGCGATTATTCCCCAGATGCTCCACTTCTTTGCTTCAGCAGCTGCATTCACGGCTGCCTGGTAATTGCCGGAGAGATAAAGAGTGTTTACTGATGATGCCTTTACTATAGCAACGATGCCGAAAGGCAGGCAGCAGCATATTGTTGTAAATATCGCCAACACGAGATTATTGTCTGGTTTCGGAAGCATCTGGTTGTTGAAACTGCCATTGTTACCAACATTATTATTCTGCTGAGGTGTATCCATCTGGGGAGTCTGATAGTTCTGGTCCATAGTCTGAAAGTTTTTAAATATTAATATCAAGTCATTAACGCTCCACAAAAATACATATTTTTTAGCAAAATAAAAAACATTTAGCAACTTCTTTTCAATAAAACGACTACAATTAACTGGTATCCTCGCTATAGCTTACACTTCGAGTTCGGGATAAAGACGTTGCAGTTCTTTAATTCTTTCCATTGTACGCAGCATGAAGAGCTTGTATTCTTCAGCGTCGGGGTTAAAGGGTTTATGACCAAGAGCCTCCTTTATAGGGCGCCATTTTTCGAGGAATGATGATGTCTCCTTACTGAAATAAAGTTCCGAGAAGCGTTCCCAGATATAGCTTACCGCCTGTTCCGAGGGGTGGAGCATGTCTTCCTTATAGAAGCGATAGTCGCGAAGTTCGTCGTTTACAATCTCGTATGCCGGGAAATAAGTGCAGTTGTCGTGCTCCCTGCACAGTTTGTCGGCAGCAAGCAGCAACGTAGCCTTCGACAGCTGGCTGCCGTGGAAGCCATATTTGGCATAGCGTATAGGACTGACCGTTACTATCACCTTCACCTCCGGATTTATTTTCTCCAATATGCCAACGGCTTCCGAAAGAGCCTCGCAGCATTGGTCTATCGTAAGTTCCTCCTCCTGAAACAACCGCTGTGGACGTTTCCGGCAGTTATCCACAATCTCGCCAGTCTCCTTCAAACGGTAGACATGGTTCGTGCCGAGAGTGAAGACGCAGACCCATCTCTCACTTCCATCAAAGGGAGAAGCCCCAACATCAGAAGACTGGCGGGAGTCTTCTACAAAGCGCTTGACGGTATGGAGCACACTTACGGGATTATACATTACGCCATAGGGATTCACTACGGCGCGGAACTTATCCTCCAGAAAGCGTCTGCCTATGTTGTCGGCAAAACAAGAACCGACAAACAGCATACGTTCAAGAGGACGTATGCTGAATGTCGGTTTATCTATGTTCACTTCTGTTCTGAACTTCATATTCTGTGTGTATGTGTAAAGCCGCCTTTAACTTCTGCTCACCTGCAATCCCGTCTCGCTCAGCGTCATGTCGACGAAGCGGGCATTGGCGTTCGGACGGTTCGCCTCCAGCGTCTGGCGGATACGTGCAGCCGCCTCGGGGTCTTTCGCCACCATATAGAGATAGCCTCCGCCGCCGGCTCCCGGCAGCTTGTAGCCCAGACAGAGGTCGTCCACGAGGTCGGTCAGACGGCGCACGCTGTCGGGGTTCGTGCCGCTGTCCATCGCCTGGTTCTGCGCCCAGGTCTTGCGTATGAGGGTTCCCATGCGCTGGAAGTCGGCACGCTGTATGGCGTCGTACATATCGTCAACGTGGCATTTCATGCGGCGCAGCATGGAGAGTTCGTCGTTGTGGTTCAGGAACATGCGGCGCACTATCTCGGCAAGTATGGTCTTGGCTGTGCGTGTGATGCCTGTATAGTAGAGCAGGTGGCACTGCCGGTAGTCGTTGCGGCTGAAGAGGTCGCCCGGCAGCCAGCGCACGGTGGGGTTCTGGCAGAATCCGCGCTCGGTGTGGAGCAGCTTCACGCCCTCGAGCAGTCCGCCGAACTGGTCTTGCCACCCGCCGCCGGTGGTGAGCATCTGTTCCAGCGCCGACGTGCGGCAGCCTATCTCGCTCTTGTCCCATGAGAGTCCGCAGAAGTCGTTCAGAGCGCCGAGCACCGTGGCGGCGAGCACACTGCTCGTGCCAAGTCCACTGCCGGCAGGGATGGCCGAAAGCAGCGTGAGTTCTATTCCGCAGCCGAATGCCTGGAGCTGTTCGCGCAGCGAGAGGTGCTGTTCCACCGAATATGCCGGCAGGAATCCGGCAAGGGCGAGGGCAGCCTTGGGGATAGAGAACGGACTGCCCACATGGCGGAAGTCGGCAAGCTGTTCGTATGTCTCTATCACTTCCGACGCGCCCAGATCGATGCTTCTGAGGATGATGTGCGGCTCCTTGCAGGGGCGCACGTAGGTCTGGAGCGGCGGCTGCCCGTTCAGCTCTATGGCGAGGTTTATCACTTGTCCCCCCTCCATGAGGCAGTATGGGGGCGTGTCGGTCCAGCCTCCGGCTATGTCGATGCGCACCGGACTGCGTGCCCACACTATCTGGTCGGCATATACCGACATCTGCGGACGCTGGCGCGCCGTGGCCTGCGATGAGATGAGCCCCTGGCGCAGCAATGCGAAGGCATTGTCTTCGGCAGCGGCGGCATCGGCTGCATTGCCGCGCAGGCGCGAGAGTTCGGAGCGGAACATGCTGTCGTGTATGCGTTTCAGCAGTGGTGCGTCGCTGCTTATGGGGGCTGGCATCGGTATATCGTAGAGGTCGAATTCGCGTGCAGCATCGCACAGGTCCACCTGATAGAACACACTGTGGCGCCAGTTGTGTGCCACGGCCGTCCAGTTCTTTGCCCTGAAATCGTTGCGCTGCCGCGCCAGCCGCACAAGGTCTGCCTCGGCTGATATGTCGTCGGCGCTCAGCTTGCGGCTTTCCTGCCACAGCTCCAGAGCCTCGCGCCTGTCGGAATCGCTGAGCTGCTGGTCGCCGAGCATCCAGCGCAGCAGCAGTCCGGCATCGTCCAGGCTCTGGCATGCCGGGAAGATGCGCGCCGACTGCAGGTCTTCCTTGCCGTCGATACTGTCCACGCTGATGCCCCGGGCTGCCGCCCAGCCGGCAAAGGGTTCGCCTATATACGATACGGTGCCGTCGGCAAGCGGTCCGCGGAACTTGTCGTTGAAGCCGTACGGGCGCACTACGTATTCGTCTTCGCCCACGGGCACGATATCCACGCACTGTCCCGGCTGGAGCTTCACCTGCCAGCTGTTCTCCGGCACACCGGTTATGATGTTGTCGCGCGTCACGCTCCACGTCTGCCCCACCCGGCTGTTCTCTATCCAGATGTTCTGGTTGCGGTCTGTAAGGGTGATACCTATTTCGGCGTTCTGCACGAACATCGAGGGGTGCGGCTTGCGCGAGTGGTGCATTATCTCGCGCTGGTCGTTCACGAGGTTCTGTATGGCGAGCGTGGAGGATATTATCTCGTGGCTCGTGCCATAGTGGTAGAATTCGCCGCCGGGCAACGGCAGCACGGCAACGGACAGCTGTGCGAGTTCGTCGTCGGGCATCGTCGGGGCGGTGCCGAGGGCGCAGCCGAACTCTGAATACATGTCGTAGTTCTTCAGCGTGCCGTCGGCATTCGTCGATTTCTTCATCAGCAGCTTCACGGCTCTGTCGCTGAGCAGCCAGATTCCGATGTCGGTCAGATAGAGATGGGTGTTGAGCAGTTCGCCGAGGGTTTTCACCGATGGTTTCTGCAGCATACACTCCATCACACCCGGCGTTTCGCGGCGCGAGACGAACACTCCGTGGTCCTTGGCTATCTCCGGACCGAGCCACAGTCCGTAGCACACCACGTCGGCATCGGGCACCTCGCCGAGGGGCTTTGTGGCACGGATATACACGTCGCCGCTCACTATCATCGTGTGCAAACGCTCCGGCGCCGCATCCATTATCTGCCTGTAGAGCGGTATCTGCAGCGAGAGCAGATCCTGCGACAGGCGCTGTCCGCGCTCCCATCGGAACACGGGTATAGGTGTGAGTATCTTTCCCGACGGGGCGTAGGCAGGCAGCCGCCGGCTCTGTCCGCCGGCATGCAGTATCAGCCGCCGGTCAGCGGCTAACCACTGGGCGAAGTCGCCGCAATCGCCCCGTCCGGCTTCATCGGCGTATGCCTGCTGCAGGAGCCACGTGGTTCCGCCGCCGGAACCGAGCTTCTTGCCTATAGGGTCGTTGGAACAGAACCACTCGCTGCGGTCCTTGCCTGTTATATCGTGGAAACAGTCCACCAGATTCGGTGGGAGTGACAATAGTTTCTTCATGATAAAATGGTTTTAAGTCTATTTCTTATCAAGTCTTTCGGTAAATGATGCCGGGCTTTGCATTCCGGGTGAAGGATGCCTTCCGCGGTTTGTTAGCCGGGAATCAGCGAATCATCGAACCGCCATTGCCTGCAACAGATTACGGCTGTGGGGTTCACCGATTCTCTGATTCCCGGGAACGGTATGTCTTTTCTGTATGTCAAACCTCTTTGTTCTGCGCTTTCCGCTTTCTGTATTCCTTGAACAGGAGCAGACAGAGTGTGAGCAGGAGCAGGGCATAGCCGATGTAGGCGATGGTCTCTGTCACCTTAACCGTTGTGGGGTGGAAAGAGAGCACCACTTTGTGCTTGCCCGGCGCAACGTTGATGGCACGGAGCACGTAGTTCACTCTGCCCATCTCCACCTCCTTGCCGTCGACGGTGGCAGTCCATCCGGGGTAGTATATCTCGGAGAATACCACCACTCCCCCCTTGTCCGACTCTACATTGTATGTCAGCTCGTTGGGCTGGTATGAGGTGATGCTGACGAGCGACTTCCCGTCCTGGTGTACGGCGTTGCCTATCTGTGTGGCGAAGCGCTTGTCGGCAACTGCCTCGTGGCGCAGGTTTATCCTGCCCATAAGGTCGAGTTCCTTGTTGGCGTTGTCCACGAATGATACTTTGTCTACGAACCATCCCGTACCGAAGGCATAGTGGTTCAGCAGCGGCACGGTCTGTCCGCCGTTGAGCGGCAGTATGAAATATTTGGCGTTGAGCATCGAGAGCACGGGGAAGATGCTGTCGCCGTCCACCTTTGTCATATCGCCTGCAGCATCCGCTATCGCCGGCATAGCCTTCTGCATCTCGGGCTGTATGTATCGCTCTATCAGCTCCTGATAGCGGCGCAGCTTTGCGGGATGGTATCCGCCGAGGCTCTTATGGTAGTAGGATGTCTCGTTCTCGTTGAACGTGCTGGACGCGAAGTTCAGCACACGGTAGTTGTTGCACTCTGTCTTGTCGCGCAGAATCATCTTGTCTGTCTCGGTCATGTGTATCGGTGCCTCGCGCACGCTCTTCTCAACGAACATATCGTTGTTGAGATAGCGCTTGTCCACCTGCCACATATCGACGAGGCAGAGCACACACACCAGTCCCACCATTGCCTTGCCGTTGAGTTTCTTTCTGAGGAAGAGCACGAGGAACAGTGTGCCCAGCACGATAATGAAGAGCGAGCGCCAGCAGTCTGCCGTGAACACCGCCTCGCGCATCTGGCGCAGGTTGGCAAGCAGCGGATTGAGGTATTCTGCCGGAATCTGTCCGAGTGCCTGCATCTCGTTTGCCGACACGAAGTTGCTGAAGAACAGCGTCGGCATCAGCGCGAAGCACAAGGCTATACCGCCCGTGAGCAGGAAGCTGATGAGCACGAAGTCGCGCTTCTTGCGCGCAAACACTGATATCGGCGATATGAACAGGAAGTTGCATATCCTTGATGTCTTGTCTATCTTCTCGTCGAGCACCTTGGGGTTGTCCATTATCTCCTTCAGTCCGAGCATGGCAAGCAGCGGAATGGTGAACTCGGCTATGACAAGTATCGATGCCACGGTGCGGAACTTGGAGTACATCGGTATGTAGTCGATGAAGAAATCTGTGAGCGGCATGAAGTTCCTGCCCCACGAGAGCATTATCGAGAGCCACGTGGCTGCCACGAGCGCCCACTTGACCGGACTCTTCACCACGAATGCCCCGAGGAAGAAGAGCATCAGCACGAATGCTCCTACGTACACAGGACCGCTCGTCATGGGTTGGTCGCCCCAATACTGGTAGAGCTGCTGATATATCTCTATGAACTGGTTGTCAGCATGCTTCATCGCCGTCTCGCTCTGCACCAGCGGCACCGTTGCACCGCCCTTGGTGTTGGGCACGAGCAGGGTCCACGTCTCGTCCACGCCGTAGCTCCACTGCGTTATGTAGTCACGCTCCAGTCCACTGTCGGTCTGGTTTTCCGAGCGCGGCTTCACCAGCTCGCTCTTGCCGCGCATCGACTCCTTGCTGTATGCCCACGTGTGGTAAAGATTGCTTATGTTCAGGCAAATGCCTATCACGGCTCCTGCCGCACAGATGCCTGTGGCCTTGAGAAACTGTGCCATCTTCTTCTGTCGTATGGCGTCAACGAGATACGCAATGACCATAAACAGGATTACGAAGAGATAGTAGTAGGTCATCTGCACATGGTTGGCATACACCTCGAATGCCGTGAACAGTGCGGTGACGAACAGTCCCCACAGGTATTTCCCCCTGTAGGCTAACACTATACCACCGATAAGCGGCGGCAGGTATGCAAGCGCCATCACCTTCCACAGGTGTCCGGCAGCAATGATTATCAGGAAATAGCTCGAGAATGCCCATATCACCGAACCGAGGGCTGCAAGATACGTCTTGAAGTTGAACGCCCGGAGCATGATATAGAATCCGAGCAGATAGACGAACAGAAACCACACGTTCTCCGGCAGCCACAGATGGTATGCCGAAACGATGTCGGTCATGCAACTCTGGCTCTTGTAGCCGGGAGTTATCTGATAGGTAGGCATTCCGCAGAACACGGAACCCGTCCAGCGCGTAATGTCGCCGGTGCGTTCGTTGAACTCCGAAGCTTCGCGTCCCATGCCCCGTCCTGCTGACGAATCATGACGGTAGAGCACTTTGCCGTCGATGTCGGCAGGAAAGAAATAAGCGAAAGAAATAACTGCAAAAAGCAGCACCACCAGCACATCCGGCAGGTATCGTTTCCAATTTTTCATTATAGCTATAATTGTTTTTACTTCATTTTGCTTGCAAATTTAGGCAAAAGTAATGAAATAGAAAAGAACTACACAAAAAAAAGCCCTATAACCACCCCACCCCTACTACACCTACAACACCTACAAACCCTACTACACCTACAACACCCTACTAAACCTACTACGCCCTTAAATAATTTGTTTTTTCCCCCAACCCATCATTATCTCGCCTTTTTTATATAATTTTGCACCCAAAACGAAATAGTATATTATGAAAATTGGAATTATCGTTGCAATGGACAAGGAGTTCGTGCAACTGAGATCACTGCTCACCGACACCACCGTGGAACGCTACCACCACAAGGACTTTGTCGTCGGCAATATCGGCGACAAGGAAATCGTGATACAGAAATGCGGCATCGGAAAGGTGAACTCAACCATCGGTGCCGTGGAGATGATCAACAGGTACCAGCCGGACCTCGTTATATCCACCGGTGTTGCCGGAGGCGCCGACGCCGGAATGAACGTGACCGATGTGGTGGTGGGAACTAATTATTGCTACCACGACGCCTACTGCGGCGACGAATGCGAAATGGGACAGATCATTGGTATGCCTGCAAAGTTCGAGGCACCCAAGAATCTGGTTGAAAAGGCCACAAGCCTTGACTCCACGACTCCGGTGCATGCCGGACTCATCGTGAGCGGCGAATGGTTCGTAAACAGCAAGGAGAAGATGCAGGGCATCCTGGACAACTTCCCCAAGGCGAAGGCTGTCGACATGGAGAGCTGCTCCATTGCCCAGACCTGCCACATCTACCACGTGCCATTCATCAGCTTCCGCGTCATCAGCGACATTCCGCTGAAGGACAACAAGGCGGCACAGTATTTCGACTTCTGGGCAAGGCTTGCAGACGGTTCGTTCAACGTGACGAAGAAATTTCTTGAATCAATATAAACCAAAACTTACGAAACATGAAAAAAATTCCAAGCTTTACCATAAACCACGAGCTGCTGCTGCCGGGCATCTATGTGTCGCGCAAGGACGAGGTGGGCGGCGAGACCGTCACCACTTTCGACATACGCATGAAAGCCCCTAACCGTGAGCCTGCTTTGCATCCGGGGGCTTTGCATACCATTGAACATCTTGCCGCCACCTATCTGCGCAACGATGAGGAATGGAAAGACCGTATCGTATATTGGGGACCTATGGGATGTCTCACCGGCAACTACCTCTTGGTGAGAGGTGACTTTGAGTCAAAGGATATCGTAGAACTGATGAAGCGTACGTTCCAGTTCGTTGCCGACTTCGAAGGCGACATTCCCGGTGCAGCACCGAAGGACTGTGGCAACTGGCTCCTTCATGACCTGCCAATGGCACGTTGGGAGGCAAAGAGATATCTCAACACTCTCTGCAACATAAAGGAGGAGAATCTTGTATATCCAGAATAGTGAATCCATTATTTTCCATCTAAATGACAATCTGCCAATGCATAAGTCACGAATAGACTTACGCATTGGCAGATTATATTTTCAGTATACCACTAAAAGAACAAGAAAATAAACCACAGATTAAATTCTTATTTCAGTCATAATCCACCTCTTTAAGGAATTCATCAAAACTCATTTTCCTTCCAGCTTTCATATCCTTCAGTCCTGCATCGATACCGGCAAGAACTTCTTCTTTTTTTTTTCTTGCATCCGATTTATCTACAGGCTCTATAAGTTTCTCAGAAAGCCATTTTCTACTTCTCAAGCTAAGGTTCAGCGAGTTTATATAATCCAAAAGACATTCCAATTGTGCTGTACTCATTTCTTTTCCTCCATATTTTATTTCTGCAAATTTAATAAACCTAAAATCCGCAACCTGTAATATTTTTGATATCTGGGGTTGCGGATAACTCTCTAAAACGACTATTTTTTGTAAAGAATCCTTATGGTGCAGTCGCAAGAGACAAAATCCCCTTACCCCATGATGCGACTTGAGGCAATACGCAAAAGGCCACGAAGATTTGCGGCTACCCAAAATCAAATTTGAAGGCCGTCATGTATGCATCATTGCTTGTGTATATGTTCAGTATGTGCTGTCTTGCAGTTTTTACCCATTTTGCAGGGACAGAAACATACTTGAATACAAAAGTTTTGATTCTGCTTGTGCGTTTAAGTCCAAAACTCTTCATGTTTGCGTCAGATATGAGGTGTCTGTAAAAGTTTCGTATCAAAGCGGTCAGAAGCAGGAACACCGTGTTTTCTGCCATGAACGATTTTGGCAACCGCTTCCAGCCAAAGCCGTTGTTCATGTCGTCCAATATACGCTCAGCACCGCCACGCTTGTTGTAATACTCCACGATGTCACGGTCTGTCGAAGTATAGTCATTTGTCAGTATGCATCTGTATGTATATTCCCCTTCCCACAGGTCGAGTTCCTTATTGATGCTTCTTTGCCGCTGTATGACAAGACGGTATGCTTTGCCGACCCATTTCTCTGCAATGATGGAGCATATCTCAAACTCATGACCGTTTATGTATTCGGTCTTCCATCCGCGCAAGGCAAAGATATCGTCATACAACGATACACATCTGTTTGCGCGGATATAAAAATGCCGACTGTGCTTCTCTACCATTTCCACTATAGCCTCAGAGCATGAACCACAATCCATCCTCGCACGGTTTATATGTATTCTGGCATTCTCCAAACGCTCAAAAATACGTTTTAGAGTGTCTTCCTGATGGAAACGGACATTGGTATTGCCGTCGCGGTTCTCTATCCCGACGATGACATCACCGACCGTTGCTATTCCTGGACTGTAACCGGTGAACTTCTTGTAAGTCATTTTTGCGTCAAATTTCTCCGTCTCAATGAACTGGTGGTCAAAATCAAAGTCATATTCATTGTCTGGCAGCAACTGTCCGGTTGTCAGCAATGCATTGACAAGCAGATTGTTAAGGTCGGAAGCCACGTTGAAGTCGTAG
>OQVS01002827.1_pt1 | contig 10775 bp, 8 predicted proteins | sample 1691601 | NCBI WGS metagenome assembly OQVS01 (sample SAMN03418268, study PRJEB22391) | human gut metagenome | biome: human-gut; feature: organic feature; material: feces | host: Homo sapiens | place: Tanzania | collected 2013-01 | reverse complement strand
AAACAGCCGAGGAGCCCGTCGATCCTTCGTTTTCAAACGAAACTACGGTTTCCTCTTTCTTAGCCCATTCGAAGCCCGTGATAACGGCGTCGTCGAATCCGCTGAAAGAAATGTCGTGAGTTTTGCTTATATCGAAAAGGAAAACGTACTCGGTGTTCGTTTGAAGAGGATTGATATAATCCGACCAGTTGCCGTGAGTACCCGAGGCGTCTTCAAACTGTTTCTGATAATAGTCGAGAAGAAGATTGCCGCTTGCATCGAAAATCTTCCAATAGCCGTAGCCGTAAGGCGCGTGGTGAGCGGGTTTCATAGCGCCGCCGTACGCCTTGCCCTCATAGTCGTTATCCCAGAAAAGCCATACGAGTTCGCCCGCGGCGGGATCATCGGTATATTCCGTATATTTATAACCGAAGTTGTAATGATAAGCGGCTATCGTGGAATCTACAATCCCGGCCGACAACGAGCAGAACGCATTGAATTTAACTTTGATTTTCAAAAGCTCATAGCCCATATCGAGCATTGTCTCTGCGTCGTCGAAAGTTATCCAACGAAGTCCGTTTTCGTCGGCGGGTTTGGTTTTATCTACAACGTATTCTCCGTTTTTGTTGGGAGTAATCGCTTCGCCGTCCTGATAGATAGCGGGCTCTTCCATAAAGAATACCTCGATTCTGAACGTGTAAACGTTTTCGCCCTGAGTAATTTTACCGTCGAAAAGCTTCTGTCCCTCAACGCTGAAATCTGCTTTTGCGAGAGTGATGTCGCCGTTCTCGTCTGCCGTATAAGCCTTACCGTTGATTTCTAAGGAATATTCGCCTTCGAGACCTTCTTTAACGGCGGAAACGGCAAGTTTTGCTTCCGTTGCGCCTTCGGCGAAAATCACCTTGATTTCTTTTTCGACGATTATGTCTTTTTCGGCTTTGAACTGTACCGAACGATAAGTCGTGCTTGCGGTGAGCTTGGTTTTACCCGAAGCGAGAGCCGTAACCTTTCCTTCCGCGTCCACGCTTGCGACAGTCGGGTTATCGACGGAGAACTGAACTACGTAATCTCCCGCGTCCACGCCCGAAAGGCTCGCGCTGAATTTCGAAGTTTCGCCGAGAGCGATATCGCCGTTACCGATAACGGAAAGAACGGGACGATTTTCCGCTTTTTCTTTTACCGTAACGTTAAGCTTTGCAGTCGCACTGCCCGTTTTCGTCTTTGCGATAATAGTTGTCGTGCCCGCTTTCAAAGCGGTTACGCTGCTTCCGCGAAGATAAAGAACGGACGTGTCCTCGGCAGTGAGCGTTACCGACGCTTTGTCCGTAGACGAAGCCGTAATTCGCACGGTTTCCCATTCGTTCATAGCGAGACTTTCTCCGCACGAGAAAGTAATCGATACTTTTCCCGTACTCGAAGAAGAGGTCGGTTCGCCCGTCGAGCCGTTCCCCGAATCCGTCGCGCCGCCGCACGCGGTGAGCGCAAAGCAGAACGTCAGAACGATCGCTATGATCGAAATAAAGTTTCTGATGCTTTTTTTCATATTTGCCTCCATATATTTTTAAACCGTCAACCGGTCTGTTTCACTTTTGTTTTACATGCCCTTGGTTTTATTTGTTATAGCCCTTGGTTACGATAGCCGGATCGTTATATTTCGCGAAATAATCGCCGCCGGCGTCTTTGCAAAGGTAGATATAAGGTTGACCGAGTTTAGCCGTTTCGGCAGACAACGGAATAACCGTTCCGCCGATTACGGGAAGATAGCCGTCGTTATTCGGATAGTCCGCGACGATTTTGCCCGTAGCCGTGTCAACCCTTATATAGCTGTCGTATTCGCTCGATTTCTGTCCGTACTGAAGCCTTACGCCGTCGTACATAACGCTTGCGTTTATACGGTGTTCGTGTCCGACGAAAATCGAATCGCAACCGAGAGCTTTAAGTCCTCTGAACACGCTTCCGTCTCTGTCCCACTGCTCCACGCCCCATGCGCAATAGCCGAAATCGGTGGGTTCGCGGTTTGCCGCCGCGAAGATGTTCACCGGGGTTTTAGTGCCGTTGTAGCCGTACTTTCCGAGCGCGGTTACAAACGCGTACGGCTGAATATGAAACGCGAAAGAATATCTTACTTCGGGATATTCCGCGCGTATTTCGGCCGCTTTCGCCGTGTACCACTCTATCTGGTCGGTTCCGAAACCCCTTTCTCTGCGCGTGTGTCCGTTTGCCATAGACTGAGCCGAAGCCCCGCCGCAGCCGTTGCTGTCGAGCATGAAGAACGCGCGTTCGATTTCGCCGTTTCTCATTATGCCTACGGTATAGTTTCCGTTACCCGTGAGCGTACGCTGTAAAAATAAACAATTTTCGGCTTCTTCAAGCTGCTTGCTCTGCCAGTCGACGCCTATCGTCGCTTCGTTCTCGTGGTTTCCGAAAACCGGCGCCCACGGAATCCCGAATCCTTCCATAAAGTTTATAAATTCTTTGAAGCGAATGCCGCTGTCGTCGAACTCGCCGTAAACGATATCGCCCGTCACGATTATGAAGTCGGGATTAACCTCCGTTATAACCTCCTCCATATGGTCGTAACAAATTTCAAAGCGCCTCTCGGGCTTATAAAAATCTATATGGCTTTGTCCTATCCTGTCCGCGTAGCGGCGCTGATCGGAATCGATTACCTGCGGGTCGGTAAGTTGCAGAACGATCGCGTCGCGGTCGTCGGGAACCTCTACCAGAAAGTCGGTCGGAACTTCGAGGTCGCACCCTTCGCGCGTGCATTTTCCGCTTCTCACCCTGTGTTTTAACGGGTCGATATATTCGGTTTTTGTTTCCTCGCAGCCGCCGAACGAACAGGAAAACTCTTTTCTGCCGTATTCCGTACAGGTCGGAGCGGTTTCGCTTTTAATCTCGAAAACGTGTTCGTGCGGGGATACTGCGGACACCGAATCGACCATGCCCGCCGTACCGCCGCCGCAAGCCGCGAATGTGACAAGCATTGATAGCAAAGCCGCGCCCGCAAAAAACATAGCCGATATTTTTCTCATCTTTTTTCTCCTGTCGATTTAGCAAAGTCGAAAGACTTTCAAGCCTTTTTAAGCCGCAAGATAAAGGTATCTTCCGCCCGCGGGGCTGTAAATGAACGCGTTGAAATCGAACGCGGCAAGTCTGCCGTAATTTTCGTCGTTCTTATCTTCGACAACGTGTCCTACCTGAATCGTATCGAAGCTGCGCCATTCGATAGTAAGTCTGAAATACTTTTTGCCCGCCTCTTTGCTCGTCATCGCGCTGGCAAGCCAGATCTTTCTCGCAAATTCGAGACAACGGTTGTTTACCGAGGATCTGTTAGCCGCAACCGCGGTGTCGATAGCTCCGTCGTTGTTTATGACGCAGTTTCCTTTATAGTTGCCGGTGTAACCGTCCGAGGTCTTCCACAATCTGTGGAAAAGCGGCCTTTGCGAGGCGAGGTGGTGGCTTTCTACGTCCATTTCGAGGACTCTGAGAGTGTCCTTAACCGCGCTTTCGCCGTCTTTCTCGGCGTAAATCTTATCCGACCAGGTTACGTCCGAAATAAGGGCGTCCTGAATACCCGTCAAAGCAACGCTTCCGTTAAGATCGCCTTCGGCGTTTATTTCGAGGATATATTTCTTGTTCGGGGAAATCGCGTTGCCGTGAGAGCCGTCCGCGAAGATCTTTTCGCCCGTTTCCGCGTCGTACAACGTGACGTCGGAAGCGGATTTGCCGTTATCGTCGGTCGCGAACGAGCCGCTTACGCGAGTACGCTCGGTAACGTTGTCGCTGTTGAAGAACAGATATTTTTCCTGTTGATGAACGAGAGCGAAGAAATTGAACTCGTCCTTTCCGAGCGTTTTTCCGTATTCCTCGACACCGTCTACGCAAGGCGCGCCGTGGATATGAGCGGAATTGTATTTGATTTTGAAACGAACGTATTTATAGCCCGATTCCATTCTTTCTTTGGACTGTTTCTTGGTGCTTAAGAAATGCGCGCCGTAGAACGTGGAACACCAGTTGGGTTCGACCGTCCAGAATCCGTCCGCGCTCGTGTCGTAAACGCCGCCTTCCGAAGCCGCGGGAGTATTTTTCATATACCAGCCGTAAGTAGACATTCCCACGCCTTTATCGTCCGGGAAATAAGCTCCCGTATAAGACCAGGTGCTTCTGTGAAGCGAAGCATAATTCGGGTAAAGGTCGTAAGTGGTTTCGTAAAGAACTTCGTAGAACTTATCCGAAGTATCGGCGGTTTCGCCGTCTTTTTCGGAATACATTCTGTCCGACCAGGTGAGGTCGGAGATGACCGCGTCCTCAACGCCCGCTATCAAAAGCGCGTTGTGGTAAGGTCCTACCGTTATGTCGAATTCGAATATATATTCTTCTCCGACGTTTATTATATCGCCGTTCTGCTTAGTTCCGCCGATCGTGTCGAGAACGATGCTGCCGTCGGGTTTATAAACGTTGAACGTTGTATCCGCGTTTCCGCTGCGTTCCAGAACAAAGCTGTGAGCGGGAACGTACTGCGCGCTTTCAGACCAGCGGCTGTCTCTGCGGGTCGTTCCGTTGCCGAGACATTTAACGACGATCTTGTCGTTAAGCTGAAGCTGAACGGATTTTTCCGTGGTTTCCGTTTCTTTGCCGTCGTTTATCGCATAAACGAACTTTTCCGCGCCTTCGAGATCGGTCCAGGTCGCAAGTCCCGTTTTGGAAACTTTAACGACGGGCGCGAAATACCTCTGCAAATTCGTGTTTTCTTTGTCGCCGCCACCGTCGGAAGTCGAACTTCCCGAAGGGGTCGTTCCGCACGAAGCAAGTCCGAACACGGTTATCGCCGCGACGAGCAAAGCCAAAATTCTCATCATTATCTTTTTCATATAAGATATCTCCTTGTCGATATTTTATCGAAGTTTATCCGCCGCCCTTTCCGTTTTATCGAGGGAAAGAAACGGACGGAATAATTTTTAACTGCCTGATTTCCCGTTTTACGGGATATCACTCTTTAAGTCCGCCTACGGACACGTTTCCTATGAGTTTCTCCGAAGTGAACAAGAACACAATAAGAATGGGGATCATTAAAAGGAAACAGGTTGCAAGCGCGAGCGGCGTGCTTGTGCCGGCTACGCCCGCCGTGTCGGTCGTAAATCTGAACAAACCGTAAGAAAGCGTGGGCTTGGACGGGAAATACAGAAGCGGAGTCTGATAATCGTTCCAGAAACCTATGAACGAAAGCAGCCACATTGTGGAGAACGTCGCTTTTATCATAGGCATCATTATCGTCATCATAACGGTAAAGTTGCTCGCGCCGTCAATCCAGGCGGCTTCCTCGAAATCTTTCGGGAAACCTTTGAACGCGACGTTGAATATAAGGAACGTCGTTCCGCCGACGAAGTTTGCTTTCATTATCATCATTCCCCAAAGGGAATCGTACATCCCGAGGGCGCGCATTATGCGCAGTTCGCTCGGCATAGATCCTACTATCGGCAAAATCATCGCGACGATTACCACACCGTCGATAATTCTGCAGATTTTGAAATCGAAACGCGCGGTGATATACGCGACGAGGCAGGTTACCGCTATGTTCACGAACGAACACGCAACCGCATAAACGAGCGTGAACCAGAGCATATGCTCCATATAATAGGTGTGCGAGCCTGTATCGGTGGAAACCGAAACCGCGAATTCCTTGAATACCGTAGCGTAATTTTCGAAACGCAACGGAAAATTTATCCCGAACGGGTGAAGTTCCGCGTTGTTATTCGTTTTAAGCGAAAGGTTTACGCCCCATAAAACGGGAAGCAGAAACGACGCCGTGTAAAGAATAAGCAACACGAATACTATTACGGCAAAGGGCGAAACGCCCGATTTATTTTTTCGTTTTTCCATCAGTTCACCTTCGGTCCGAGTTTTTGGAGCAACCATTTAAAGAAGAACGTGAGCGGCGCAGCTACGAGCGTCATCATAACGCCGAGCGTAGCTAAGCCCGGATAACGAGCTTCTCCGGCCATAGAAACTTCTCTGTACAAGTAGTAACCGAACGTCATAACGGCGGGCGGCGCGGAAATTCCCCACAACGAATACAGGTTGATCTGGTTTGTGAATATCGTTGCCACGGACGTGTAAAAAAGCGTGGAGAACGTGGGATATATCATCGGGAAAACGATGTATATAAACTCCTGAATGTTGCTCGCGCCGTCAAGTCTCGCGGCTTCGGATATGGAATCGGAAATTCCGTTCATCGCCCCGAGATACATAAGCATTAAGCTTCCGAAACTCAGCCACAGATAGAAAAACATAACCGCCCCGTATCGGGTATCGGGGTTACTTAAAAGCCCTCGTATGCTCTTGTTGAAAAGATTCGACCAGATAGCCGGGATAGCCACGTCGCAAACCTTTTTGTAAATCGTAACCGTTATTACTATCGAAATTATCGTGGGCAAAAACAGCATTATTTTGAAAAATCTGTACCCGACGAATTTTCTGTAAATAAAGTATGTCGCAAACAAAATGAGCGGCGACATAAGCTGCACTATGACAAACGACAACACGGAGTTTTTGACTACGCTGCCGAAAATATCCTGACTTATGAAGTCCTTCCAGACAAATTCGAAGTTATAAAAACCCGCCCATTGATATTCGCCGTCGACATAGCTCTGGAAAGTCATCAATATCGAGTTGATATTAACCCCGATATAGAAAATTCCGAACTGAATAAGCGGCAAAAGAAGCATTCCGTAAACGAAAAACGCGTCTTTTCTTCTTTTTGCGCCGAGTTTAGCTATTTTTTCCCGCTTCGGGAAGAGCGAGGATACTTTGAGTTTCAAAGAGTACCACGCCCACCCGAGGCTGTTTACCGCCTTTTCGAATAAGGTCGGCTTTTCAGATTCTGTTCTTTTTCGCATTGTTACACTTCGTTTATAGAATTATCCTTTACGGATTATTTACCGATATCTTTACCGAAATTGGTTTCCCAGAACTCCTTACCCTGACATTCTACCATAGACGTGAAGTAGTCCCACGAGGTAGTGTTCTTGTTGTTGATAAATCTCTGAGCGAGTATCGTTTCCTGCTTTCCGTAAGCCTCGAAAACAAGGTAGCCCGAGCAGGAGAATCTTTCGTAGTTGGAGCGGACGATCGTCTGCTTGGAGTACGGGAATACGAAATTCGTCGCAGAGTGAAGTTCGTAGTTATGTTTTGCAACGCTCGTAAGCGTGGATTTCTCCGCGTCCGAAAGGTCGTACGTGTAAGGACGAGCCGAAGAGGTCACGGAAGTGAATTCGTAAAGCGATTCGTGAGTGTGAAGGAACTTGATGAACTGCTTTGCGACCTTTAACGTCGTTTCGTCCGTAGTCGTCTTTTTATTAACGAGAATTACCGTTGCGGTGTTGAACGCAAGAGCGGACTCTTCGCCGACCTTGCTTGCGTTTGCCTTTGGAAGGGGCAAAAGTCCGAAGCGGCGGTTTTCCGCGCGATACGCGTTGTTATTGTAATCGACAGCCATATCCTCGAACATATTCTTCGCTTCGTTCTGCCACCAGCTTCCGTCGATAAGCATCGCTCTGTCCTTGATGTCGGGAGCGGCGGAGAGAATGAACCGTCTTTCGGCGTCCTTCTGGCTCGTATCGCTTACGCACGTTTCGGGGTCGTAATTTCTCTCGTCGGAAAGTATTCTCTTGATGAAGTTGATCGCTTCGTACTTTCCTGCCTGACGCTGAAGTTCGTAACCGTTGGCGTCGGTGACGGCAACCGATTCGGTTTCGTAAGTTCCCGTATCGGCGTTATAAGTGTCGAGTTTGATAAGGTCGCTCGCCGTTCCCGAAAGAGAATAGTTAAGACCCATCTGATCTACGCCTTCGTAATCCGTCCAGAGGTTATAAGCAAGGTAATTGAGGTATCTCAAAGTTTCCTGCGCCCCGGGCCAGGTAAGGGGGAATACGTCGCGTGCGTTCATACGGAGACAAAGCTTGAAGAAATCGTCGTAAGTCGCGGCGCAGCCGTCGTCATACGTTCCCGCTTTTCCGTCGGGTCCGTTACCGAGCTTAACGCCGGCTTTCAAAGCGTCCGTATAGCTCATTTCGCTTGCTTTCCCTACGGCTTTTCCGCCTTCGCCGATCCAGTTTTCGTTAGTGTCCTGAATAAAGCCTTCCGCGTCGCCGTAGCCTTCCGCAGCGTAATAAAATCCGTATTTTTCAAACACGTCAAGGTCGTAAACGATACCTACGGTTGCCTCATAGAAAGGTACGCCGTAATATTTTCCGTTTTCGTCCGCGTTGAGATAGTCTCTCATTTCGACGTTCATTATCTCGCCGATGGTCTTGGTGTCGTTTGCGTAAGCGGGATCGACGCTGCCGGTGATGAGATCCTGATTTACGGGCGTGTTCACCACGTCGGAGATGTCGACGAGGTATTTGCTCGAAGCGTCCTTGATGTCCACAAGGTTGTAATAGTTGACGTTTTCGGCAAGAATAACGTTCTGCGCCCAGCTCGACATGGTGTTTTCGATCTTACCCGAATAACGCGGGCTGTCGTCGATAGTGATCTGAACGCCCTTCTTTCCGTTTCCGAAATCGTAATCCTTGTATTTTTCGATGAATCTGTTTACCGCCTTATTAAGCCAGGCGTTCCCGTATCCGCCGTTGAAGTTACCGACGAGGAGCTGAACTTTCGTGGCGTCTACGCTTGTTCCGCCGGTGTCTCTTCCACAGGAAGCCCCCACAGTCGCAAGCATACATACCGCCATTGCCGCCGATAAAATTTTACTTACTTTTTTCATTTCTTTCCTCCCGAAATCGCCTTCGCTCTGTATTCTGAAGGCGTTTCTTTCATTTTTCTTTTAAAGTGCACCGCAAACGCCGAAGCGGAATTAAATCCCGTAAGCATCGCGGTATCCGTTACGCCCTTGCCCATTGCAAGGAGTTTGCACGCCTGTTTTATTCTGAAATCTATCAGATATTCGAGCGGAGAAACCCCCGTCACGCTTTTGAACATCGTGCTGAAATATGATCTGTTGAGATAAACGGCTTCGGCGATCATCGTGACGTTTATGTCAAGGTGATACTGCATATGAATGAATTCCTTAGCTTTCGCAACGTATTCGTTTTCGTCCATACGCGGCTTTTCTTCGCCCTCGGACGCTTGCGCGAAATAAGAAATCACTTCGAAAAACTTACCCACGCTCTCGTACGCGGAAGCCGAATTACCCTTTTTCGCCGTTTTGTAAATCTCTTCGACAACGGTCATTTTCCCGTCGAGCGAACACACCCTCTTTTCGTTCGAAAACCCTATCGCGCCGAAAAAGTCGTCGTTTCCGTAGGTGTCGACGATAACGGAATAAATTTCGAATTCGTCCGTTCCCGTGGAAACGAAAGTAAACTCTTCGTTCTTCCTGACGTATACGGTTTCCCCGCGGGAAAGGTTGCGCCAGGTTTTTCCGCCCGAACTCGCAAACCCCGTTCCGTTCGCCACGAAACACAGGCTGTCGAACGGGTATTTTATCGTTTCCGAGCCGCCGACCGTTTCCGCTTTCGTATATTCGATTTTAAGATTTCGCAGATTTACGTCGTTGAACCCGACGTTATCCGCTACAAAATTAACCATATTCTTTACCTTACCGAATTAAAGTTAAATCGTAAACGTATATCCGTCGCGAAGCAACGTATAACCTTCCGGAACGGCTTTCTCGAGCAAATCGAGGTCTTTTGCCGCGCCGTGGAAAATGTGAGTTAAATAGCACTGCGTCTTCTCGTCTATGATTCCGAGAGACATAAGTTCTTTTCTGAGTTCGTCGTTATCGAAAAAGTTCATATGCGCTTTATCCGAAGAACAAACAAGCCCGTAAGTGGAATCGACGATCATCGCGTCGAGCTTTATTCCGTTTTTTACGAAATAATCGAACACGCTTCTCTTGAAATATCCCGTATCGGTGGCGTAAAGCAAGGTTTTATCACCCTCGCGCACCAGATATATGAAACAGTTTTCCTCGGGGATATGTTTCGCGGGCAACGCCGTAACGACGTATTTCCCCGCCGTGAACGTTTCGAAAGGCTTATGAACGGTGTATTCGCTGCTCTGATCGTAAACGTTATAACCGTTTATCATTCCGCGGGATTCGTGTACGTAAGTACCCTTTTTCTTCGCGTATCCGTTTCTTTCGAAAGCGTTTCTTATCGCAGTGTTTCCGTGAATGGTAACCGTCTCCACCGGCAGGCAGAACGACGACCAGTCACCTCTCGCGAAGAAATCGTCCGCATAGAAATGGTCGCAATGGCTGTGAGTAACGAGTATGTTTTCGATTTTTCCGAGTTCCACGCCCATTACCAGCGAACGATAATAAGTGTCGGGCGGGAAATCCACGAGCATATCATCGTTTATCAGTATCTGACTGCGCGTTCTGTAAATTTTACGCTCGCGCGCTTGTCTGCAAAGATCGCAATTGCAGAATATGGCGGGGATTCCCTCCGACGCGCTGCAACCCAAAACGGTAATTTTCATTGTTATCTGTCTTCTTTTACTTTCTAATGTTTTTTATGTTCTCCGTAAATTCCGAATAGATCAATGAAGTTATAAGCATGATGAATGAAAGTCCTTGCGTCTTGTAATAATCATTTAGATGCAACGTATTTACGTCTAATCTATTTTTGTAATAGTCGTAGAATGTTTCTATCATCCATCTCTTTTTATACAACTTATAAATTTCTTCAGCTGATTTATTTAGATTGCTTTCCAACACGATTGTTCCAAAACCATCTTTCTTTTCAGCCTCTATCCTTTCTTAATCTGCTTCAGCATGATGCTTATCT
>OQVS01002826.1_pt1 | contig 10776 bp, 4 predicted proteins | sample 1691601 | NCBI WGS metagenome assembly OQVS01 (sample SAMN03418268, study PRJEB22391) | human gut metagenome | biome: human-gut; feature: organic feature; material: feces | host: Homo sapiens | place: Tanzania | collected 2013-01 | reverse complement strand
TCAACCGCGGTAACTGTGCCGACCTCAATGGTCGCCGCTTGCCCGTCCGTTCCCCGGACGCGGATGGTTTCCGACCACGCGCCGCCGAGTGCTCCGTTGCGGAATTGCAGGTACACCGCCTCATCCGCTGATGCTGTCCAGGTCTGACCGTCTGTGGAGTATTGCACCTCAATTCCTGCGCGCAGCAGTGCGTCGATTTGTGCTTTGGTGTAAAAATCGGAAGTCACATCCGGCGGTACTGTGGCTGCTGGATCTCCGACCAGTGCACGGGCGATCACCACGTCCTGACAAAGTACGATCGGCGTGGTGCTTCCATCCCGGAAAAGCCAGATTTCCAGCCAGGCGTTGATTTTATCTTTGCCGTTGAGTTTAACTCCGAACTCGCTGGAGCAGAAGGAAATCGTTGAAGTGATGCGTCCACCCGGAGCATCTATGACGGTTACCGTCGTGGAACGCGCCATCAGAGGCGTTGTGTGCTTGAAATCGCTGTCGAGGTTGATCTGAAATGTATCCGACTCCGACAGAGCAAAAGGTTCCTGCCCGTCATACAGCACAATGTCCAGTTTTTCCCGCGTCCCCTCGTAAAAACTGACGCGGTCGGAAACTGCCAGCGTGGGACCGCCAGGGCGGTCTGTCAGCGTCCTGCTGGATACGTCTACATATAAAATCATGTTTGCCTCGCTGAATAATAATATTTGCTTTTTTGATGGTTCACCCAGATGGAGCCGTCCTGCCTGATTTCGATTTCTGCAACTTTGCGCCAACCGCTGAGCGGAATCTTGATGCTGCCCATGCTGACGCCTGCAACGGTCATCAGGACTGTGATTCCAGCAAGGATTGAAAGTACAATTATTCCTGTGAATGTCAGTACCGCCAGATATGGTTCAATTTTATAGAACCATAGAAGCATATTATATTTGGTTGATTTCGTTTCGTCCAGCAAGTCGATTATCCTTTCCCAGCCGAACGTGATCATGAATATGACGAAAGCCAAGATACAAAGTCCCAGCAAAATCCATCGGACAATCCTCTGTATCCGCAATGTCTTTTCGAAATCATACGTGTTCAGTTCATACGAACTCACGGGCTTCATATAATGCGGATTGACCTCTGAAACAAGGTATTGCGTGGATGCATACATTTGCACGCCGTCCACCTTGAGCCAGTTCCAAGTTTCTCCCGGAATGGTCTCAATGGTACCGTAGAGGACATCGCCCTGTCTGGCGCCCATGACGACTTTACCTGTTTTCGGCTTTTCCCTGAGGTTCAGCGCCCGGCACGTCACCACATAACGATACTCGTATTTGGTGATATTCTCTCCGAAATCCCTTGCGGAAATCTGGAACATCGAGCAGATGAACAATAATGGAATCAATAGTGTTTTAAGTTTCATATTATTTGATTGTTTTTTCTTCTTCTTGAACAGATTGGAGAAGAATGATTTCATGGCCTGCTTGCGCTTCCAAGACTTGAAATCGTTCTTGTAGTAAGTTTCCAGAATCTGGTCTGCATATTCTGTAAATGCCTCATCTACAAAGGCTTTTGCGTCCTGGAATTTCATTCCTGAGCATTCCGTGTAAGTCCCCGCCGCGCAGACGATATCTTTTTTCTTCAATGATTTCGCTATCTCGACAAATTTCTTCTTGTCGAGACATCCCTTTCCGAGCATGTCGTTTATCAATTTGCTGATTTCATTCTGTCCGGAAGCGGTAGAAAGGCATTTGTAAGCGATTTCCGAGAAAATCTTATTGGCCTGACTGTCACGTGCCAGTTCATATTTTAGAGAGATGTCCTCATTATATTGACCTGTCAGCATATCGCTCAGAAGGCACCACTCTTTGAGATCTTTCGGGTTGTCATTGAAGAGAGGTTCGAGAATGTTCAGATTGATAAGATCTGCCATCTTTGCGGCATTCTTGTCCGTGATTTTCCTGATGATGTCGGCGATAAGCTTGTGATAGATGTGGTTCTTGCCCTCACCGTCGGAAACCATTTTCTTGTAAGCGGCATTGTCGCTCATCAGTTGGGCATTCGATTCGATGAAAGCGGATGCGTCAATGACAGGGATATGCGATGCGCTGTAATAGAAAAGTGAAGCGAAGTCCGGATTCTGTGCCTGTGACTTGAACTCTTTGATGAAATTGGTCGCAGGGCTGACGATGTCCTTGAACATTACCGACGAAATGACGGATACTTTTTCCGGCGAGGTCTTGATGATATTGACATAAGCCTGTTCCCTGGCTCTTGCGTCATTTTCCGCCAATTTCAGCATCTTGACGGTCTCATCTTCTCCGACCGCAGGAACTAGCCGCTCCAGCAGAACAGGAATCCGCTTCTCCCGTTGAGGAATTATATAGCAGAATACATCTTTCAGTATCGGTCTCAATGCCGGTGAAGACAGGTAATCGTATTTTCCGCCGAACTGTGCAATGTCCAGGAAATACTCGAAGAAAGATTTCCCGAGGGCGGAAAATGCTCCCGCCATTGCCTCAGGAGAGGCTGCTGCCAGAGCCGTGTATGCGGCAGAAAACTTGTCTTTCAGCGAAGATACGTCGAATCCGTCCTCCCTAAAATCTGAAATCGTCTTGAGAGCCTTGACGAAAGTCCCGGTTTCGCCCGACGCATTTGTAAGGACCTCATTTCCAAGCTCCAGTATTCGTGCGGATGCAGCTCCCTTTTTTGCGGCGATGAGTTGGAGCAGCTCCCTGTTGCCTGTCATCGGCAATGTGAACTGATCCGGATTCGAGCAATATGTGAAGTAGCCGCTGACAATGTCTTCCGATTTTCCGGCAGTGTGTTTCCATTCTCCGGACAAGATCCAAGATGACAATTTGTGGAGTTCAGTGTAGTCGCATTTCTGGATCTGCTTCTTCATCTTCTCTGCATAATCCTTGTACAGAGGCGTTTCCGGAACATCAGCCGCGTTTTTCTGGACGAATCTGTCGCCCGGAATCATCAGCTGATAAGGATAATACTGGCTGATGAAGGTGATTTTCGTATCTGCGTTGAAGCCCTGTTCATACGAGCAGGCGTCGAATGTCACGTCTGCACTATATTTTCCGAGAATCCTGAAAAGGTCAGCGATTATGATGTTCTTGTCCTTGTCTTCTATGCGGACTATCAATGACTTGCCTTCCTGCATCGCCTCCACGTAATGGAAGAATATGTTCAATGCTGTCGGGTTTATCTGTCCGTTTGCGGCTGTCCTTACATCCAGTTCCCCTTCCGGAAGCGGTGAAGGCTTGCCCACCATGATGGACTTGAGCTCGGGATTGTCCTTGCTCAACACACGGTTTGCAGGGAAGAACGCCCTGGCGCCAGGAGCAGGCGCATCATAGAAAATTTCAAATGCTTCCGGTTCAGGTCTCTGGTCGAAAACGATGGCGTCATATCCGTAGTTTCCTGGTCTGGTCGCTTCACCGTCGATGAAAAACGCATAGTCGAAAACTATCGGAATCTGTCGGAGAAAAACATAAATCGTGCGCCCGTCCTCGGTCTGGGTCTCTCTGTAAGCATAGTTTACAGGATAATCCAGTATTGCGGACGGATTTTCCAGCAATGCTTTTGGCGCTAGGACTTTAAAAGTCCCGGCCGAATACTTGCGCATGAAAAAACTGGACTTGTTCAATGCTTTCAGAACATCTTCCGACGCCCCGTCAGTCTTCGCCCTGATACCGAATCCGACGCTCCCGGTTATGGAAGATTCGGAGGAATTGTAAAGGATCTCCTGGAATTTCATATTATCAGTTTTTAATGTTATTATACTGGTTTATTTGCTCTTGATTTCGATTTTGCCTAGTTTGTGCATGACCCAGACGAGCGGATCCACAACTCTGTAAGGTGAAACCTTGTCCACATTCAGGCTGCCGTCTCTTTCCGGCTCGGTTCCCAATGAGGACACGCCGAAGAATTTCACATTGTTCTCATCCCAGTTGTTGTTCTGGAGCATGCTTTCCATGTCGCAGTCGACCAATGCATTTCGGAAATCGTGGTCTTTCTGGTCAATCTCCATAAGATATTGATTGAAATCATCTGTCGACAATTGTTTGCCTGCATATCTTCTGTTCAGGAAAAAACTGTTCTGCTTCAAATCTACCGTATTCTCGAAGGATTTGAGTGAGGCCCTGTACTTGTCCAAAATGTCCACTTTGCTGAATGCGAATGCGATAGGCTTGTTCTGGAGAATCTTTTCATAGTTCGAGGTGATATTGAACAATTCCTTGACCGTCTTTTCGATGCTGAAATGATTCTCGGACGACGTTTTGCCGAGTGATTTAAGAAGGTCCTGGACGACAGGAAGATCGAAGGAATCCAGAAGGACGATTGCACCTGATGCATACCTTAACGCACCTTGGCACAGCATTATGTTGGCATCCGCAAACTGCTCGCCGGCTATGTCATAGAATATCAAGTACGTCGGTCTGGTGACCTTCTTTTTTACCTTGTTTTCAATTCTTATGAACCATGGCACATTTATGGTGTTATCCCTGATTTCCGTCTTGTCAAGCATAGATTTGGCCTCGAACAGGGTTTTTGTCATTCCCTCGAACGCTTGGACAGCATCTCCATACATGCTGTCGACAAAAGAAGTAAGATTTAATCTTCCGCCGTAGTTGTTTAATTGATGTAGCAGCGCCAACATGAAGCAGGTCTTGCCGGTGCCCGGGCCGCCGATTACAGGTATAATATCGGGACCATAAAGAACCATGTCTTTAGGAAGTGCATTATGGCAATGCGGACATGCATAATTCGGGACGTCATCACCGCATACGGGGCAAGGCTTTGTTTTCGGCGCACCCATCAGCGACCATCCGCCCTTGTAGACATGGGGGCGTGGTGTGTTAGCGTTGTTTCCAAAGTCTTTCCAATATTGGGCATACTCGGAAGTTATTTCCAATTTGCACCTGTTCAAGGTGTTACGGCATATCAGCATCGCTTTGGAATTGTCGAATTCCTGAAAGCAGTATGGACAGCGTATTTTCATGATATTATTGTCAAATGTTTATATACAGGATATTAGAGGAAACCTTGGCAGGATCATACATCTTTTCTTTCTCATCATCGATGAAAAGTCGGGCATTGATGTACTTGCTGTCGGCAGCGTCCGGCAGCGGCAGAGCTACCTCCGTCTCGAATGACCGCTCCGTTCCCTTGGGAATGTCAATGCAGGTGCAGCGCCTGTCAATGAATGAGATAGGGGATCCGGACACTACCAGCACGCAATTGTACGGAAGAATGCCGCATCCTGAAATTCTCATCTTTATATTGACTTTTACAGGTTTCTTGCTGAAAAGCGACTTCTTGTATTCCACATCGCCGCTGAGCTCGACCGTGACGCCATTGACCTCTGAAGGGTCCTCAGGAAGCGCTTCTCCGGTAAGTCCTGACATTTCGTTCAATAACCTGCGCTTCTCTTCGAGACCCGATGCTGATTCGAAATCTGCACGGAGTTTCTTGTATTTAGGATAACATTCCCTGAAATGGCTGACCTTTGCCTTTCCTTCCTCAAGCAGGTGGCATTGCTCGTCATAAACCTTGGAAAGCACCTCTATGCTGTCATGAAGTTCATTGATTTCTGATACGACCTTCTTGGCGAAAGGATATTCTGAAACCTTCATAAGCAGCTGTCGGAGAGACTGCTGCTGGTCGATGACGGACATGATGTTCTGAACGATATGGTTCTTCAGTATCTGTCTTTCCTCATCCTGGCTGCCGAGGTAGTCGTCAGCCTGATTGAAATTGCTGGTCTCCAGCGCCGATGACATTGATGCCAATGCGGAAGAACATTTGTTCTTGAAGGACTGGACCCTGAGTTTGAAATCCGGAACGATTTCCGTCAATGCCTTTTTCAGACTGAGGATTTTTCCGGACTCCGTCGACCACAGTCTGGCAGAATTTGCCGCTCTGGTCCTGTCGGCCATCACTTTGTCGAATTGTTTAGGGTCTTCCGTAAGCCCGGCATTGACCTTCATGTATTTATGAAGGATTTCCGGGTATTCGATGCTGCTGATATAGTGGCTCTTTCCGGTGCTGATCTTGGCCAGAAGTTCGTACAGCTGTTCCGTCTCGAACATCTCACCCATGAACAGATATGCTGAAATGTCAGAAGCATTCATGCCGGAACAGAATTTCGCAAGTCCGTCGGAAACCGGTTTTACAAGTTCCGCCTGTTTTCTCAGGATAAAGGACTTGCTGATATTCAGGCTATAGCTGATTTCCGGATCGATGGACAGATGGTACGACACCTTGAAAGATGAATTGTCATCTGTCTCGTTTGCGAGTTTCAGCCATTCTTCCGCGTATTGCATCTGGTACAGATACTCTCTGCGAACTCCCTCCGGTGTCAAGAATCCGTTGGTGCGGTTGTTCTCATCGACGATATGTCTTACCAATGCCTCCTTGACAGGGTTCTCTCCGCCGGTCGGTATCCTCATGGTGTCACTGCACGTCACGAACGAACCGTCCAGATAAATCAATGCTGAAATATTTACGGAAGTGCCGGAAGCAGAGATGGTTACAATCTTCTTTCCGAAGCCTTCCGTAGAATCGGACAACTCCGAACGCCCGAACACGTCGCCGTTGAAATAGAGAGCTGTCAGCGAATTGAAGGAAGTACTGTAGGAAACTGTCCTGAACCCGCAATTTGAAATCACTTTCAGGAACTTCAGCCTTGCGCGCGGATCGATGCTGTCATCGAAAATGCACACCGTAGGAATGTCTGCCGTCCCAGGAACAATGCCGTGATAGAAATTGGCAAGCGTGTCCGTCAGGCCGGATAATTTCACAAGATCCTGATAATGCGCCTTCACCCCATGGATGGAAACGGTCTTTTCGGCCGATACGTTTTCCCAGTATCGACCGAAATAAGACTCTTTCTCCATCATCGAATAACGGAAATTTTCCCTTCCGAAGCTAACGTCCGTAGTGTCCGTCTCCTCATGGAAATACAGCCAGAGGCGGTTGTCGTCACCTTGCCTGTATTCGTACATGTCTCCTTTCAGGGAGTCTATGATCGGAACGATGTAGTCGTTGCCGACATAGAGTATCAAAAAGTAGTCATTCATGTAATTCCAAACCTCTTTTTAGTCTTTGAACACTTCAGGAAGGAGTACTTTGTCGAGGTAGTACAATGCCTCGGCTATGAACAGCGGCATCCTGTATGTGGACGGATGCTCGGTGTTGCGGGATTCCAGGTATTTGGCGTATTCCTTGTCATTGTCGAAGAACTGCTTGACATTTTCAATGCTCTTCTTCTCGTCTCTCAATGTCTGGATGTCCTGTGCATCCCTGATCACGCCGGTCTCCTCCAGGAAGTTCGTGTAGAGTGAGATGAACTTCGAGAAGTTTTCGAACTCTCTAGGACAATGCAGCTTCTTGATGAATGCACCGTCGACGATGTCCAATTCATCAATCTCAGTCTTGTTCCCGTCAGAATCAGTATAGTAGAAACCTTTCTCTCCGAACACTTCCGACAGGAATTGCTTAGGGTCGTCAGTTACGGAAGAGTCGTCTCCGTTGTCCTCAGGAGCATTGTAGATGCCGTCAATGTCCGGTTTGAGATTTACGAGTCCGATTGCGACCTCCGACTTGTTCTCAAGCATGTCTTCCGACAGGATGTCCTGTGCATTGTCGCAGAAGAACTTTATGCCGTCATTTCCGAGACCTGCCTTGAAACACTTGGCATAGAATCTCTTGGCATCATCTTCATACACACCGTATATCCATTCGAAAGTTCTGCCGCCCTTTCCGTAATATCTCATGTGTATCTCGTCGATGTCTTTCTGCAATTCGTTGGTGCTTATGGCCTTGCGTGTGAGCAGTCCGGCATAGAACACGAGAATTCCGGTAATGTAGCATGGCAGGCAGAATGCTGAAGGCACATCCTGGTTCAGGGAATTGTAGAATTTCCTGAACTCGTCTCCGCCGTTGAGCTGGTCGAAAATATTGTTCAGATAATATGGAGCCCTTGAATAGACTGCCTTGTCATTGCTGATGATATCCTCGATGTTTATGACCTTGACCTTCGTAGCCTTGGACTCATGGAATTTGTACAATGCTTTCCTGAACTTGGCTGAAGAGTTGACGGCCTTGAAGAAATGGTTGGCGGCGATTCTGATAGAGCATTGCGAAAGCAGAGTCTTGTTCCCGCTGCCGTTTCCGTTTCCGTTGCCGAGAATCAGGATGTCGCTGGTACTTCCGCCTATGTCAATGCCGACGAACAGACGGTTGTCCTGAAGAGATACTTTTTTCGTGATGGCGTATGAGCAGACAGCCTCACTTTCGGTATGAGACTTGATCTTCCTCAGTCTGACACCGTCAATCGGAGTGTCGCGCAAGTCATTGAATATCTTGCTCATGCTCTTCCTGTCGTTGCCGCTCATGGCACTCGGATATGACCAGAACAAGTTTTCCGGCTTGAGGTCGGCGTCGAACAAATCAGCGCAGATCATGACCCAAAGCGTGTTCATGAAGGATTTCTTCAGTTCGTTGCCTTTCGTGTCGGAGAGCCATTTCATGTTGCTGTACAGCTCACCTGCATTGGTCTTTATGAAGTTTTCGCTGATTTCCTTGACCGCGATGTTCGTCTCATTTACAGGCACGCCGCCGATCAGCTCGTTCTCCTTTTTGGCCGAAGCGATATATTGGCTGTTGTGCGAATGGAGCCAGGACTTGACCTGTCCGTTGTTGTTGATGGTCTCTTCGTTCGAGATGAAAAGGAGTTCGTTCTTCTGGGCGAGACTGCGTGCCGGATTGTCGAATCCGAGCAGAGACAACCTCCTGTTGCTGAATGGCATAGGGATAGTTTTCTCGTCCTTGTCCGAACGGTAATAGGCACATGTGTTCGTGCTTCCGAAATCGATGCCGACAGTGGCGTTTGCCAATGAATCCACGGTGGTGATCTTTTCTTTCATTCCTCCGTTGTCGCCTTTCTTCAGCATGAGGAAACCTGCCTTATATTCCTGTTCGTCACGGTCGATTCCGAGCTGGACCAGATAAATCGGATATTCGCTGCGGATTATCTCGTATCTGTGCGCGGAAGAATCGACTTTGCCGACAGGATATGAAACGAGATATCTCTTCTCCAGTTCTGCCTGCGTCGCCTCGTCCTTCAATGTGAAATCAAGTATCGGTGCAGAATTGTCATCATCGCCACCGAAGCCCTTGAAAATAGGGAAAGCCTTTATTCCTGAGCCGTTTATAGGGTACTCGCTATAATAGTAGTACTTGTTCCACAGGCTGGAAGCGAAGTTAGGCCATGTGATGATATGTGCCGGAGAATCAGGCTCGTAGATGCTGTATTCCTTGGACGCGATATCTACCTCGTTGTCACTGATTTTGGCAGTGAGCGTGATTTTGATCATGTTGGAATTCACCTTGGCGGATACCTTCACGTTGGCATTGCCGTTGACGATATTGTAGGTCTCGTTCTTGAAACACTTGTCGATGGCGAATCTGCTGAACGGCAGGGCGGTAAAATAGATGTTTCCGTTGTCTTCGGCTTTCAGGTAGATTACCGGTGCATTTTCATACTTTTCACATTCTTCCGGCGTGCTCTTGAAAGCTACCAGATATTTGCTGTCGACGAACAAGTCCTGGACATTGTCTATCCTCAAATATTGCTTGCCCTCCTTTTCTGTGGCGGAGAATTGGTTGTCACCCCACCAGTAAGTATATTTCTTGTTCAGCAACTGCGCCAATGGCCCCGACGGCTTGGCTGCCGTGTTTATCGATACCGGAATGCTGTTCAATTCGGCCTCGGAATATATCTTGGTGATGTCCTTTATCCAGTCTTCCGCCATTGTGGTGATTGTGTTCCCGATATCCTTCATGGAGTCAATGATATCGTTTCCTCCGATGCTGAGCAGAGATTCCTGGTAAGCCGGCAGGCATTCCTTTATGTCCCTTAGGAACTGGACGATTTTCTTGAAGTCCTTCTTCGTCCTTTCATTATCAAAATGTTTTCTGAATCTTTCGGAAGCCGGGTCTGCGAATTTGCCTTCATCGTCTATCCAGAACATCTCTTCCCGTTTCTGTGAGGTGCTGACGGCATTGCTCATGGAATAATTCGTGGACGGGAAGAAAATGGTGTAAGGCGAAGTCGCGCCTACCAATGTCAGGTCCGGTGAATCCGGATCCTTGTAGTAAAGCAACTGGATTTTAGGTGCGGCATCTTCATTTTTTCCGGTGTCGGATGTGTATTTCCATAATGTTCCGTCATTGAACAGCATATCGCCGAGGATGTTCCTGGCGTCGAATCTGCCGTACGTTTCCGTTATTTTCTTGCCGAACATCGGGATAGGACTGGAGGTTATGAACCTGTCGGAGAACAGGATATAGGAAGCCATGAGGCCGCGCCACTCGCTGCGCATGTGCCTGTAGCACTCTATAAGTATCCTCTTGTCATCCTTGTCTGCCAAGTCTGATGTAAGTGCGTATTTCGTCAATTTTATCCTTGCCCATGGGGACGGCACTCCTGAGACCAGAGTGTTGAATTGCTCTGAAGAGGCGTTTTCTGAACCGTCGGAAGTGACGATGCTGTTGATGAAACCATCCAGTGATTTCATTTCCACCCAACTGTCGGAACTGTCAATGCTGTTGCCCTGGGTTGAATTTATAAGTAGTGGTTTTGTTGCCATTTCTAGTCAAATTATATGGTTGCTTATAATGAGTACAGACTTGAAAGAGCCAGATATGTCCTTTCTATCAGCTGCTCCAGGGTTTTGTTGTCCTCCGGCTTGGTATCTATAACCTTGTCCTTTATGACATTGAAAGGAT